>JGI24707J26582_10002316_pt1 | contig 14377 bp, 14 predicted proteins | sample BioPla1DNA1_FD_26582 | JGI IMG/M metagenome (IMG submission 26582) | reverse complement strand
TTTCGCTTTCCTCGAAAATAAAGATCAATTTTCTTCGTGCGATGCTTATTCGGGGAAGCTTTCCTTATCCTACGGGCAGGTGTTTATGGTGGGACGAGTAACCGCAGTCCCAGTCCCAGTCCCAGTCCCAACATCTAACTGACCCACGTCCTGTGCGCCCGAGGCACGCCCGCGGTAAGCGAAATATTTTCCCGAAGCGGTTGTATTGATCGATTAATATCAGTTATCTCAAATCACATCAATAAGACTTGACATAGGAAAGAAAAGTTTATGCAATGCTACTGTTAAGTCGTAATGTTTTAAGCTTCACATTTGCTATGATCCTAAATAACAGCTGAGATTACCAAACAATCACTCACAATTTAAAAAGGTAGATTGGGGAAAGTATGTCCCTATCTACCTTTTTATTTACTCTTTTCTATGCGGTTCAATCTTAAACCAATCGAAGTAGGCTGGTGTTGTGCTATCTTGCCCATTTCCCGTTGCATATAACCCCAACATTACACCAGTAAAAACTCCACCAGTACCACCATTTAATTCAACAGACAAATATTTAAGTGGACTTTTAGCTAACTGAATCCACTGCTGATCTTTTTCCTGATACCAAAAGTAATAATCATCTTGATCAATCGAAAATTTTAATTTAATATTTTCAGCATTGATCGGCACACTCTCCAACACAACTGAGTCACCACCAATGGTTTGCCGTGCGATCAGATAACGTTCACCTTTGATCCGTTTAATCACCAGATCATAATGTGCACGTTCGTTTAAACGCGCGACAAGTCCAGCCTCTTCTTGATCCTGTTCTGGTAAAAATAAAATCTCAGTTGATACGTCAATGTCTATATCGGTTTGTGGCACAGCCAAAAATGCAGGAATGCCAAGCGGATCATCGAGAGTATCTTTGTTCCCATCTAATCGAAGCCAACCGTTACGGCTACAGAGCAATAAGTATGCATCTTCCTTGCGATAACGTAAATAAGACCACTTAGATAAAATTTTACGTTCGGTAAAATCAGTGAAAAATCCACTTGCTTTACCAATATTCGTTGCCGTTAAATTTGGTGATTCCATTAGCTGATTAACTGTTCCAACATTCGAGTCAATCATTGGCCAACCATCCTCAGACCAAGTAATCGGAGCTAAAAAAGTTTCCCGACCGAAAATTGTGTATTTCCCCTGAACTGGACGAGTCGCCAGAAAAACAGCCCACCAATTCCCAACACTGTCTTCAACAATATCGGCATGACCTAGTGCTTGAATCGGATGATCAGGTAATTGATTATGGGTTAAGATTGGCTCGTCACACAATTCAAACGGACCATACGGGTGATCACTTCGAGCAATAATCGCGCGATGGTTCGCTCCCGTACCACCACTTGCACACAATAAATAATATAAATCATGAATATTATAGAGATGTGGCGCTTCTGTCCACTCCCCACCATCTCCGTCAAAAATTTTGACCGGTTCTGTTAAGGCTTCACCTGTTTGCGGATCAATTTCGTACTGAATCACGTGTGAATCAAGTCCAGCTCCATTTTGAACGGTCACATAAACTTTACCGTCCCCATCAAATAATAATGATGGATCAATATTTCCATGCGAAATTTTGATCGGATCAGACCACGGGCCACGTGGATCCTGTGCTGTGACATAAAAGTTCCCAATGCCACGTACATCTGTTGTAATTAAATAAAAAGTACCGTCATGGTAACGTAAAGTTGGTGCATAAATTCCTGAAGAGCTTGGACTGTTTGATAAGTCGAGCTGTTGCTTACGTGTCAAAGCGTGCCCAATCTGGTTCCAATTAACAAGATCAACACTATGAAAAATAGGAACGCCTGGGAAATATTCAAATGAACTTGTTGCCATATAATAATTGGTTTCATCCACTCTAACAATACTAGGATCAGGATAGAAACCCTTAATCACTGGGTTTTCGTATTGCATAATCTCCAACTCCTCTGCTTATCCTATCATCTACTTTAAGTTTAGCCACATTCCAAATGAACATAAACCTCGATTTTATACACTTTTCCTAATAAACTATAGAAAACGGTTTCAATCACTTAAAAAATCTCATTCTATTCATATTATTCGATTTGTAGATCTGAAATACGCTATAATATATAAAAGTAAGCGCTATCATAGTTGATTATAAAAGGAGCGATTTTATGCGTTTAGGAGGACAAGTTTTTATCGAAAAGATTACACCTGAAAAATGGGTGAAAAAATTAACGGAGAAAAATTATCGAGCGGCTGTTTTTCCAGTTGATCATACGGCAAGCGAAGCAGAGATAAACAGTTATCAAAAAGCAGCTGAAGAGGCGGATATCGTGATTGCAGAAGTTGGTGCATGGTCAAACCCGATCAGCCCTGATCCAGAGATTCGGAAAAAAGCCATTGAACATTGTAAAAATCAACTCAGACTGGCAGACAAAGTTCGAGCCGGTGTGTGTGTCAACATTTCTGGTTCCCGGGGTAAAGAGTGGGATTCCCCGCACCCAGACAATTTTTCACAAGCAACATTTAATTTAATTGTTGAAACCGTTCAGGAAATTATTGATGAGGTTAATCCACAACATACTTTTTACGCACTCGAAATGATGCCATGGGCGCTTCCTGATGATACAGAACAATATTTAAAATTAATTAAAGCAATTGATCGTCCACAATTTGCTGTTCACTTTGACCCAGTTAATATGCTGAACAGCCCAAGAAAGGTCTATCAAAATGGTAAATTAATCGAAGAATTTTTTGAAAAATTAGGACCATACACAAAAACAGCTCATGCGAAAGATATCGCCTTAAGTTCGGAATTAACGACACATTTAAGTGAGGTTATTCCTGGTGAAGGAATCCTTGATTATGAAGCATTTTTACGTGGCATGGACAAGCTCGGTCCCGACATACCACTGATGATGGAACATTTAGATTCAGAAGAGAAATATGACCAAGCAACTGAATTTATTCGTAAAAAAGCAGCAGAATTAGGGATTGGGTTGTAGATCATTTATGTTATAATATTACTAAACTAAGCGCAGAGGTTGTTGATTATGACGTTTAAAAAACGAATATTTATATTTATTTTACTTACCTCTTTCACTAGTCTAATATTAATCATAACTAATCAATCACTTTTCGGTAGTGGTGAAGTGGCGACTCAGACTTCTCCGACGGAAAACTTAAAACTAAACACAACGACTTTTGGTAATGGCCAAAGGTTGCAACGTGTCTATGCAATTTTCGAATGGACAGAAAAGAGAATTGCTGAAAGAGAATTAATCACATTCTCGATCGATGGTGGAATAGATATAATCCCGAACTCTTATCAAGCTACGATTTTAACAAAGCAAAGCCCTGAAGCTAGTTGGGTATACTATGGCGATGCAGGGGGCAGACCATTTCAAATTGAAAATGAACGTATTACGTGGCAATGGAGTGGCGAGTCTGCATACTATAAAGGATACGTTAGCTTTTTAGTTGATACTGAATCCTTTGATTCAGCAAAGCTAAACGTTGATTATCATTTAGGTGAGCAACATTCTGACAAAGCATCGATTACACACGTAACGCGGGCTGGTAAGATCTTCTTCACTAACCAATGGGATTAAGAAAAGCTGAGGTGAAAGTTTTTATACTTTTACTTCAGCTTTTTACTGTTTCAAATGAATTTGTCGATCATTAATAAATGGTGTTCCGGCTTTTAGTTGTCCGGTTACGCGTTTAATTCGGATTGTTTCTCCGTTTAGAAATTGTTGTAAGTTAATTCTTACTGGTAATTGATTCGCACCAACTCCGTATAGTACCATCAACGTCTGCGGTTGATAATAGCTCGTATGAAGNGTACCCGACCAAACCGAATAGCGATCTGAAAAAATCCCTTGCTCACGATCATTAAACAACTGATAGGCTTGGCGTGNCGATAAGCTCGGACGCCACTGCGCTTTAATTCGATTCAAGCGCTCAATCGATTCATCACTTTGATACCGATTCTCCTCTTTCAAAAGCTCAAAATGATTCGTGCACATATTCGCCGGTCTAACGACAACCTTTCTTGGACTCGCCTCAACAACAACTGACTCACCCGTTCGATCAAACAAAATATAAGAAAAAGAACTGCGGTGGGGAATCGCCTTTAATAATTCAATCCCTTCATCAACAGTCGCACAATTTTCAAGCAAAATTCGTCCGATCATATTACAGACAAACCCATCACCCGAACCAATTCGATTAGTGAAGTTATAACCCATCGCAAAACCTTTTTCATTGATCCCATCCATCCGACCGGTTATTTGCATCGACGGTCCAATTGAGGCATAACCTCCATCACTCGGCTGATAAACAACTAGACGTCCTTCATAACTACTCGGGTGGCTGTCATAATTACGAACAAGAAAATCTGTCCCTGTCATAATCGAACAGCCACTCCGCTCTTCCTCTAAATAATAACCACTAAACTCTTTAACCGCTTGTTCAAATGTCCACTCTAAACCATCTGCTAGCCCCTGNAGCTCAGCAACCAAACCCGGTCCAAACTGATTCAGCAGTTCGACCGCTTCGCTCACATCCGTGAAGAACTGACGCTTTCGTCGTTTCTGCCATTGAGTGCGGCGATTTTTTAATAAAACAGAATCTTTCAGTTCTTGACCTTGCTCAAAGCCTAACTGATAGTGCGAGCCACGAAATTGGATCAGATCTGTAAATACTTTTATCAATGAATTGCTCCTTTGTTAAAAAGATTATTTATAACGCTTCTCTAAATCACTCATCCACCAGCCCAATAAAATGCCAAGCATAAGTAAAATAACACAAGAAAGGATACCGATCCAATTGAATCCATCATAGTTAACTGGGACAATCATCACCGTTGAGGCAAAGACAACCCCCAAAATAAANTGAAACATGGCAGCATATGCCCTCTTCAAAATGAATTCTACTAATTTAGACAATAATAATACACATAAAACAGCACCAATCCCGATCGGAATAATTACACTTAGATCAAGANCCTTAATNCCGTCAGCCATCGCTTTATACATCCCAAAGTAGAGTAAGAAATTCGATGGACTTAAACCGGGGACAATCATCCCTAAACCAATTAAACCACCTGCAAGTANCCATGTCCAAGTATTTTGCACAATCACTGTCGTTAATAACTGCTCACCATATGATAAAAACAAGAAAAAGACCACAAAAGTAATCACCATATTGACAATATCCTTTAGATTACGTCCATGCTTGCCAGCTTCACTCCACAGGGCTGGAACCGTTCCGATAATACAACCAACAAAAAACCAGAGAATAACGGTCTCATGTTCCCCAAGTAAGAAACTAACTGCAAACGATAACAGAAAAATACCAGCCAATCCACCTAAACCAACTGGGATGAAAAACTTAACATTTTCTTTAAAGTTTTTCGTTAGATTTGCTAAAAATAAAATAATCCGTTCATAAATACCGAACACTGCCGCTAAAGCCCCACCGCTCACACCTGGTAAGATAAAGCCTGATCCAATAAACATTCCTTTAATAAATCGTAACCACCAATCGATTAAACTCGTTCGTTTCATAAAAAATTATCTCCTTTATACATTACGCTCTTTTTTAACTATCCTATTATAACACGACTCATTCTATAACTACCAAAATTACCAGCAATAATTAAACAAAAATCCACAACTCGAATTTGAGCTTGTGGATTTTATAGACAAAATTAATATTCAATTGGCCATGTTTCAAGATTCTCGGACATATCCCAAAACATATATTCAAATAGAGAGGTTTTTACAATGATCTCTTCTAGCTTAGCTAATTCCTGTTCTGGCTTACCTCGGCAAATTTGATTCAATTGGCGTTTACAGTCATCAGCAAGCGCAGTAAACTCAACCGATGAATACATCTGTACCCAGTCACCATAAAACTCATGATCCAGCGCCCCCGGAATTTTGGCCAGCTCTAAACCTATATAATTATAACTCCATGCACATGCAAGAACCGCTGCGATGACGTTTTCAACACCACCCAACTGTGACACATTTAACATATAACTCGTATAGGCCGTTGTCGTTGCAGCCGCCTCTGTTGCTTCTAGATCCTCAGCACTTAGCCCAAATCTTGCTGCATATTGGCGATGAAGCTCCATCTCCATATTTAACGTTCCATCCAACAATTTAGCAAATGCCATCATCGTCTGCAAATCATTCGCCTTTGCACTCCCAAGCGCAAACAAACGCGAATACTCAATTAAATAAACATAATCTTGCTTCAACCAATGCGCGAATTTCTCCTTTTCTAGCCACCCCTCACCAAGCCCCTTCACAAACGGATGCACTAAATACGACTCCCAAATAGGCTCAACACGTTGCCAAACACGATCTGTAAATTCCGCTTTCATCTTTATTCCCCTTTTCTTTGTTAAAAATTTTTCAGCCTTGACTCGTGCTTAATTTAACGATTCACTCCTTCCTTTATTTCGCGGGGAACTAAAAAACCCATCTCCTTGTCTTAGGAAAATGGGCTATTGATATCAATTAATGCACGGCTTAAAAAACCACATGCAATCATACTAGCTTCCACTTCCCTACGCTGGTATTAGCCAGATCAGGTTCAAAGGGTCGATCATCTCTCTCAGCACTTACATGCTCCCCTAGTCGAAATTAATTTAATATTCAGTTTGTAAAGTATTATAACATGTCAATTATGAAAGGCAACCTTTTTTCCAACAATGAACAATCCACAAGCAATTATTGTTGCAATTATATATTACCCTAAAGTTAGGCTAACTTTAGGGTATCTAAACTTTTACCAGATGGAGTTGAATAAAAGTGTCTACTAAACGTGATTTAGTGTTATACCGAGCATTATTTAATCTAAGTAATACTTTTTTAAAAATTGTGATCAAAAACGTTGAAAGTCACGGAATGACGATCGATAACTTTCGCATACTTGAACTCTTATACTCAGAAACAGAAAACCATACGATTCAAATGCTAAGCGAAAAGTTACAAATTCCAAGTGGGAGCATTACTTATGTAGTCAATCGCCTGATGAATCTCGACTACATAGAAAAAACACCTTATCCTACCGACAAACGAGCAAGCTACGTTAATTTAACAACAGCTGGTAAAAATGCAATTCGCAAAATTATACCAGAACATGTAAAATTTATTTCAAGTAAGATGGAGGAGATCAACGAAGAAGAAAAACAACTACTGATCAATTTGCTTAATAAATTAGGTTGACTATTTAATTTATATTTTTAAAAAAGGAGCTAAATCAAATGAATTTTGAAGAATTAGTAAAGTCACGCCATTCTGCAGTTAATTTTATTGAAAATGAAGTCATGACCGAAGAGGATTTTAAGAAAATATTTGAATTAACAAAACTAGCACCAAGTGCAGTTGTTATCGTCATGGGTAATAAGAATAGATTTAAAAAAGATGAAGTCGAAAAAATCTATCAACCACTGAAACTACTAAAAATGATCAATGAAGTCGATTACGATATGACTTTAGAAGCTGTCAGAAAATATACAGAAAAGTTTAAAGAAAATCCATCTGCTTTAGATGCTGAATTAGCACGAAATGCAGGGATTAGTGCGATGCTGTTTATGTTAAATGCCAAATATTACGGCTTTGATACGTGCCCAATGCACGTTCATAACATTGACCAATTAAGATCAGAATTTAACATTCCAGATCATTTAGAACCAATGATGATGATTACAATTGGAAAAAGTGTAGATAAAGTCCGTCCACGCGGATACCGTCATCCAGTCAATGATTTCGTTAAATTTAATGGTTATTAATCTTAAATCTAAGACATCACTCCCCTTTATCTCAGGTAACAGACTGATTATAATCAATTGGATCGAAAGAGAAATGTCATGCCAATTGGCGAAAGATTGTTAACTGGCTCTATTGAAGCGAGCTTCAATAGAGCCAATTCAGATAAAGTGAGAGGCGCATTAAACAAATATATCAAAGTTGTTTTAAGAAACCCGAAGGCAAGTTCAGTCATTGACTGCAAGCCTTCGGGTTCGTTAGATTATTTTACAATAGTGCTTCAAGATGTTTTTAATTCCAAATTGTTTTTTCCATCCACTTAAATTGTTTGAAAGTTCTTCAATAATAACTTGTTGTGACAACACTTTAATCACCGCCGTTCAAGTATTTACTACTTATTATTCTAGATACATTTTTGTTAATTCATTTTACCTGTTATTCAACTTTTCAAGCTCTTGATGAATTTGACTAAGCAATTGATTTTGTTCGATTTTTAATTGTCTAGTGTTGTTAAAATATCGAATAATCGATCTGATAAAATAAATAATTCCTGCTATGATTCCACCGTATATTAAAAGCACGAAGATAGGCAACAACGATTGGAAATACATTTATCGTTTCCTCCTTAAAATGAATTGTTAACCAAATTATAGCTTACTTATTTCAAAAAAGGAATTAATTTTCATTTTTTAAAATAAAAAACAACCTGCCAATTTTTCAATCAGCAGATTGTCCTTCTTTTTTAAAAATTAACGATTACATTTGAATTCGGTGCAGATGGGCAAAGATCCCATCTTGTTTAATTAACTCATCATGGCTTCCTTCTTCAGCGATACCGTCTTTCGTGACAACCATAATTCGATCAGCATTTTTGATCGTCGCTAGTCGATGCGCAATTACAAGTGTTGTTCGATTTTTTGCTAAATCATTCAATGCTTGTTGAATAATCATCTCTGTCTCAGTATCAAGCGCTGATGTGGCTTCATCTAAAATTAAGATTGGTGGATTTTTCAGAAACATCCGAGCAATCGCAATTCGTTGCTTTTGTCCACCTGAAAGTTTGAAACCACGCTCACCAACTTGGGTATCATAACCATCTGGAAGCTCACGAATGAAATCTTCCATGTGGGCTTGTTTAGCTGCTTGCTTAATTTCTTCATCAGTCGCATCCAATTTTCCATAGGCAATGTTTTCTCTTAACGTACCAGTAAACAAGAAAACATCCTGTTGAACCGTACCAATTTGTTGTCTCAGTGATTCTTTAGTAAAATCACGAATGTCAACACCGTCAATCGTAATCTGACCTCGATCCACATCATAAAATCGTGGAATCAGTGCGGAAATCGTTGTTTTTCCAGCGCCAGATGGGCCAACAAGCGCAATGGTTTCACCTGCTGCAACATTAAAGCTAACATTTTTCAAAATTGGTGCTTGTCTTTTTTCATAACCAAANGTCACATCATTAAAAACAATATTTCCAATCAGAGTAGTTGCTTCTTTCGCGTTAGGACGATTCTCAACTTCTGGTTCTACATCTAACAATTCTGTAAAGCGCTTAAAGCCTGCCATCCCTTTCGGATAAAGTTCAAGTAATGTACTCACCTTTTGAATCGGATTAAAGAGCACATTCATATATAAAACAAATGCAACTAATTCTCCGTATGAAAGTTGGTCGTTAAAACTTAACCACGCACCAATCACAAGGACAAATAAAATTGCAAATCGCATCACGAGATAAATATTTGAATTGACAAAAGCCATCACGCGATATGCCGTCAGTTTGGCTGACCTAAAACGATTGTTGTTCGTTGCAAACAAATCTTTCTCATACTGCTCATTCGTAAACGACTGAACAACACGCACACCAGAAACAGCATCTTCAACTTGTGCATTCACATCAGCAATATGGTCATACATCTTACTCCACGTTTTACTCATTTTAATATTACTATAACCAATTAAGATCACCAGTATCGGCACAATTACTAAAATCATCAATGTCAAGTGAACATTGATTGTAAACATAATTGCAAACGTACCGAAAAAGGTCATTACTGCAATAAAGAAGTCCTCTGGTCCATGGTGGGCAAGTTCACCTATATCGAATAAATCATTCGTAATCCGACTCATAATATGACCTGTTTGTGTATTATCAAAAAAGCGAAACGACTGACTTTGCACATGATTGAACAGTTCCTCACGCATGTCCGTCTCAATATTAAGACCTAACTTATGGCCTAAATAAGTAACGATATATTGTAAGAAGGTACTGATTAAATAAGCGATGAAAAGCAAAATGCTAATCGTAACGACTCGATTCCAATCTCCTCCAGGTAATAAATCGTCAATAAACCATTGTACCGCTACTGGAAATAATAATTCTAACAAAGCAACAATTACTGCTGCTGAAAAATCAATTATAAATAAGCGCTTATGTGGCTTATAATAAGTAAAAAAACGACGAATCAAAACATCCACTTCCTTCAAGTATATAATCTGCTTGTTTTTTATCTTTTTTAAAAAAATTGACTAACGTGCTTTAATCACTTCTTTTTGTTGCCATTTTCCATAACGATAGTATGCATATGCGAAAATACTACTGATGAAGAAACTCATCCCCATTCCATAGCCAATTCCTTGCTGACCAAATTGCTCTGCAAATAAATAAGTCAACGGGAATCTTAGCAACCAAAAAGAAATTAGATTTAAAATAAGTACCTGCGTCATTGCTCCTGCAGCTCTTACAGTACCATTAAGAATAAAATTAATTCCGAGAAACGGATAGAAAAAAGCAATAATTTTTAAATACTCAGTTCCAAATTGGACGGCATGTGGTTCTTTAATAAATAACTTAATCCCATACTCTGCAAAGATAAAGATTAAAAGCGCAAAAAATAACATAACTGTCGTAGTATATAAAAACCCATAAAGCGTAATCCGGTGGACGCGTTTCCAGTTTCCCGCACCAATATTTTGGCCAGCCATACTATTCACTGATGTGCCAAGTGCCTGGGCAGGAAGCATAATGATACTATCCAATCGTTTAGCCGCGCCATACCCTGCTACAACAGACGTTCCAAATGAATTGACAACACTCATGATCGCCATCACACCAGCTGAAATAACACTCATTTGTAAACCGGCTGGAATTCCTAGCTTTAGAATATTAGCAACTTCTGCTTTTGCAGGCAAATGTGGTTTGACAAGTGGAATAAGTTTTTTCCGAATCGTATAAATGACCCCTATTGTAAAGGCAAGTGCCTGAGAAAAAACAGTAGCAATTGCTGCTCCTTCAATGCCCCAATTAAAGATCGAGATAAAAAGCGGATCAAGAATTGCATTACAGATGACCGCAATTAAGACAAAATATAATGGTGTCTTTGAATTTCCCACCGAACGAAAGACCGTCCCGATAAAATTATAACCAAAAATAAAGACAATCCCGAGAAAGCTAATTTTCAAATATGAGTCAGCCATGCCAATCATTGATTCAGGGGTACCCATTAATCTCAAAATCGGTTCAGATAATAGATAACCAAAGATCCCTAACACGAGCGACATAATTGTTAAAATCACAATAAACGCATTTAAATAACGCGTTAATCCCTGTTCACTGCCACGACCTTTTTGTTGCGACAAGATCGTTAATGCTGCATTATTTAATCCAATTACAAAAGCTAACACTGTAGCTAGTACGGTTCCTGCTAAAGATACAGCTCCTAAACCATCCTCACCAATTAAATTCCCAACCCAGATGCTATCAATAAATTGATAAGAAATCTGCAATAAATTAGTTAAAATAATCGGTCCAGAAAAAATAAATAACTGCTTGAATATGTTACCTTGCGTAAAATTATAGTGTTTAGCCATTAATATTGCTCTCCCGCTGAAAACGAACCAACAAATACATCCACTTAAATCATATCACACTCAAAAAAAATCAGCATAAGAATAGCTTAGAGATTCTAAACCTCTAAGCCTTTAATGTATTACCTGATTCAATCCACCTTTCAATTAGCGACTCTCCTATTTTATCATGGACAATGGTATGTCAACACTAAACTGTACAATTTTTATAAGGTGTTTAGTTGTCAATCACGCTGATTTATTTGTAAATTCTAATGCTAACAGTGATAACTCGTTGTCACTTGACTTGGATNCTTTGCTCGTATGCTCCTGAGCCGAGAAGCCAGCTAATAAATATATCTGGTTCTGCCACACAGGCTGGCATACTCGCGTCTCCAAGTAAAGTGCACGTCTTTTCATGATGCTGGGAGAATCGCTTTCATAATTTTGGGGAGATCTCCAAACATCATTTTATATGGTGTTTTTTTCTTTTTAACAATAAAAACAGCCCTTAAATAAGAGCTGTCTAGTGTAAATATTCAATTTTTTTCACAAAGATACACAAGCCATTCGAAGATTTAAAATGCTCAATCTCGGCAAAGCCATTGCGTTTATAAAAGGATTTCACTTTATCAATATCTTCACATTCCAAATAAACAATTCTCCCACCTACTAATCTATGAGCCTCTTGAATTTTTTTGTAGGCTAAAAATAGTAAATCATCACCACTTACGCTTTTTGCTTTTGTAGCAACTTCACTAAAATTTCTCCCTATCTGTCCCAACAAAAAACCCTGAATGCCATATGACTTTTGTTCGGTTCTATGACCTACACCCATCAATCTTTTCTTCAAATTATTAGAAAGCTTGTTAAAATTGTTCTTATTAATAACTAATGGCTTTTGAGATATTGAAAAATAACCTGCTATAAAACTATTCCCTTGATATGTAGACATCACTAAAAATGTTCTTGAAAGACTTAATTTTTCATATTGAATCGCCCGATTATGCAAAAAATATTCAACGTCATTGACGCCAGGCTCAGCTATTGAAGATATAGTTTCAAAAGAAAAGAGGAGTTTTTTTATATCCTCCTCTGAATAGCTTGATTTATATAGCAATTCATTTAACGCCACAATATTTAGAGCCATTTACTTCCTCTTAAAAAAAGATTCCATTATACTGTCAATACTTTCTTGATCAGTAACTTCCGATACTTTTTGATTAATTTTATGGTCAACTTTTTTACTGTTTTCTATAGCAGATATCAAGTTTTGAGCATTACGACGACCAAATTTAAACTCAGTTGTAAAACTTTTTGTTGCCATAAAGCATCTCCACCTTCCTTATTTGCTATTCACCTTTAATAAACCATCTTCAATTCAATTATATAGTTTAATTAAATAAAGTAAAGATGAATAAACTAATTGTCATTCTTTGTTCGTTTTATTATCGAACAAAGAATGGTTCTCTTTATTCTTTCCCTTCTTTTAATATTATTATTCATAATAAAAAATCTTGTGTGTACTTTCCCGAACACTTTTATGTACATGTATATTATAAATTCTACATAAAAATGAAAGTTCCTGCTAACTAATTAAAAATATCTTGAATTAATATTCTACGTTGTAGCACAAACTATACTTGTAAAAAAGAAATGGGCAACAATTGGACAACAAATTCAGTTGTTTAGAATAATTTAAAACAAAATAAAAAGCCTGTACACATTGATGTACAAGGCTTTTGTAGGTATGGGCTGTACTGGGATCGAACCAGTGACCTCTTCGATGTCAACGAAGCGTTCTCCCGCTGAACTAACAGCCCGTTATAATTAACCAAGGAAATTAAGCTTCAAGTTTACGCTTAAGTCCTATTTAAATTATGGCGTGTTTATAATATAATCGATATAGACTTTTTCGTCAAGTCTTGAATTATTTTCAGACAACTTGTTGAGACTAACATCTTTAATCAATTCTTTGATATGATGAGAGAACAAACTATTTATAGGCTTAATTGAGTTATGTGGTTATATCCGTGAATTCCACTCTTGATGGACGCGTTCCTATCATTTGATGGCTATCTTCTATCACAGACTCAATTAATTTCTATCTTAATCATAAGTGTTTGATCAATTCAGATAAATCATTTTAGAAAATGAGGAATTTTTTATGCAATCTAATCCGCAATCTAGAAAAATACCACTCGATTATACAATTGTTTTTTTGGTTATTTGCTTTGCTATTATTAGCTTAATCGCTATTTATAGTGTATCCGGGCAATATGCCGGCGGTGATTCACTCTACTACCCCAAAAGACAACTTATTTTTTACTTTGTAGGTTTTATCGCAATGGCAGTGATCGCTTCCCTTGATTTTGAATTACTAGAAAAATGGACGTTAGCTTTCTATATATTTGGTATGATTTTATTAATTGCTGTTGAGTTTATTGGTACAAGCAATATGGGAGCAAAACGCTGGTTAGACTTTAAAGTCATTGAAGTTCAACCTTCTGAATTTATGAAGTTTTTCCTGATTTTACATATCTCAGTCTTATTAGCTCGACTCGGCAAACAACGCTTACGCTTTCGAGAGAGCATTGTTGTCACATTAAAAATATTATTTTATACAGCCTTACCGCTCTTGTTAATCTATCGACAGCCTGACTTAGGTACATTACTGATGATTGTCTTTGCGGTCGGAACATTAATTCTCGTATCTAGTATTTCGCTTAAAATGAGTG
>JGI24707J26582_10002309_pt1 | contig 14401 bp, 13 predicted proteins | sample BioPla1DNA1_FD_26582 | JGI IMG/M metagenome (IMG submission 26582) | reverse complement strand
GCCACCTGGGCGAAGCACTCGGTTATACTCACTAAGGATTGGCTCAACGTGATTAAATGAGACAACTGATTCTGAAATGATGCAATCGATTGATCCTGATTNAAAGGGGAGTTTTTGAAGCTTTCCTTGGATTAGCTCAACACGTTTNCCTTTTAATCGCTGTTTAGCTAGCTTAATCATCGCTTGATCTTGATCGATTCCGATTAAACGGCTATTNGTTACTTCAGTCAAAAATTCTAAAGTCTTTCCCGTCCCACAANCTGCATCTAAAATGCAATGATGTTGATATTTCTTTAATTGCTCCCAAGCCTTCTTCGTTGCTGAAAGCCCACCTGGATGTGCACTAGCAATATTTAAATGAGCGAGCATCGATGTATAATTAAATTCCATATGAACCACTCCTCAGTATCTTTTAAACTTTGTATATTCTATGATTGAATTTCTTTTCGATTACATATTTACCTTCTTCTCAAAGTATAGTAAGATATTAAATAATTCTAAATAGTCTGACGTTAGATGGGTGAGGTTAAGTATGCTCGATTCCTCACAAAATAGGGTCTATTTGTTGAATGAGCANTTTTTGTTAAGAAATAATGATATAATACGAATGAATATATTTTAAAAATAGAANATGTACGTGTTTAAGGAGTGGATAATCAAATGAAAACAGATTTAGAGATTGCGACAGCGGCTAAACTTAAACCGATTCAGTCAATTATTAATGGGCTAGACATACTTGACGAGGAATGGGAGCCGTATGGGAAAAACAAAGCAAAACTATCTTTGGGATTATTAGATCGATTGAACAATGAAAAAGATGGCAATTTGATCTTAGTCACTTCAATCAATCCAACGCCTGCAGGTGAAGGTAAGTCAACAGTCACAGTAGGCTTAGGTCAAGCCTTAAAGCAACTCGGTAAAAAAACAGCGATTGCATTGAGAGAGCCGTCGCTTGGTCCAGTAATGGGGTTAAAAGGCGGAGCAACCGGTGGAGGTTATTCTCAAGTTGTTCCGATGGAGGATATCAACTTACACTTTACTGGTGATATTCATGCGATCACAGCGACAAACAATGCATTAGCAGCTTTAATTGATAACCATATTTTCCAAGGGAATCAGGCACAAATTGATCCGCGCCAAATAACATGGAAGCGTGTTGTTGATCTNAATGACCGGGCTTTACGTCAAGTCGTTGTTGGTCTTGGTGGTGTTAAACAAGGCGTGCCTAGGGAAGATGGCTTTAATATTACCGTTGCTTCTGAAATTATGGCGATTTTATGTTTAGCAAATAGTTATCAAGATTTAAAAGCACGACTATCAAAAATTGTCGTTGGTTATCGCGTTGATTCCAGTCCTGTAACTGTTGCTGATTTAGGAGTAGAGGGTGTGTTGGCGATGTTACTACGAGACGCACTCAAACCGAACCTTGTCCAGACAATTGAGGGTGTGCCTGCCTTTATTCATGGGGGACCATTTGCAAATATTGCTCATGGCTGTAATAGTTTGTTAGCAACAAGGATGGCAGGTAAATTAGCTGATTACGTAGTAACTGAAGCGGGATTCGGTGCTGACCTTGGTGCCGAGAAGTTTTTAAACATTAAATCAAGAGCTGGNAATCTTGATCCAAAAGCGGTTGTTATCGTTGCGACGACTCGTGCCTTAAAGATGCACGGTGGTGTTGAGCAAGATAAGTTAACTGAAGAAAATTTAGCTGCATTGAATGAAGGTTTATCGAATTTAGCTAAACATATTGAGACAATTGAATCATTTGGTTTACCATATGTTGTCGCACTTAATCATTTCACAACTGATACAGCTGGAGAAATTAAAGTTATTGAAGATTGGTGTCAAGCGCGTAATATTTCTTTAGCCTTAACAACAGTTTGGGCAGATGGAGGTAAGGGTGGTATTGAATTGGCTAACCAAGTGATTCAGAAAATAGCCGAACAAAAAGTCAAATTCCAACCACTTTATCCGTTAACTGCATCGATTAAAGAAAAAATCGATACCATTGCAAAGCGTGTTTACGGTGCATCTACTGTGAAATATTCTGCATTAGCCGAACAACAGATTAATGAATTTAGTCAACATGGTTGGGGAGACTTACCGATCTGTATGGCAAAAACACAGTACTCACTATCAGATCAACCTGATCAATTAGGTCGACCGACAGATTTCACAATTACCATCCGTGAACTCAGACCATCGATCGGTGCGGGATTTATCGTTGCTTTAACTGGAGAGATGTTAACAATGCCTGGTTTACCAAAACAACCAGCAGCCCTAAAAATGGATATTGATGCAACAGGTGAAATTNCCGGTTTATTTTAAGTTTTCAATCGTATAATTTAATCTAGAGCTGAATTCTAAAATGTTAATGATGTCATTTAGGATTCAGTTCTTTTTATTTAACTCGATCNTNATTATGATTGATAATCATACGTATAAGTTGATGAAATGAGTCAAATTACTATTGCTTATATGNACATATTTGATATNATAAGTGCAAACATACATATGAGAGGGAGAACGTTATGAGAATTACAGAGATACCAACGCTAGAGTTAACNATAAAAAAGGGAGCNAACCCAGAATTACCTAACGAGGTTGAAGTAGGGCTAGAAAATGGCTTAAAAGCGAAGTTTCCTGTTGAATGAGAAAATATCACTCCTGAATCGACTGAAGTTCATGGGAAGCTTAGAGTAACAACTTATCCAAATCCAATTATCGAACAACGAGCGGATCCCTATTTATATAAACATACAGACGGATATTATTACTTTACCTAAGCTGTGATTCGANTTCTCTTAAAACTTGAGTTTATTTCCCTTTTAAGCGATGATTTTAGATAGAATAACAGTTTGAGAGGGGAAAGTTTGTTGACAAATAAAGATTCGCTTTGGCCACTAAAGATGTTATTATTTTGTTTTTATGGGGCTAATACAATGGTCGTTAGTTTTTTGCCATTACTATTAACTTACCGCGGTTTAAGTGGTCAAGAGATTGGATGGGTGCTGGCAATTGGCCCGGCAGTATCAATTGTTGCCCAACCATTTTGGGGATTTATAAGTGANAAATTTCAAACGGTCANAAAAGTATTGATCGTAACTTTAATTGGTCTATTGATCAGTGGATTTTTCTACTTTCAAGCCAAAAGCTTAATCATCATCTTGGGATTATCGATTGTTTTTTATTTTTTTCAATCATCAATTGCTCCCTTATCCGATAGTCTTGCTCAACGAAGAGCAGAACAACTCGGTGTTCCATTTGGATCGATCCGAACGTGGGGCTCAATCGGATTTGCTACTTTTTCAATTTTAATCGGAGAAATTGTCGACTGGACAGGCATTCAATATTTAATTATTCCTTATTTTATGATGGCCTCTGTGACATTATTTATGAGTACACGTGTAAAAGATGTGACAATTGAAAGAACATCAATTCAAATTAAGGACTTACAAAAATTATTTAAAAATCCACCGTTAATTTTATTTTTGGCTGCATTATTTTTAGTCGCTGTAACCCATCGAATGAACGATTCATATATGAGCTTATTCATTAATCAATTAGGTGGAGGCGACAATCTCGTTGGAATTGCCTGGTTTGTCGGAGTCGTTAGCGAGGCATTAGTCATTGCATTTGCGGGTAAGTGGTTAAAAAAATTACACCCACTTATTTTTATTGTTGCTTCTGGACTAATTTTTTCTTTAAGGTGGATGTTGTATAGTTTAATTACAACCCCAAGCTTGATTATCATTTTTCAAGTACTAAATGGTTTATCATATGGTGTTTTTTTTGTAATGTCATTTCAATATGTGACGAGATTGATCCCCGTCCAACTGCAAACAAGTGGACATTTATTGTATTCAACAGTCATCTTTGGGATATCGGGGATCGTTGCTTCGCTGGGTGGTGGCTACTTGTTTGAACAATTTGGTGGGGCTACTTTGTATTTTGTGATGGCAATTTTAGCTCTGCTTGGATCTTGCTTCATTTTGATATATCATATAATTATTAGAAAAACAACAAGAGTCGTATGAATGAATTCCGGTTATCGTGTTAAGGGGGGCTAATATGAAGCAGGAGAGAATCACCAAGGTTTGTTTATTAGCGGGGGAAATCATGTTGAAAAATGGTGCCGAGACGTATCGAATTGAGGACACAATGACTCGAATTGCTCAAGCATACGGGGTTGAAGATGCTCAGATTCATGCGACGCCAACCGCAATTATGTTTGCTGAAGACATGACTTCACCAACTAATTTTGTGCGAATTAATGTAAGGGCGACCGATCTAGACAAAGTATCAAAGGTGAATAGTATATCCAGACACATTTCTGCTGGTAAATTAACTGTCAAAGAGGCACGCGAAAAACTCCTCGAAGTTGAAGCGAATAGTGAAACATATCCAAAGTGGCTGCAAATAGCTGCAGCTGGTTTTGCTAGTGGCTGTTTTACGATTATGTTTCAAGGGAGTTGGCTTGAATTTTTACCGGCAATTATTGTCGGCATGATCGGTTATTATTTGATGCTCAGTTTTCATGAAGTCCTTAAAATTCGCTTTTTTGCTGAATTTTTAGCATCTGTTTTCTTAGCTTTATCCGCGTTTTTAGTGATTATGATTCACTCAGGATTAGATATTGATAAAATAATTATTGGTTCTGTCATGCCCCTCGTCCCTGGACTATTAATTACGAATGCCGTTCGTGATTTAATGGCAGGGCATTTGGTATCAGGAATTACGAAAGCAACAGAAGCGATTTTAACTGCTCTTGCAATAGGAGCTGGAGTTGCTGTTGTCTTATTAGTCTTTTATTAATTACTATGATGGGGTGGTCAAATGCTAATCGAACAGTTAATTGTGAGCTTTTTTTCTGCTGTAGGATTTGCAATTATCTTTAATGCACCAGTGAGGGTGCTATGGCAATCGGGTACGGTTGGTATGGTCGGATGGATTGTCTTTGTTGGATTATCGCGGGTCTATGATGTGAATATTGTTATTGCAACATTATTAGCTTCGGTTATAGTCGGAATTGTGAGTCAAATCCTAGCAAAACGTTTCCGGACGCCAATTATCATTTTTAATTTGGCTGGGATTATTCCGCTCGTTCCTGGAGGGATGTCTTATGATGCGATGCGTTTTTTTGTTGTGAATGATTATGATGCTGCGATCGCAACAGGTGCGACGGTTGCAATGATTTCTGGTGCGATTGCACTCGGGTTGATTGTTTCTGAGATCATTAACCAACTGATTCGAAATATGAATTGGAGAAAATATCATAGCGAATATGATCGAAAAGGTGTTGCTAGCTTAGATACGGATTAATTCACTACTCTAAGCTAATTTAGTGCATTAATGAAATGAGTTCGTTAAAATAAAGATATCATCTAAATGTAGGAGGAAGCTCTCTATGATCAAATTAAATAAAGTAACAGGAGAAGCGCATAAAATAACGAATGATGGTGGTACGGTTCAACTTGCAAAGTCAGGTAGAAGTGATATAGATGCTTTTACACCAGGTGATTTCATTAATAGTTCAATTGCTATTTGTATGGGTCTAACTTTAGATGCCTTAATTGAAAGAGACGGGTTAGATATTCCAGGTTATACAATTGAAGTTGATGGAACGAAAGACCAAGAAGCTCGCCCATCACGAATGGAAAAGTTCGATGTTAAAGTTATCTTTGATGCAGAGGTTGATGAAAAGTTAAGAAATCGTCTCGTCAAATCTGCTAAACGTGGCTGTACAATGGGTAACACAATTGAACACGGTGTCCCAATCAACGTCACATCAGAATAAATCAAGTAAATTTTATAAAATTAAACAAAAACACCTAAAAACTTTTGAATCACAATGTTTCTAGGTGTTTTTTGTTTGGTATNAAAGCAGGTCGGCAAANACAATCAAATGAATATTTATTCAGTAATGAAATAAATATAAATTAATTATACATAACCATTGCATAAAAATACATCATCGAGTATAATAATTAATCACAATGGTAATAAGGAGTGTTGATTTAAATGAAAGTAGCAATCGTTGGGGGATCAGGCTATGGTGGCGTTGAACTAGCACGATTATTACAACAACATCCAAACGTAAACCTGACTCAAATCATTTCACATTCACAAGCAGGAACAAATTTTTCAGAAATTTATCCGCAAATGACAACAATTATTGATGAACCAATGAAAGACTTAAACTTAGAAAAACTAGCTGACGACATTGACCTAGTATTTTTAGCAACACCATCAAACGTCAGCCACCGATTCGTTTCAGACATACTTGAAGCAAACTTAAAATGCATCGACCTTTCTGGTGACTTGCGACTGAAAGATCCAGCATTATATAAATCGTGGTACAACTTTGAAACTACAGCCGAAGCATACTTAGATCAAGCTGTTTATGGATTAAGTGAAATTTACCAAGACCAGATTTCAGAAGCAAACCTTATTGCCAATCCGGGTTGTTTTCCAACAGCCGGCTTACTTGCTTTAATCCCATTGATTGAAAACCAGATCATTTCAACCGAATCAATTATTATTGATGGAAAAACAGGTGTATCAGGTGCTGGGCGCGGCTTATCATTAAATGTACACTTTTCTGAGATGAATGAAAATACAAAAGCTTATCAACTCGGCAATCATAAACATATTCCTGAAATCGAACAAGAACTATCTGAAAAATCAAATGATTCAATCATGGTGAATTTCACACCTCATATTATACCGATGACTCGTGGGATCTTAATGACGAGTTATACGAATTTAATGATTGAACAAACAAATGAGCAAATTACTGAACTTTATCAGTCATATTACCAAGACCAACCTTTTGTCCGAATTAGAGAAAATGGTCAAATTCCAAGTACAAAAGAAGTTTATGGGAGTAATTATTGTGATATCGGATTTCAAGTTGACTCAAGAACAAATAAATTAATCGTCGTGTCTGTGATCGATAACTTAGTAAAAGGGGCTTCTGGTCAAGCGATTCAAAACTTAAATATAATGGCTGGTTGGGATCAACGAACAGGCTTACACCAAATCCCAATTTATCCATAGGGGGGTAATTATAATGCGTACAACAATAGATAAAGTGAAGATAAAAAAAGTCGCAGGTGGCGTGTCGGCGCCAATCGGCTATCAGTCAGGTGGGCTTCATTGTGGGATTCGAAAAGAAAAACTCGATCTAGGCTGGCTTATTTCTGAAACACCAGCAGATGCATTTGCTGTTTATACGAAAAATCTTTTTCAAGCTGCTCCGTTAAAAGTGACCCAAGCGAGTCTTGCGGTTAAGCAAAAACTACGTGGAATCATCGTTAACTCAGGGATTGCCAATGCTTGTACTGGTGATCGTGGCTTAAATGATGCCTATCAAATGAGGGAGCAGATGGCAGAAAAGCTTACAACAGAAAGTCACTATATAGCGGTTGCCTCTACAGGCTTAATTGGTGAGTTTTTACCTATGGATAAGGTAACGAAAGGAATTAAAGCAATCAATTTCGATCAACAGTCTCCTGGATCATTTGAATCGGCAATTTTAACGACAGATACGAGAGAGAAAAAGATTGCCTTGCAGATGAAGATCGATGATCAAGTTGTTACAATTGGTGGTGCTGCCAAAGGATCAGGAATGATTAATCCGAACATGGCAACAATGTTGGGTTTCATTACAACTGATGCCGTTATTGACCCAATTGTGCTTGAGCAAGAGTTGAAGGATCAAACAAATCAGAGTTTTAATATGATCACAGTCGATGGTGATACATCAACGAATGATACGGTTGTTGTCATGGCTAATGGTCTAGCAAATAACCAATTGCTCAATCGAGATCATCCGGAATGGCTGATTTTCACTGAAGCGCTAAGTGAAGTTTTTCAATTTTTAGCAAAAGAAATTGCCCGTGATGGTGAAGGTGCGACAAAGTTGGTTGAAGTTGAAGTTGAAGGAACTGAAACTGAAGCGGATGCGCGTAAAATGGCTAAAGCGGTAATTAGCTCAAACTTAGTTAAAACAGCCATTCACGGTGCTGATGCGAATTGGGGTCGAATTATTACTGCAATTGGCTATAGCGGTGTACAGTTTGATCCCGATCAGGTCATTGTCAAAATTGGTGACAAGACGGTAGTTGAAAATGGATTACCAAAAAGATTTGACGAAGCAGAGCTAAAACATGACTTAGAACAAGATGAAGTAAAAATATTCGTTAAGGTCGGTCCATCGAATCAAATCGCCCGAGGTTGGGGTTGTGATTTATCATATGAATATATTAGAATCAATGCTTTATATCGAACATAAATGAGGTGTAGAGATGTCATATTTAGTTATTAAATGTGGGGGAAGTATTGTTGATCAGCTTCCAGAATCATTTTTCCAAGATTTAGTGAAGCTTCAAGAAACGAAGAAAATCAAGCCAATTATAGTCCATGGCGGTGGTCCGATGATTACGAGCCAATTAAAACTAATGAATGTAAAAACAACTTTTGTTAATGGTTTGCGTGTAACGACGAAAGAAGTTTTGGATGTTGTTGAAATGGTTTTAAGTGGATCAGTGAATAAAAAAATTGTTCGCCGTATGATTGACCAAGATGCTAAAGCAATTGGGATGAGTGGGATAGATGGTCAATTACTCGAAGCAACGCCGATTCAAGATGTGGCTAAGTATGGTTTTGTTGGTCAAATCAAAAAGGTGAATCTAGAACTCATTGATTCGTTACTTGATCAAGATTATATTCCAGTCATTTCTCCGATTGCGATTGGGCAAGATCATCAACATTACAATATTAATGCCGATGTAGCAGCCTCAGCAATTGCCTCATCATTACAGGCACCACTTTGTTTTATTAGTGATATTCCTGGTGTCCTCGTCAATGATGAAGTGCTTCATTATGCAGACCAAGTAAAGATTGAGCAATTAATTGAGGATCAGACGATCAATGGTGGTATGATTCCAAAAGTTCAAGCTGCTCTTGACGCCTTAACTGCTGGTGCTTCAGAAGTGTCAATTGTGAACGGAATGGATGAGCATGCACTGTTTGATTTTATTCAAGGCGAGAAAATTGGTACGCGAATTCAATTGAAGGAGATTAGTTATGCTTAAGGATTTTAGTGCAGTTATGCCGACATATAATCGGTTTCCAATCACATTAACGAAAGGTGATGGGAGCTATGTTTGGGATCAAGACGGAGTAAAATTTTTAGATTACACGGCTGGAATTGGTACGTGTAACTTGGGGCACCGACCGAAGTCAGTAGAAATTGCTTTAGCACGGCAGTTAGGTGAGCTGTGGCATTGTTCTAATTTATATACAATTCCAAATCAAGAACTACTTGCTGAACAACTCGTGAAGCATAGTGTTTTTGATCAAGTCTTTTTCAGTAACAGTGGTGCTGAAGCAAATGAAGCAGCAATTAAATTAGCACGGCGTTATGCACAGAAGGTAAAACAGACCGATCAATATGAAGTTGTCACTTTTAAGCAATCGTTTCACGGGCGTACGCTTGCGACTCTAGCTGCAACGGGTCAGGCTAAAATTCAAGCTGGATTTGAGCCGAAAATGCCAGGCTTTCGCTACTTACCTTATAATGATTTAGCAGCATTGGAACAACTGGTGCGCCCAGAAACATGTGCCGTTATGCTTGAGCTAATTCAAGGTGAGGGTGGTGTGCATCCAGCTGACCAAGTATGGTTAGATCAACTTGTCTCTCTCTGTAAGACAAATGANCTGCTCTTGATTATTGATGAGGTNCAAACAGGAATGGGTCGNACCGGCACACTTTTTGCCTATCAGCAATACGGGATTGAGCCAGATGTGATTACACTTGCCAAAGGTTTAGGTTCTGGATTTCCTGTCGGTGCAGTTTTAGCTAAAAAAGAAGTTGCTCGAGCTTTTACTGCGGGTGCACATGGATCAACATTTGGCGGTAATCCTTTGGCGACAGCTGCCGGTTTAGCAACGATCGAGCAAATGACCTCAGCTGAATTTTTGCCAATGGTAAAAGAGAATAGTGATTATTTATGGGGGAAGTTACAGACGCTCTGCGGTCAAATGAATCAAGTTAAAGGGTTGCGTGGTAAAGGCTATTTAATTGGGATTGAGCTTGAAGGACAAGCGATTGATTATGTTAATCGAGCAAGAGAGGAACAACAACTATTAATTCTCGTCGCCGGCCCACAAGTCGTCCGACTACTCCCACCCCTAACAACAACAAAACAAGAAATCGATCAATTTATTATCCGACTTGAAAAAGTATTAGCAGATTAACAAAAAAGGCAGCTTCCTTTATGAAAAGGATCGCTGCTTTTTTATTAATAATTTATTTTTTGTTAAATTGATGGGCTGANTGATCGTTGCACTTGGATTGAGCTCAATTTAAATAAGTCATTAACTAGTTTGTTCGTGAACAGGTGGTTTTGCCAATGGCTTTCGTTTGTCCTCAGAAACAATCCATGCTAAACCAAAGACAATAATGACCCCACCCGTTATTTGAGCAATTGAAATCATTTCATTAAATAAAAACACACCAGCAATTGATGCTGCAGCTGGTACAAAATAACGGAAGAAGTTTGATTTCGTCGCACCAACTTGTTTCATTGAAAGATTCCAAATAATAAAAGCTAATACTGAACAAACGACAACATTATAAAAGATGATTAACCATGTGACGCCATTGATATTGGACCAGAGTACAGCATNCCATTTGTTAACTGTAAATGGAATCATAAAGATTGATCCAAATAAGATATACCAAGTTGTTACTCTCAATGGAGAGTATTTTTTCATCAGAGGCATATAAGATAAGTTAAATAAAGCACCGAGAATACTGATTGAAAAGGCGAGAATATTTCCAATCATATAATCGGAACTTAAACTAAAGCTATCTTCCCCACCTAGAATGATTAATGTCACCCCGATAAAAGCAATTCCACCACCAATAACAAGTCTCATCGTCATTTTTTCACGAGTAAATAATGGTGCAAACAAGGCAACAAAGATTGGCCATGGTGCAACATTTAACAATGATGCATTAGCAAGTGTCGTAAACTTAATCGAGTACATCACGACAATTTCTAAAATTGTTATCCCGAACAAGCCGATAATTGCTAGCATAAGTAAATCTTTTTTATCAACTTTAACGCTACCTTCTTTGAATTTTAACACGAGAAATAAGATTGGTACTGCTAGCCCGAAACGGATCAAGACGAAAATCTCCGCAGGGAATATGTCCATCCCTAGTCGTGAGACGCCAAAATTCACGCCCCATACAATTGAAACAAAAATAAGTCCAAGATAATAAATTGATTTTCCTTTCATTATTGCCACACCCAGTCTTATGTATATTGAATCTGCTAGTAGTGTATAGACATTGGTGTAGTGCTGTCAAGTTTTGATCGTTTAAATCTTGATCACGTGAAAGGTGTAAAGTAGGAGTAAGTTTTGATACAATTTAATCAAATACATCACGCAACACCTAAATGAAAGTTAAAAAACAATAATCAATTTGAATGATTCGTATTTTATCGCAAAGTAAGTGGCAATGCTTTACTAGATTAGTTCTATTTATATGTATGCACTCACTTAAAAAGTGAATTAAAATAAGGTAAAGTGTTTTCAGATGACGACCTGTCGCATGAATAATTCAGGAATAATTAATTTTAATGAGTACATTTAATTTTAAAGATTACAATACGAGGAGTGTTAACAATGAATGAGACATTTAAAGCTTATCGATTAGAAAACAATAACGGAGAACTGGTGCGTGGTGTCCGACAACTAACTGAACTTGATTTACCAGAGGGTGAAGTGTTAATTCGTGTTCGCTATTCTAGTGTGAATTATAAAGATGCAATGGCTAATATGTCGGATAGTCCAATTATTAAAAACTATCCAGCAACTCCGGGAATTGATCTCGCCGGACAAGTAGTTGAATCAGCAGATGATCGTTTTACTGAAGGAGATCCAGTGATTGTGACTAGCTATGATCTCGGTGTCAGTCATGACGGTGGCTATAGTGAATATGCACGCGTTAAAGCGGAATGGGTTATACCACTACCAGAAGATATGACTTTAAAGCAAGCAATGATTTACGGAACAGCCGGTTTAACAGCAGCACTTTCAATTGACCAATTGCAAGCTCAACAAGTTTTGCCTGAGAGTGGGACTGTTTTAGTAACAGGTGCTTCTGGTGGTGTTGGGAGTATTACGACTGCAATGCTTGCTAACCTCGGCTATCAAGTCGAAGTGAGTACAGGAAAACAATCAGCCCATCCATTTTTAAAGCAACTTGGTGCTAAGTCGATCATTGATCGAACGACAGTTACTGGTGAAAAAATTAAAGTGATTGATAAACAAACTTGGGCGGGTGCCGTCGATCCAGTTGGTGGAGACACCTTAGCCGCGATTCTTAGTAAATTAAACTATAACGGGGTAGTCGCAGTGAGTGGTTTAACAGGTGGAATTAAAGTGCCGACGTCCGTATATCCATTTATTTTACGTGGTGTTCGGTTAATTGGGATTGACTCCGTCTATTGCCCAATGGAAAAAAGACAAGCAATCTGGGATCGGATGGCAACTGANCTAAAGCTAACTGATCAACAATTCGATCACATTACCAATCAGGTCATTCGTTTAGAGCAATTAGAAGAAACGTTACCTAAACTCTTATCCGAACAATCATTAGGTCGAATAATTGTTCAAATTTAAATTTCTCTTAATATTTCACTGTTTTCTCATTGAATGTACGTACGAATTGTATTAATATATAAATATGCATTTAAATATCCGTACAAGAAAATTTTTTCGGCAGGAAGGTGTTGAAGTCTATTGCTAGAAGCGTTAAAAGAAAAAGTACTTAAAGCAAACCTAGATTTACCTAACTATAATTTAGTCACGTTTACATGGGGAAATGTCAGTGGTTACGATAAAGAATCTGGACTTGTTGTTATTAAGCCAAGTGGGGTTCCCTATGATGAAATGACGGTTGAAGATCTTGTTGTTGTTGATTTAGATGGAAACATTGTCGAGGGTACGAAAAAGCCATCCTCTGATACAGCAACGCACTTAGTGTTATATAAAAATTTCCCTGACATCGGTGGCGTTGTTCATACACACTCACCGTGGGCAACAAGTTGGGCACAAGCGGGAGAATCAATTCCTGCCTTAGGCACAACGCATGGGGATTATTTTTATGGTGATATTCCATGTACACGAAGAATGACACAAGCTGAAATTAGTGGTGAATATGAACTAGAAACAGGAAATGTTATTGTGGAAACATTTAAAGACATTGACCCAGCAGCAATTCCAAGTGTTTTAGTCCATGGACACGCACCATTTAACTGGGGGAAAGACCCAGAAGAAGCGGTTCACAACGCTGTAGTACTTGAAGAAGTAGCTAAAATGGCAATTCACACGTATCAAATTAATCCAGAAGCATCAAGAATGCAACAAGCATTATTAGACAAGCATTATTTAAGAAAACACGGAAAAGACGCCTATTACGGTCAGTAAAACCCTGTTTTTATAAAAAATTGANTAAACACAATGGAGGGCATNATATGTTAACAGTAAAACCTTATAAATTTTGGTTCATCACAGGAAGTCAACCACTTTATGGGCCAGAAACTATCCTAGAAGTAGAAGACAACTCAAAGAAAGTTGTGGCAGGCCTAAATGAGTCAGGGATCTTACCTAATCAAATCGAATTCAAAAAAGTTGTTACAACAGCGGATGAAATTTACAAACTCGTTCAAGAAGCAAATGGAAGTGACGAATGTGCAGGAATTATTACTTGGATGCATACATTTTCACCAGCAAAATCATGGATCGCAGGCTTAAAATCACTGCAAACGCCATTGCTCCATCTTCATACACAATATAATCGAGACATCCCATGGGATACAATCGATATGGACTTTATGAACACAAACCAAGCAGCACACGGTGACCGTGAGTACGGNTTTATCGGAACGCGCTTAGGCTTAGGTCGAAAAGTAATCGTTGGTTATTGGAAAGATGAAAATGTCCATAATCAAATAGCTGATTGGATGAAGACTGCAATTGGTGTTAAAGAAGGTATGAACATTCGTGTTGCTCGATTCGGTGATAACATGCGTAATGTTGCAGTTACTGACGGTGATAAGATTGAAGCACAAATTAAATTTGGTTGGACAGTTGACTATTACGGTATTGGTGACCTAGTCGAAGAAATTAACCAAGTTAAAGATGAAGATCTTGAAAAACTTTATCAAGAATATGAAGAAATGTATGAGCTACCTGAAGAAGCAAGCAAGCCAGGTGCAATGCGCGATGCGATTCTTTACCAAGGTAAAATCGAATTAGCATTAAAATCATTCCTAGCTAAAGGAAACTATAATGCATTTACAACAAACTTTGAAGA
>JGI24707J26582_10002307_pt1 | contig 14404 bp, 14 predicted proteins | sample BioPla1DNA1_FD_26582 | JGI IMG/M metagenome (IMG submission 26582) | reverse complement strand
GTTTACTATATCACACTTCACCCACTCAGGCAAGTACTTTTCCAAGGGAAAAACCTTGGCAATCGTCTGCTACGATGTCCATTATACCAGGCCTCTCAGGGTTGATCAAGGGAGTATTGGCTAATGCCTTGAACTTTTCATGCAAAAGACCGGTTTCCGGCAGGATTTGCCTGGGCCATTCTCGAATCTACCTTTCAGTCGTTGACCGGGAATCCGCTGCCAGGCAATAGTGCATGGTACATCATTTGCTCGGTTACCTTAGATACTGAAAACATCGCAAGCTGTAAGAGGAGTTGGCTAAAGTGACTACTAAAGTAAGAACTCGCTTCGCGCCTAGCCCAACCGGGTATCTCCACGTAGGCGGAGCCAGGACAGCACTATTTAACTGGCTATATGCGCGTCACCACGACGGTATTTTTGTGCTGCGCATCGAAGACACTGACTTAGAGCGCTCCACCGAGGAGTCGCTCACAGCAATTTTTGAGGGACTAGAGTGGCTGGGCTTGGATTGGGATGAAGGACCCGGCCCAGAAGGCCCCTTTGGCCCGTACTTTCAGTCAGAGCGTTTAGATATATATAGGGAGCACGTGCAAAGATTGCTTGATGAGGACAAAGCTTACCTATGCTACTGTACCCCTGAAGAACTAAAACAACGGCGCGAGGAGTCCTTTGCCCGGGGCGAGGATCCCAAATATGACCGTCGCTGTGCCTGCCTAACTCCCGCTGAAAGGCAAGCACTAGCCGACAAAGGTCGAGAGCCGGTAGTCCGTTTTCGCTCCAGCGATGAAGGCTCCACCGTTGTCGACGACCTGATCCGGGGTGAGATCGTTTTCGACAATGAGATGCTGGATGATTTTGTGATTCTCAAATCCGACGGTATGCCTACATATAACTTCGCCGTAGTCATCGATGATCATCTAATGCAAATCACCCATGTGATCCGCGGTGATGACCATATCTCGAATACGCCTCGCCAGATCCAGGTGTATGAGGCCCTCGATTTTCCTGTACCGGAATTTGCCCACTTGCCCATGATTCACGGCAGCGACAAGACGAAGTTGAGCAAACGCCATGGCGCTACATCAGTTACGGAATACCGAGACAATGGTTTTCTACCTGAAGCACTCGTCAACTATTTGGCCCTTTTGGGGTGGTCTTACAGTGCCACGGATACTTTGTTTACTGTAGATGAGCTCATTCGCAAGTTCTCCTTGGACCGGGTCTCCCGGAATCCGGCAGTCTTTGACATGAAAAAGCTCGAATGGATGAATGGTGTATATCTGCGGGAGATGGAGCCAGATCGCCTAACGGATACGGTCATTCCCAGGCTGCAGAGGGAAGGGCTCATACCGGAGCAAGTCGATAAAGCTACTCGAGCCAAGATCCAGAAGATCGCCGTAGCGCTCCAATCGAGGATCCGAACCTTAGCCGAGTTTGTGCCATCTAGCCGGTATTTCTTCGTGGATGATATTGAATATAATCAAAAGGCTGTCGAGAAATTTCTCTACCGGGATTATGTACCGGAACTTTTTGGACTGCTTCTAGATAAGCTCACGCATACCGAGCCCTTTGACGAACCCAATATTGAAAAGGTTTTCCTGGAAGTCCAGGCACAAGTCGACCGGAAACTTGGCGAGATTATCCAGCCAGTCAGAGTGGCAGTTACCGGGACCAACGTAAGCCCCGGCATGTATGAAGTACTAGCCGCCTTGGGACCAGCCCGGACTTGTCACCGCCTAAAGACCATGANAGAAATGGTTAAGCAGAAGCTATCAGCTGATGAGGCCTAGTCGCCCAGCGGTGCTGTTGACCTCGTGGCAGACTTTCTCTTCATCTATGGTCAGCAACTTCCCATCTTCATACAACACTCGGCCGGCTACCATGGTTAAGGAGACATCACTCCGTTGGCCGGCATATACAACCGACGTTGCTACGTTGCAGGAGGGCTGCCAGTGCAGCCCTTCTTTTTCAACTAATATCAGATCTGCTGCCCAGCCCGGCAAGAGCTTGCCAACCTTTTCTAGAAATAGGGTTTCGCCCCCGCCCGAGGTAGCCAGGTTGAGGCTAACTTTCCCGGGAATAGCAGTGGCGTCTTGCCTTTGGGCCTTGTGTATTAGACTGGCGAAGCGCATCTCTTCCCAAAGATCCAGCTTATTGTTACTGGCTGCACTGTCAGTTCCTAGCCCGACCTTTAAGCCCGCATCCAAGAGCTCCGGCAAAGGGGCTATGCCGCTTCCCAGCTTCATATTGCTGCCCGGGCAGTGCACAATCCGCACGTCCTTCTCTCGTGCCAAATCCACATCGTCTTGGGTAAAATGCACACAGTGAACTGCCATCACCGGCAGTTCAAGGGCACCATATTCTGCTAACATACCCAGAGGGGTTGTGCCGTAAAGCTCACGTATTTGAGTCACTTCATCGGCTGTTTCCGCAACATGGATGTGCAGCGGAACCGCCAAGTTTTCAGCCCACTTTACTACCTTGCGCAGAAAATCCGGTGGGCAAGTAAAAGGAGCATGGGGTCCTAGCATCGTAGTAATGCGCCCTTCTGCCTCATGATGCCACTCTTGGCAAAATCGCACCGCTTCCTCCAAGCCTTTCAGACCGCTACCGCCTAGGCCCTGAATGCCGCGACTAAGGCTAGCCCTGATTCCAGTCTCACATACCGCTTGGGCCGCTGCATCCATATGGAAGTACATATCGCCACAAGTGGTCACTCCACCTCGCAGCATTTCCCCAATGGCCATGGATGATGCCCAGTATACATCCTCCGGCGTCAACTGGTCCTCCATGGGCCACATTTTCTCCCGCAGCCATACCATTAACGGCAAATCGTCACCATATCCCCTAAGCACAGACATACCCAGATGTGTGTGAGCGTTAATAAGGCCAGGCAACGCCAGCCGTCCACGCCCCTTAATAATGCGATCCCACCTACCCTGTTGTGCTTCCCTTTGGCCGCTTCTAGCATACTCCCCATCTCCGTGCTCTTGGATAGAGATGATAACACCATCTTCAACCCCGATATCTGCGAACACCTCATGATCGGCTGAGGATTCCAGAGGCCATGGCCACCCTAGCTCCGGCAATAGTACTACATCAGTAATCAAGATCCTCACGGCTAACCCCCCAAAGAGTATCTAGCCCACTTCGCCAGATAGATAGGCAACTTGCTCTGGGGATAGAGTATCGATATCAATCCCCTCTGCATTTAGTTTGAGTCTGGCTACCTTCTCATCGACATCGTCGGGAACTTCAATCACTTCTTTGGGAAGCTCCTTCCCTGAGTGGACCAGGTATTCTAAAGACAGAGCCTGTATTCCGAAGGACATGTCCATGATCTCCACCGGATGGCCATCAGCACAAGCCAAATTGACCAGCCTACCTTCACCCAAGAGATATAGCTTCCGCCCATCGTGCAATCGGTACTCCTCTATGTTTGCACGTACAACTCGGCAAGAGACTGACAAAGATTCCAGATCCGGCTTGCTAATTTCTACATCAAAATGTCCTGCATTGGCCAAGATAGCTCCATCCCGCATCCGACTAAAGTGCTCCTTAGTGATCACATCCTTGCATCCAGTCAAAGTGACAAAGATCTCTCCGATGCCGGCAGCTTCCTCCATGGGCATGACTCGGAAACCATCCATCACTGCCTCTAAAGCCCGAATCGGGTTGACTTCCGTTACGACAACGTGTGCTCCTAGACCCTGGGCCCTCTGGGCCACTCCCCGCCCACACCAGCCATAGCCAGCCACCACAACAGTCTTACCAGCTGCCACCAAATTGGTGGTCCGCATGATACCATCCCAAGTGGACTGACCAGTACCGTATCGATTGTCGAAAAGGTATTTGCAGTAGGCATCATTGACGGCAATCATGGGGAATTCCAGCTGACCTCTAGCAGCCAGACCCCTTATTCGATGCAGACCAGTAGTCGTCTCTTCACAGCCACCTATGATCTTAGGCAGATACTCTCGCATCTCACTATGGAGCAAGTGCACCAAATCCCCGCCATCATCGATAACAAGATTGGGTCCTATAGCAGCCGTAGCTCTTAGAAGTGAATGGTATTCCTCTGCTGTACACCCATGCCAAGCGTTGACTATAACACCACTTTCTGCCAGGGCAGCTGCCACATCGTCCTGCGTAGATAGTGGGTTGCTTCCGGAAATGGCTACCTCTGCTCCACCTTGGCGAAGAACTTGGGCCAAGTATGCTGTTTTGGCTTCTAGATGTAGGCAAATGGCCAATTTCAGCCCTGTAAAGGGCTTAGTATCAGCAAACTCCTGGTCAATCTCACCCATGATAGGCATATGCTCTTTAGCCCATTCGATCTTTAGCTTTCCTTCGGCGGCAAGTTCGGGGCTCCTAATCTGTGAGAACTCTTTCATGTCGCTGCTCCCCTTTCCCTGATATCGCCTATATGGTGCCTGAGACGATCATGAAAGGGTGGATGGATAATTCCCACCTCTGTAATAATCCCACTAATAAGTGGTGCCGGAGTCACATCAAAGGCCGGATTGTAAACACCAATTCCCGCTGGAGCTACCTGTTTTCCGAAAATATGGGTCACCTCGTCTGCCGGTCGTTCCTCAATGGGGATGTCTTGGCCGCTAGCTATAGACAGATCAACAGTGGACAACGGTGCCGCCACATAGAAGGGGATCTTATGCTCCTTAGCCAAGACTGCAAAACTGTAGGTTCCGATCTTATTGGCGGTATCTCCATTGGCCGCAATGCGATCAGCTCCGACAATTACCACTTGCACCTTTCCCTGCTGCATAATCCAGCCGGCCATATTATCTGTGATCAAGGTGGCGGGAATACACTCCTCCACCAATTCCCAAGCAGTCAATCTAGCCCCCTGCAGGAAAGGACGTGTCTCTGCCGCATATACATGGAAGGTGGTTCCCGCCGAGTACGCTGCCCTCACAACCCCCAGGGCTGTCCCGTAGTCTACCGTAGCTAAGGCACCGGCATTACAAATTGTTAGGACACCTGCTCCCTCTGGTATCACGGGGATCCCGGCTTTTCCTATCCGACGGCAGATATCTATATCTTCCCTCGCGATCACCTCTGCCTCGTGAACCAAAGCATCGACCATGGTGGCAACCGGATCATCTTTATGGGAATCCATAGCTCCCCTCATTCGCTCTAAAGCCCAAAACAAATTGACGGCTGTAGGCCTTGTAGCTTTGAGCTCGCTAAAGACCTCATCCATAGCTTCAGCAAACCGTTCCGGAGTATCATGTCGATGCGCCAGGGCTCCCAACGCGACACCGAAGGCAGCAGCCGCTCCGATGGCTGGCGCACCTCGAACTTTCATGGTGCNAATGGCATCTGCCACCTGAACCGATGTTCTGCACTCCACTACGTCAAACACCATGGGTAACCGTGTCTGATCAACAAGCTTAAGACACCCGTCCTCCCAGATGAGGGACTTAACCATATCTCCCATTTCCACCACCTCCCTACTCCGCTAGTGGGCTGCAGGTGAGACACTGCTTGCTCGGATCGAGCCTAGTCAATACAGCCATGACCAAGCTGCGAATACTCTCTGCATTCTTCTGCATCACTTCCAAGACCTCGCTGTGGGTTAAGGGGGTCGGAGAGATGCCTGCCGCGAAATTGGTTACCATGGCTACGGCCGCGTAGCAAAGACCTGCCTCCCTGGCAAGAACAACTTCTGGCACGTTGGTCATACCCACCACATCACCGCCTAAGCGCTGAAAGGCCACGATCTCCGCGGGTGTCTCATAGCGAGGCCCCTCAAAACAAACATAACAACCCTTGCCATGCAGCTTTAATCCCAACTCCGTTGCGGCCCCCCGGATGAGCCCACCCATACTGGGGCAGTAAGGCTGAGTAAAGTCGGTATGAACAACTACGCCATCCTCGCCATCGTAAAATGTGAATGGGCGACTCTTGGTGAAATCTATGAACTGATCGAGGAGCACTAGTTCACCGGGCTTCATGGATTCGTTCAGGGAACCAACTGCCGAGGTTGTCAGGGTTTTGGTTACCCCCAGCTCTTTTAGAGCCCAGATATTCGCTCGATAGTTGATTTTGTGGGGAGGCACTGTGTGCCCAGTACCGTGTCTTTGCAGAAAAACAACTTCCACTCCCTGAAAATCCCCTATGGAGACTTGGACTTCACCGTAACGAGTAGCTATCACTTCATCACGTATGTCTTTCAGCATATCTGGATCATAAACCCCTGTCCCGCCGATTAACGCCAATCTTTCCATTGGTTCCTCTCCTTCCCCTGGATCTGGTACCGAAAGCAACTTCAGTTCAAGCATACCATCGATTGCAAACGCGGACAACAATTGCCCGCAACGCAAGCAAGGCACCGATCATCGAAGGACCCGTGCCTTGCGGCTCACAAACCTTGGAAGCCATGGTCTACTCGATCAATACCTATCCCACAATAGAATAGTAAGCAGCTATCTCTTCACCTGACGCTTCGTCGAGGTATTCTTCCAACTCAAAAATCGTATCTCTGCTTATATAAGCTAATCCTGGATCTAGGGCTCGTCGACACACAGCCAAACTAGCATAGGATTCAGGGTGGCTGCGGATGAATTCTAGAATCAGTTCCACTTGCCGAAGTCTTTCCATTGCCACTAGTGGGTAGCGAGATATCGATACCCACTTATCTCACCCTTTCCGACCATGCATCCTTTCCTCCCTAGTGTATAGCAGATGCCAGAGACTTATCCTTCCCAAGAATCGGGTACTTCAAGGGAATCTCAGCCATACACAGGTAAAGCTCCGAACCTGCCGGCAATCTTCAGGTAAGCATCGCTAGAGCTATCGGAGGGTATCATCACGCCTGCCCGGCCACAGTAGTTGAGCAGCGCCTCCTCAAGAGCTCTTGGGCTGTTGGAGGTAAAGACCACAGGCAGCGCCACAGCCATCTGTAGCTTCCCCACCAAAGAAGCAGTCTGCCCTGATGTTAGATTTGCGGGCACGTCTATGAGAGCCACAAGGTTCTTACCTGCATCTTCGTTGGCAGCCCCTTTCCATTCGAAAGGATCAAACTCCAAGAGTGAACCCACCCGTTCTAGATGATAATGCTTTTCTTCTGATCCAAGGGGAAAGATGGTCGTACGGGTGGCAAGAAATGCCGTTAGATCACCAGATTGAACTGGGCTCTTCTGCCACTGGTTCCCACCGATAACCCAAGGAATGAGTTGGCTCTCCTTACCTATCCGGGAAGCTGCTATCTCATCAAGATAGACCCGGCAATCCTCCACAAGCAGATGGCTTAGCTCTTGCCCGAGCTCGCTAATATGCTGGGGGGTAGTGCCGCAACATCCCCCAATAATCTGCGCACCAGCTCTAACTAGCTCCTTACAGCCAGTGACAAACTCCTCAGGCTCTACGAGATATTCTTCCCCACCATTGCGCAGTGTTGGCAAACCTGCGTTGGGAAAAGCTGCTAATACCTGGGCCCGCTCCTGAGCCCACGGCTGCATTCTCTTTAGAATATCCATCATGGGTAACGGGCCAATGCCACAGTTAGTGCCTACCCATAGTGCATTCAGAGCTGCAAAAACGGCGGCCATCACCTCAGGCGACGTGCCCATAACAGTACGCCCCGTTTCTTCAAAGGTTAGTTGTACAGCCACAGGCAGACCTGTCTTAACGGCTCCAAAAAACGCCGCTCGGGCCTCCTGCAAGTCCATCATAGTCTCAATCATAAGCAAATCTACACCGCCGGCAGCCAGAGCTCTTGCTTGCTGCTCGTAGGCAACTACGGCATCAGATAAGGATAGTTCGCCCCACGGCTGAAGGAGCTTACCGGTGGGTCCCATGGAGCCCGCCACCAGCACCTTAGAGCCGGCTTCTTCCCTAGCTAGCCTAGCACCCTGGAAGTTGACATCCCAGACTTCTTCATCTGTGGCCCTCGATAGCTTCAGACCATTGCCGCCAAAGCTATTAACCCCGATTAACTGGGCACCGGCCTCAATATACTGGCCGTGAATTGACCGCACTAGCCCTTGTTGAAGCACATTGCACTTCTCCGGCGGTTGGCCTTGGGGCAGCCCCGCTTTTTGCAGCATGGTCCCCATGGCTCCATCGGCCAGTAATACCTTGTTCTCCATAGCTATCTCCCCTTCTGTTGTCGCTATATATCGACAGTAGCCACGATGACCTCTTCCTCCACCCATGATGGAGCCACGGCAACACATCCGGGCAGCGGCCCAGTCGCAGCATAGCCCAAACCGGAGGCCCTATCTTCCCCTGACCCACTGGCGGAAAATATGGCGCTTTGCCCTTCAAACACTAGGTCGAAAAGCGTCCCTGTCATCATGGGGTTGAGGGCAAAGGGAAACCACCCTTTTTCTCCGCACGCCGTTGCTGCGCTCTTTACCCAATCNAATCTCTGATCATGATGCCACGGCCCCGGNTTTGCTGAGGGTTGGACGAGTATGTCAGTACCTTGCTGACGAAGCTTGTCCAGTACTGTCTCATGGAAAGCATCGAAGCATATAGCGATGCCGATCCTTCCGATCTCTGTATCATAGACTGCAAGCTCCCCCAACTCCCCGCCAGCTAGCCCTAGGCCCTGCTCGCCTTCTAGTTCAATAAGATTGACCTTTTTCTGACTGCCGATGATGTTGCCATCGGGGCCGAATAGATACGATACATTATATACGTCCGCAGATCGGGTACCACTATCCGGCAGCAAAATGCTGCCACCCACTATGTAATACCCAAATTCACTTGCCAGGCGTGAAAAAACATCTATATAGTGTTTGCGCAAAAATCTGGCTCTTTCCAGAGCTATGGCCTGACTCCATCCGGTTCTTCTCAGCAGCTTCCAGGCAACCACTGGCATAAACCGAGCCCTGATCAGTCTTTGAACTGCAGCAGCCAGGCTTTGCTCACTACCCAGAAGATGACCGTAACCAGAGAATATTAGAGGTGTCCCCGTATCCTCCGGGAACGCCACCAAGGTCGAACACCCGGGCTCCGCCACGGCTGCAACTTTCTGTAGATATCCCTGTAAGCGGCTATAGAAGGATGCAGGAGAGCTATAATCCATAATATCCAACTTCTGCTGTACGCAAACAAGGTTAACTCGCATGGTTCTCCCCCTTCCCTCTTGTCCCGAGGCAGTCCGTACCACTGCGGTGCTTCCACAACCTCCCACNAGAAAACCCCGTCAAACACTACCNCTTTGCTATCTATACTTCTGTAGCTTCACCAGGGTTTAGAATANGGCAATAGCTTCACCAGGGTTTAGAATACGGCAATTGATCCGAAGTGCCTCCAATCGACGGGCAAACTCCTCTGGGTCCTGTCGGATAAGCTCGAAGGTATTATAATGCATAGGCACTACCGTAGAGGCCCTAAGCATCTTGGCAGCTCGTACAGCATCCTCAACACCCATAACAAAATTGCCGCCAATGGGAAGCATAGCCACATCGATATCGTACATGTCGCCCAAAAGCTGCATATCACCGAACAATCCTGTATCACCGGCAAAGTAAGCTGTCTTCCCATCAGCTCTCACCACAAATCCACAAGGTTGTCCTGCATAGATGATCTCGCCATCGTGTTCTACTGATGAGCCGTGCCATGCCGGTGTGAGTTTGACCCAGCCAAAGGGAAAAGTATAGTCACCGCCGATATGCATGGCGTGGGTCTTGGCTCCTTGCTTTTCGCAATAAAGGGCCAGCTCGAAATTGGTCACAATGGGTATGTCCAAACGCTTTGAAATAGCTATAGCATCACCTAGATGGTCTCCATGACCATGGCTTACTAAGATGGCATCCGCGGTAACATCTTGAGCAGCTTGTGTTGCCAAAGGATTACCGGTTAGATAGGGATCAAAAAGGAGCTCCCCTTGCTCTGTCTTTAGATGAAAACATGCATGTCCAAGAAAAGTCAGCTTCATAAGATCAGACACCCTTAAGCATAGGGTATCTTTCCACCTCCTGGTCTTAATCGTTGGATCTACAAGGTACCATTTGCGGCTCAAACCAAACCCGAAAATCCTAGTTGTCGCAATGCTTCATAGAGTACAATGGCCACTGAATTGGCCAAGTTCAGTGACCTGGCCCGCTCATCGGGCAACATTGGAATCCGAACACACCGCTCGGGATAAGCGGCCAATAGATCTTGGGGCAATCCTGCCGTCTCCGGGCCAAATACCACCAGATCTCCCGGATAATACTGAACATTGGAGTACCACCTATGCCCCTTAGTGGTAACGTAATAGATGTTCTTGTCGGCATAGGCCCGCTCCAGCTCCTGAGTACTATCGAAGAACCTATGCACCAGCAAGTCCCAATAGTCCAAACCCGCTCGTTTCAATCGCTTATCATCGAGAAAAAAACCCAAAGGTCGTACCAAGTTCAAAGTGCAACCGGTGGCAGCGCAAAGTCGGGCTATGCTGCCGGTGTTAGGGGGAATCTCGGGGTTCACCAGTGCTACATTTATTGTTCCTGTTAATTCCTGGTTTGCTCCTGCACTATCTTCATTTCCACTCCAAGGTGAATTCAGTTTCCCTGACATAGCCATCGCCTCTTCTTTACCGGCAGCCTGTTGTGAATTGCTCCTTCTGTTTTCTCTTCGTCAAAAGCAAGTTTTCCCCTCTCAGAAAAGCACCATGATTGCCCTGGCCGTCTTTCGATCCAACGCTACCCGAGTTGCGCCACATAAAATAACAGGGGCGGGCGTCTGACGTTCTACCTGTAGCTCTACACCAGGCAGCAAGCCATACGCGGCCAAGCGGGCCAACAGTGCTTGGTCCTGTGGCAATCTGACAACGACGGCGCTCTGCCCCAAAGGCAACTCGCTTAGCGATATAATCCTTTTCGACCTAGATATTATACCCTCGTCTAGCAAGATCCTCTGGTTGCCTCCTTTCTCCCCTTTTGCGGATTCTCGGTTGTCCCAGAAAGCATTTGGGTCATAATCAGCAGTATTCTCTCTCCGTCAAAGGGCTAAACTGAGACTAAGCACACTGTTGAGGAGAAACCCAATCAAGAACGCCGCAGGAAAAACGCAAGCCACAACAACAAGGGATGTCGCCAATCCCCGTTCCTTCACCATCATGATGAACTGGGCTATGCAGGGTATGAAAAGAGTGAGTGTTACCGCAGCAACAGTCAGTTGCCGAACAGATAAAGTGCTTTGCATATCGTAAAGCCCGGCCGCTCCGTAATCTCGGCGGAAGAATCCATACAAGAAGACGTGGGCAGCACTGGGTGGAAGACCTAGCCTTGCCATAAGCGGTGTCATAATGATTACCAATCTGTCCAAAGCTCCAGTCACACGGCCAAGCCAGATCAATACGCTGGCGAGGAGAAACAATGACATGATCTCCATAAAATACCAGTTGACCCTCGTTGCAGTTTTGCGGAAGACATTGCGCAGCATTGGCCAGCGCAGAGGCGGTAGTTCTAGAATGAATCTGGGAGGGTTGCCAGGCAGTAGGTGATCTAGAATTAGACCGGCAGCTAGTGCAACGATACCAACAGTCATTGCCCAGATGAAAAGAGCCAGAGTGTGCCTCGCCAAAAGTGCCAGGATCACACCCAACTGAGCTGAACACGGGATAGCCAATGCCAGGATCATGGTGGCGATAATGCGCTCCCGTCGGGTCTCTAGTGTGCGGGTAACCAAAGTGGCCATTGTACCACACCCAAAACCCAAGCTAAGCGGCAAGACTGCCCGTCCACTCAAGCCTACCCACTGGAATACCCGATCCAAAAGGTAGGCTAACCGGGGCAAGTAACCAGAATCCTCCAGCAAGGCGAAACTGAAGAAAAACGTGGTTACAATGGGAAAAACAACTGCCACAGCATACCTAAGCCCCAAGGTGAGAACGCCATACTCATGGGCTATCAGTTCTCGGATCAACTGATTTGTGGTAAGGCTATCCACTATGTGATCCACAAAGGGATTAAACAAATCGCTAAATACTTTCTTATCAAGGAAGTCCACTACGGTTACCGCGCCAAAGACCCCTACAAACCGGTAAAGGCAAAGGTATACTATCAGAACTAGTAAAGGCACACCGGTTATAGGATTCAGGGTCAAGCTATCCAGCCAGGACTGTTGGGGTGACTTCTCTGAAGCAAACAATAGGCCCCGCAGTATGCTATCGCTGGCACGCCTCCGGGTCATTGCCACCTGTAAAGTCAGACTATCGCTATCAGGAAGCAGTGTCTTGATACTTCCTTGCTCCTGCGGACTCAACCACCCCTTCATCTCTTCATCCCCCTGAAGCACCAATAGTGCTATACTCCGAGATGAAAAAGGGTATGAGTGGGCCAGCATCCCATCAGCCTGCCGCAGGTATTTTGCTATGGGCACAGAATAAGAGATTCCCATGGCAACTGGGGAAATCCCCCTAACGCCCTTGTGTGCCTCTGATTTGCTAAGAGCCTCAGCCACAGCTTCCTCCATTCTGGCAAGGCCATACCCCGATGTACCGATTGTGATAATGCAGGGTATGCCCAAGCGCTTTTCTAGCTCCCCTTCATCTATTGTCAATCCGAGCTTCTTCGCTTCGTCATACATGTTCAAGACAAGAACCAACGGAAAACCAGCCTCCATTAGCGCCAAAGTCAACGGCAAAGACCGCTCAAGGTTTTTTGTGTCCACAACGTGGAGCAATAAGTCAAAATCCTCTTCCCACAATACTCTGCGGGTGACGGCCTCCTCCTCAGTTGCTGGGACTAGTCCATAAATTCCCGGAGTATCCACCACCTCCACTACCATTGTGTCTACTAGAGCCTGTCCTCGAGCTACTTCCACAGTAGTACCGGGGTAGTTGGATACCGCAGCATATTGACCAGTCAACCAGTTAAATAGTAGACTCTTGCCTACATTGGGGGAACCCACCAACATTATTTTCAATGCTACCACGCCCCTCCTTCGTCAGCGCTAGGATCTTCCTATCACAATCCGGTGGTCACTTCCCTTGATCATATGGTCTGCAAACAGCTTGTATGCTGATACCGCGCTGCCCTACTGCCAACAATGGCCTGACATGCTCGGGAATCTCCAGGAGATCGCAACATAATCGTCTCTGTGAAGCATAACCCTGCGGTTGAGTGCCAAACTAATAGTGATCAAAACATGGGAGGCTAAAGCATGCGGCGATTCACGCGTTTGAAAAGCCGGTGGGGGCCAGGTTATGGGCGTCCCTCATCACTACATCCCCGACCCCGAGAAGCCCGCTGGATGGATGCGGAGCACCGTGACCGAATTGTGCAAGGCAACAAGCCGGAAGACGATCTCCAAGCTGCAGTATGCCAAGCATTGATGCACGATATCAATTTGCGGAGTTATGGACTGGAAGGTACCGTTATTGAGGGAACAGCCCGCGTACAGGGTGTAGTAGATACCTTAGCAGAAAAGCTCTATATCAAGGAGCTGGTAACCACGATTCCCGGGATTCAGGCCTATCAAGACGGAGTGAGTGTTAGCACCGATGGAGCGATTACCGATAATGATGTGGAAATGGAAATCAGTGAGGAACTATTAGCAGATCCAATGATCGGTGACCAAGTGGGGGTGCAAGTGCGGGACGGAACAGCCTACCTACTAGGCCAAGTTCCTTCTAAGGAGATGGAATCACAGGCCTATCAGCTAGCCTGCCGTGCCCGAGGTGTGATATCTGTCATCAGCCAGCTATCCATTGCGCCTGACATGGACTAAGTTAAGCTAAGAAGCATGGGCAGGGCAAAGCATCACCCTAGACGATCACCTCTGCCCTGCCCCTAACGATNGAGAATTGCTTATTTTGACTCAATCAAAGACCGAGATCCTCGGCAATACCCTGCATGGCTTCAAGGCCAAGAGTGACAAATTCCTCTAACTCCAGACCCAACTCGCCACAGCTTCTTATGATCTCTCTGTCTGCCCCCCGGGCAAAGCTCTTTTCGCCAAAACGATTTAGCGCAAATTCTACATCGACGGAATTGATCTGCTTGTCTGGATGGACCAGCGCACAAGCCACCAAGAGCCCCGTCAACGGGTCTGTTGCGTATAGCGCCTTGTCCATCATAGTCAGGCGGGGTCCCTTATCGGCGTGTCCCAACACGGCCTGAACAATCGCAGGGTCCACATCCAACGACCGCAATAGTTCTGCCCCAATTATAGCGTGTCGGCTGGGATCACTGGCCGTCTCTTCATAGTCTACATCATGGACAAGGCCCGCCAACCCCCATAGCTCCACATCTTCGCCGAAGTGTAAGGCTAATCGCCGCATGATGGCTTCCGCTGCCAGCATATGCTTGATCAGATTCTCAGTCTTAACGTGCTTCTTTACCAACTCTAAAGCCTCTGTTCGGTCCATGAAGATCATCGCCACCTTTGCGTTTTGATTACGATTCTAGAAAGGATCGACTTCCTCCTGCTGCTATGTAGAAGG
>JGI24707J26582_10002304_pt1 | contig 14437 bp, 14 predicted proteins | sample BioPla1DNA1_FD_26582 | JGI IMG/M metagenome (IMG submission 26582) | reverse complement strand
TGTTGTGGGCCTCTTTCGGAATTCCCCAAGATATCAAATCAGTTTCCTGCATGATCCCCTGATGGGCTAAGTTATGAATAGTCAAAACGGTGTCATATAGATGAGAAAGGGAGGAGTAATACATATGCCATTTTAATGCTACTGCAACTGAAGATGTTGGCCAGTCGTGGAGATGAAGAATTTGAGGCCGCCATCGAGATGCTTTCTCGAATTCGATGGCGGCCAAGGAGAGTAGAAAAAAAGGCTTTATCAAGTCCATGTTTAAGACATTTGGATATATCTCGGCTGGAAAAGGAACATCCTCGATATCCAGGAGGTAGACTGGCACTCCTTGGATATCGGTCCGCCACAAAGATGCAGGAAATACCCTCCATTCCAGGGGCATGTATAATTTCCGTGGAATCTTCCTCAGCTTTTCTTTGATGTTGTTACTAACATTTGGATAGAGAGGCAACAAAACTCTACTGTCTACGCCAAGCTCCCTTTGTGCTTTAGGTAGAGAGCCTATCACATCGCCAAGGCCACCCTTTTTTACAATTGGATGCATCTCTGAAGCCACATGCAGAACCTTTATTTTACTATATGGCATACTCATTCCTTAAAGTCACCACATCTCTTAAATATTCCTTTCGATTATGTTTTAATAATATCTCGAGTGTATATTATAAGCCTTTTCGCAGTATTCCCTTACTACGCGATGTGTGTTGAAATAGCTAGCATTTAGAGCAATGCAGCTTTTCATCATCGAAAGCCATCGATCGCGATGCTGATAGTACAACGGAATCACTTTTCGTTCAAGCACTTCGTATAAAGCTTCAGCGTCCTTGGTATCATCGTAATAGACCAGATCTACCTCTTCTGGTTCCGGTCCTATCGCCCATCCAGTGACGTCCTCTACCCATCCTTCTATCCACCATCCGTCCAAAACGGACAGGTTTAACACGCCATTATGGGTGCATTTCATTCCACTGGTGCCTGATGCTTCTCGAGGTCTTAAAGGCGTATTTAGCCAGACGTCGACTCCTGTCGTGAGTAATGCTGCTAATTCCATGTCGTAATCTTCAAGAAATACTGCAGGGATTTTATCAGATATCTCCTTGGAGATCTTTATTACGCGCTGGATCATAGATTTACCTTCTTCATCAAAAGCATGAGCTTTGCCCGCAAAGATCAGTTGAACCTTGCCCGAACAAATATCAATTAATCGATTAATATCTTTAAAGATGAGATCTGCACGTTTGTAAGCTACCGCTCTACGGGCAAAACCAATTGTAAGGATTTCAGGATCCAGCTTTATTCCTGTTTTTTCTAACACTTTCGAGAGGAGTAGCATTTTATTTGACTGGTGAGCTTCCCATAGCTCATTATCAGGAAGTTTTATGGCCAAAACCAACCTGGAGGGGTCGTTTCTCCAACTCGGTATGTGTTTATCGAAAAGCTTTTTTATATTCGGAGATGTCCAGCTGTTCGAATGTACCCCATTGGTTATGTAATCGATGTTTTCTGTGTTATAAAGTTTCCTACTGACGTCTCTGTGTTTTTTTGACACTGCATTAATATATCGGCTATAGCGAAGGCCAAAGTCCACCATGGAGACTCCGCCATCTGGCATCATTTGCTTTAAATAATCGACAAACACGGGTGACATTGTCTTTTCTACCAGCTCAAAAGGGAAATAATCATGACCGGCTGCCACTGGTGTGTGTGAAGTAAAAACCACTTGCTCCTTGATTTTTCTGAAGTCCACATATCCCTGTTCTCGGAGCAACTCAAGAGCAAGAAATCCGGCATGTCCCTCGTTCAGATGGAAAGTTTTGAGGTTGTGAAAGCCAAGGCTTCGAAGAATTCTTAGTCCTCCAATGCCCAAGATCATTTCTTGGCATAGCCTATAGCGCAAGTCTCCTCCATAAAGGTGCCAGGACAAACTTCTATCCTCTGGAGCATTTCTATCATGGTCTGTATCTAAAAAGAAAATGGGTACAATATATCCCGTTTGACCCGTAACTCCGTAGGTCCAAACGCGGACATATACGGGCCTGCCTTCTATTTCGACGTTTACTTCGTTTGGAAGCAAAAACAATTTGTCCTCAGGATTCCATGGAGGATGGGGTTCTTCGATTTGTCTGCCTTCTTCGTCGATGCGTTGTTTGAAATATCCATGTTTGTATAAAAGAGTAATACCCACCATGGGAACACCCAGATCGGCAGCGCTTTTTAGCACATCTCCTGCTAAAATTCCCAATCCTCCCGCATAGGTGGGGATGTCTTCCTTAACTCCTATCTCCATCGAGAAATACGCTATGGTCCTAAACGCAGGTTCCATTTCCATAAGCTGTACAAAGGACGGACCAACGCCCTTACTTCGATACGTTAGCGACCTTTCGGCGTTAAGCTCGCTCATCCGTTTTTCACGCTCCTTCACTCTGCTTTAGATATGTGAGGAAGTTATATGCGTCAACCAAGAATAAATTATATCATGCGATTATCCCACAAAAATTTTTATGTTATTTTTATTTTGAAGAAATACATATAGACACATAATATGATATAGTTATTATCATAACTTTGTAATCGTCCTTCAGGGGGTTAGGCATGATGAAAATGTCTGAAATAGAGGCTTTGTTAAAAGCGCGGAGATTGTTTGATACGTTTGCTCTGGAAAAAGAAGTGGAGTACGTCCTTGCATCAGACCTTATGAGCGATGTGCTTGCCTTTGCCCTGGCCGCTTCGCTTTTGATAACCGGTTTGACTAACATACAGATTGTAAGGACGGCGACAATGTTGGATATGACAGGGATCGTTTTCGTAAGAAATAAACATCCGCTAGAAGAAGCGGCAACGCTTGCAAGGAAGTTAGATATCCCTGTCTTGTTATGCAAAAAAAGCATGTTTGAAACCTGCGGCTTGCTTTATCAAGCTGGATTAAAACCGTGTACCATTTGCTGCGAGGAGTCGGACTAGATTGAGCGAACCCTTAGTGTTAAAGTTACAAGTTAAGCCTTTGGATTTCTTGGCTGCGGGTGAGACAGCTGCTCACTTTAAGGAAACCCTGAAATCTTTAGGATTGCCCCCGGATATATGTCGCAAGGCTGCCATAGTAGTTTATGAAGCAGAAATGAACATGGTCATCCATGGAGGCGGGGGCGTAATGTGCCTTCAAGTTGAGGAAGATAAGGTGACTATAATTTCCAAAGACGAAGGCCCTGGGATTGAGAACCTTGAGTTGGCGATGAAGGAAGGATATTCCTCTGCACCAGATTTCATAAGAGAATTGGGGTTCGGAGCGGGTATGGGCCTTCCAAACATTAAAAAAAATTCAGATGAACTACACATAGACACCGCTCCAAGGAAAGGTACTAAGTTGCGTGCGGTAATATACCTTGACAAAAGGCGGTGAGCTTCTTGGCTCACGGGGTAAAGATTGCGGAGTCTTCTTGTAGGGGCTGTGTGAATTGCATCAAGTCATGCCCTACGGAGGCCATGAGAGTCATAGAAGGAAAGATACGCATATTGAGTGAAATTTGCATTTCCTGCGGCGAATGCCTTAGGCGATGTCCGCATCGAGCATTGCTGCCGGAGGACGATGATTGGGATTACATCTTAAGCAAACGTCCTATGGCATTAGCAACAGATCCTTGTTTTTGTGCCCAATTTTCCTGGCCTCCTATGCCGAGTCTAACAGCTAGCGCTTTGTCTGAATTAGGCTTTGAACCTATATTCGAGGAATACGAGGCAGCTTATGATGTGGCAGCGATTGCAGTGGCCAGAGCGATTCAAAATTCCCCAGAAATAACTAAACCGTTAATTTCTACTTACTGTCCTGCTGTAGTGAGGTTAATACAAATTAAATTTCATGAACTGATACCTCATTTGGCCAGGGTTGAAAATCCCCTCGAGACTAGCATAGACTTGTGGAGGGCCAGGACAAAGAAACGTGAACCTGTTGCTTTGGTATCGCCCTGTCCAGCGCGGATCGCCATGGTTCGTTCCCCTGTTGGAAGAGACTTTAGCTCTGCGGAATTTGTGATTTCAACTTCCAAATTAGCTAGGGAGGTATTAATTGGCACTGGCGATCCCTCAAAAAAGGTGACAATTGACTCTTCTACGGAAACTCCACGTTGGATAGCATGGGCCAAAACGGGCGGAGAATCGATGCATGTTCGTGCATTCTCCGATCAGCCAGTCAGAACCCTCGAAGTAGATGGGCTGCGCAACGTGATTAATCTCTTTCAGGAATTGGAGTTGGGAAAACTAAGAGGTATCGATTATATCGAAGCACGAGCCTGTGATCTGGGTTGTATCGGTGGAATAGGAAACGCCGAATCTCGATTTCTCAGCCGCATAAAAATCGACAACGTAAAAATGTCTTTCAATATAACCGAACAATATCAGAAACAGCTAGAAGCCCTTTATCAGGCCAAGGTATGGATATTACGGGATGAAATTGTACCCATAGAACAAATGCCCCTGGGAGAAGATCTGGTTAAGGCAATGGAAAAGCTTAAACAGCTACATGCTGTTTACGCGGAGCTTCCTCACCTTGATTGTGGAACCTGCGGAAGGCCTTCTTGCAGGGTGATGGCAGAAGACATAGTCAGAGGTGAAGGTTCGCTGGATGATTGTATTTTCAGGTTAAAAGCACGAATTGCCGATCTATCACGAGAAATTTACGAGCTTTCAAAGAGATTGGTACACACGATGACTCCGGAGGGAAAATGATGAAGATCAAAGGAATATGCGAGAAGTTAGGTTTGAAAGTGTATGTCGAAGGCAATGTAGAACAAGAGGTGCGTCAAGGAGTAGCGGGGGATCTTTTAAGCTTTATAATGAGAACTGCCCCAGAAGGGGCGGTGTGGGTAACCATTCAAAATCATGTTAACGTTGCAGCCGTTGCAGTTTTAAAAGATATTCCGTTTATAATATTGGCATCGGAGCGAGAACCACTTCAAGAGCTAATCGAAAATTGTGCAAAAGAAAACATTACTCTGGCTTCTTCAAATTTAGGTGCTTTCAATCTTTGCGGTAAACTATATGAGCTTGGCGTAAAAGATTAAAGATATGCGCCTTTATTGGATGGATCTGCATGTACATACAGTATTATCTCCATGTGCTGAACTTGAAATGGGAGCCAAAGAAATAGTTCAAAGATGTGCGGAAGAGGAAATAGATATTATAGCAATCGCTGATCATAACGCTACTGCCAACTCAAAAGCCGTAATCGATGCCGCCAAGGATAAACCCTTGACGGTCTTGCCTGCTCTCGAGGTACAATCTCGCGAGGATGTGCACACTTTGTGTATATTTTCTACTTTTGAGGAAGCATTGCTCTTTCAAGAATGGGTATGGGAACGACTGGCACCCATAAGAAATGACCCAGATTTATTTGGCTTTCAGATAGCAATTGACAGCGAAAACAATATATTGAACGAAGTTGAGACTCTTTTGTTGCAAGGCGTGGATGTTTCTGCAGATGATGTTATAAGTGAGGCAAAGCGAAGGGGCGGAATGGCTATTCTAGCTCATGTAGACAGGCCTGCCTATTCATATTTAGCGATACTTGGATTGATACCTTCAAACTTAGAGATTGACGCCGTAGAGTTTTCTTCGAGATTGACTCCGCGTGATGCCGTATCTTGGAAGGAGTATGTTTCAAACTATACTATTATACGGTCTTCCGATTCTCATCGCTTAAGTGATATAAAAAAAGCACATACTACCCCTGTTATTTTGGAGCGTCCCGGTTTTGATGAGATTCTTTTAGCATTACATAAAAGCGGCGGTAGGAAAGTTTTGTGGCCCTGGTCATAACTGGGTTGCCCTTGACTCTTTTTTGAGAATATGATATCAGTCACAAGGTGGAAGAAATGATTTGTATAAAATATATACTAGATAGTGGTGATGATGGTGGCATTGAGTACTGTTGATGTCGTTGAAAAGACCAAGGAGATAGTTGCCCCTTGGAAGGGTCAGCGCGGAGGTTTGATTCCAATATTGCAGGAGATGCAAAGAGAGTTTGGCTATTTGCCGGAAGAGGCCTTGCTTGCTGTCTCCAGAGAGTTGAAAATTCCGAAAGCTAAGGTATATGGAGTAGCGACCTTTTACGCCCAGTTTCATTTGAAACCCCGGGGACGTCATGTTATACGTGTTTGTCGAGGCACAGCATGTCACGTGAGAGGAAGTTTGCAGATTTTAGAAAAAGTTAAGCAAATGCTTGGCATTGAAGAAAACGAAACTACCGACGATTTGCGTTTTACTCTTGAGCCGGTGGCCTGCCTGGGCGCTTGTGGCCTCGCGCCGGCAATGATGGTAGACGAAGACACTCATGGACGCTTAACGCCTGGAAAAATTCAGTCCATTTTGGAGAAGTACAAGTAGCTTTTAATGCTAGAAGATCTTTCTCAATATATTTTAGATATAGCAGAGAACTCTGTCAAAGCGAAGGCTAGCAGGGTTTTAATAGAACTTAAGATTGACAGTAAAAAGAAACTGATCAGCTTATGTGTATGTGATGATGGCTGCGGTATGGACGAAGACCTATTAAAACAGGTAGAGGACCCCTTTACCACGACCAGAAAGGAGCGCAGGGTTGGATTGGGAGTCCCCTTTTTAAAACAAGCAGCCCTCGCATGTGACGGTTTCTTTGAAATTACTTCTGAAAAAGGGAAAGGCACTATTGTCAAGGCAGGATTTAGGTTGGATCATATAGATTGTCCACCTCTTGGGGATGTTGCGGCGACAGTCGCGACATTAATCATGGGATGGCCTTGGTGTCACTGGATTTTTCGTTACGAGGTTGATGGCAATGCTTTCTTGCTTGATCTTGAAGAATTACTAGAATACCTACTAGGAGATAGAGAGCTTTTAAAGTCACCAAAATTTATTTTATGGCTTAAAGAATATATTCAGGAAAATATGAGTTTGCTCCATGAAAAAAAAGGAGGCGATGGTATTGCCCAAGATTAAGAGTCTGGAGGATTTAAGAAAGCTTAGGGAAGAATCTAGGGACCTAACATCAGCACGGTCAGGCGGCAAAACGAAAATAATAGTTGGAATGGGTACGTGCGGTATAGCGGCAGGTGCCAGGGAAGTCCTTAGCGCCATTTTAAATGAACTTGCTAGGCGGGAAATAAAAGATGTTGCCGTGGAAACAACTGGCTGTATAGGAATGTGTCAATGCGAGCCATTGGTTGACTTTATAAGGCCTGGAGAACCCAGAGTAACCTATGGAAACGTTGAACCGAAAGACGTGCCGCGTCTTATAGTAGAGCATTTGATTAACGGTAAGATCGTTTGGGATAAAGTCGTTGGCAGAACAGATTAGGGGGAATTAATTATGGCTATATATCGTGCTCACGTGTTGGTTTGCAGGGGAACGGGGTGTACCGCAGGTGGATCCCCGAGCGTGACGAAAGCCTTTAGGGATGAATTAGCAAAAAAAGGCTTGGATAGAGAAATCATGATCATAGAGACCGGTTGTCACGGCATGTGTGAAATGGGGCCGGTTGTCGTCATTTATCCGGAAGGGGCCTTTTACTGTAGAGTGGCTCCCGAAGACGTAGCTGAGATAGTTGAGGAGCATCTGTATAAGGGGCGAATAGTGTCGCGACTCCTTTACACTATCCCCGAAGAGATGGAAAAAGTTCCTTATTACAGAGATATACCTTTTTATAGCAAACAGCATCGCGTTGTCTTGAGCAATTGTGGCTACATAGATCCCGAAAAGATCGAAGAATATATAGCGCGTGATGGTTATATGGCATTGGGGAAAGCATTGTACGAAATGAGCCCTGAACAGGTTTTAGAAGAAGTTAAAAAATCCGGCTTGCGGGGAAGAGGTGGAGCAGGATTCCCAACGGGGCTAAAGTGGGAATTTGCCCGAAAAGCCACAGGGGACAAAAAATATGTAGTGTGCAATGCTGACGAAGGAGACCCCGGTGCTTTTATGGATAGATCTACACTTGAAGGAGATCCTCACTGTGTTATCGAGGGGATGGCCATCGGTGCCTATGCCATAGGAGCTGACGAAGGATATATTTACTGCAGAGCGGAATATCCACTTGCCATTAAAAGGCTTAAGATCGCAATGGCCCAGGCTGAGGAGATGGGGTTGCTTGGAGATAATATCATGGGCACAAACTTCTCCTTTCACCTTCATTTGAAGGAAGGGGCAGGAGCTTTTGTTTGTGGTGAAGAAACGGGACTGATGGCTTCGATTGAGGGTCGACGTGGCATGCCTCGTCCCAGACCTCCATTTCCGGCGCAGCAGGGCCTATGGGGCAAACCCACTAATATCAATAACGTTGAAACATGGGCTAATGTACCAAGGATTATACTAAATGGCGCGGATTGGTTTTCCTCCATGGGAACAGAAAAATCTAAGGGAACAAAGATTTTTGCCCTTACCGGCAAGATAACCAATACTGGTCTCATCGAAGTTCCCATGGGCATAACGGTTCGCGAAATCATATATGAGCTTGGAGGTGGCATGTTAAACGGAAAGGGATTTAAAGCAGTTCAAATCGGTGGCCCTTCTGGCGGTTGCTTGACTAAGGAACACTTAGATTTGCCGATAGATTATGAGTCGCTTACTGGCGCAGGGGCAATAATGGGATCTGGCGGTTTGGTCGTTATGGATGAGGATACCTGTATGGTTGACGTTTCTAAATTTTTCCTTGAGTTTACTCAGCGGGAGTCTTGTGGGAAATGTGTTCCCTGTCGTGAGGGCACAAAGCAAATGTTGCTCATGTTGCAAAAGATATGCGACGGCGAAGGTACTATGGAAGATTTGGACAAGCTTGAAAAACTTGCCTATGTGGTTAAAGAAACTTCACTTTGCGGTTTGGGCCAAACCGCGCCAAATCCCGTCATTACCACAATTCGCTATTTTCGTGACGAGTATCTCGCGCACATAGAAGAGAAGCGATGTCCCGCAAAAGTTTGTCCGTCGCTAATTAAATATGTTGTGGATCCGGAAAAATGCCGAAAGTGTGGCTTATGTGCCAGAAATTGCCCGGTTAATTGCATTAGCGGCGATCGACAGACGCCTTATTCTATAGACCAAGAAAAGTGCATCAAATGCGGAACTTGCATACAAGTATGCCCATTTGGCGCTATAGGAAAAGTGTAGCCGGCGTAGGGGGGTATTGGCATAAAAGAGATAACTTTGATTGTAGATGGTAAGGAATGCAAAGGAGTCCAGGGAGACACCATATTGGATATTGCTAACAAAAACGATGTATACATTCCGACCCTTTGCTATCAAAAGGGGCTGACTCCCATTGGAGCCTGTAGGATGTGTGTGGTTCAACTCGAAGGCAATCCCAAGATGTTGCCTTCGTGCACCACTCCTGCACAAGATGGTATGGTGGTAATTACCCAAAACGATGAGCTCAAAGATTACAGGCGTCAAGTGCTAGAGCTTCTATTTGCTGGAAGAAATCATTTTTGCATGTTTTGCTCTCAAAGCGGAGATTGCGAGTTACAAACTCTAGCCATAGAACACGAAATGGATTCAGTAAGGTTTCCTTATCTTTACCACGATTTTGAAGTAGATGCCACAAACCCCGAGCTGATGGTGGACCACAATCGATGCATTTTGTGTCAGAGGTGCATCAGAACTTGTTCTGAAATAGTGGGAGCCCACACATTAGACCTTGAACGCAGGGGTTGGCAAGCAAAGGTCGTACCCGATCTGGGTAGAAAATTACTTGAAAGCGATACTTGTGTAAACTGTGGTGCTTGCGCTCAATCTTGCCCCACTGGTACCATCACCATAAGGGAATTTGCCTACAGAGGAAGGCGTAGCGAGTGCGATGCCATTGTAGATGGTGTTTGTCCTTTATGTGCGGTAGGATGTAAGATAAAAGTTTACGTGCGTACTGGTAGCATTGTAAGAGTGGAAGGAATTGGTTTTGAGGAGCCCGACGGAGGCCAGCTGTGTTATATGGGTCGATGGTGGTTGCCAGAGTCGACCGAGAGGGAGCGAGTCACCGTTCCTTTAATACGTGAAGGTGCCAGTTACCGTGAAGCTACATGGGAGGAAGCCTTGACTTTAGCTTCAACTGAATTCAAGAAAGCTTACGATCGGGAAAAAGCAGGTGCCATTTTATCAAGTCTATGTACCGATGAAGAGCTTGCGCTCTTTTCTTCACTTTTTAGAAATGCCTTAAAAATGAAACACACAGATACCTTTGATGGCGATGTCATCCGCGGTTTCTTTAAGGGGTTCATGCCCTTTAGGGAACAAGGGGTACGTCCCTTCACGGCAGCGCATAACATCTTGGATAGCGATCTCATAGTGACCATGTTCGCAGATCCGCAGAACGAGGCCCCGGTTGTGGCAAGCTATATCCGCGTGGCTTGTCTTCACAAAAACGCGAAACTAATAAATCTGTCTCATGGAACTTATCCATTTCCCGGATTAACTGACCTCGATGTCCAATTCCCGCAAGGTCAAGCCATGCCTAAAGCCCTCTCAAACTTAGCTGAAACAATAAGTAAGATAAATGCGGGACCATCGGAAATGGCTGGTTTTGGCGAGTATGAAATCGGAGCGGTGAACGTTTTATCTTCCTATAGGGATTCCATTGAAGAAAGCGCTAAAGCTATGGGTCTTGATCTGAAGATAGTTGAAGAAACAGCTATGATGCTCTTGTCCGCAAGAAAACCTATTTTTGTCCTTGGAAGCCGTGCAACCAAATCACACGAATTAATCACAGCTGCCTGCAACCTTGCTGTAGCGTCAAGGGCTTTCTTTGAAGATGGACTCGGAGCCGTACCATTATTGGTCAGTGCAAACAGTCTAGGGGCCCGTAATGCGGTTGTAAGCGAAGAGCCTTGGGTAGGTTGCGAAAAAAGGGATTTCATGTATGTTTTTTCGACTGGCATGGTGCCGGAAGAAGAGGAGATGTTGGCTGCCATTTTCGCTACGAAGTTTGTAGTCGTACAGACACCTTTCAAGGTAAGACCCTTGGTTAATTTGGCTGATATTATTTTGCCGGCGCCAGCATGGTACGAACGAAGTGGTCACTATTGCACCATTGAAGGTGAACGCAGAAAGCTCAACACTATCGTTCCTCCAAAGGAAGATGTTAAAACCCTGCATCACGCGATGGAGGAGTTAGCAAAGAAGTTAGGTGTAAAGCTGGGAAGGCCTGAAACATCGGCATACGAAGAGACCTTTAAATCACACCTACGAGCCAGCGAAGCTCGCACAGTCTCTTTGTAAATTAGTGTTGCTGAGGGTGAAATCCATGGCTAAAGCGAAAGTGGCTACTTTTTGGCTGGAAGCTTGTGCGGGATGTCATATGTCGTTTCTAGACTTAGACGAAAGGTTGATAGATTTATTTAAAAAAGTCGAAGTAGTTTTTTCTCCCATAGTAGATGCCAAAGATATTCCGGATACAGATCTGGGAGTGTTGTCTGGAGGATTAGGCAACGTTGAAGAAGTAGAATTGGCAAAGAAGATGAGGGAGCGATGCAAATATTTAGTCGCCTGGGGTGATTGCGCTGTCTTTGGCGGGATAAATTGTATGCGCAATTTTATACCCAAGGATGAGGTGCTGAGAAAAGGATATATTGAAACGGCTAGCACTGTTAACCCGGAGGGGATAATACCAAGTGAAGATGTCCCTGAATTGCTTGCAAGGGCCTTGCCCATTGATTATGAAGTAAAAATTGATGTTTACGTGCCCGGTTGTCCCCCTAATGCAGACACCATACACTACGTATTTAAGGAGTTATTGGCCGGGCGTATTCCTAAACTCCCTACAGACATGATGCGTTACGATTAGAGGAAGGGGAGGAAATGGACATGACTGAGGTCTTTAAATTAGAAATAAATCCTGTGACTCGGATAGAAGGACACGGAAAAATAACCGTAATGCTAGATGGGTCGGGTGAAGTTCAAGAAACACGCTTCCACGTGACACAATATCGGGGTTTTGAGGTTTTTACACAGGGAAGAGATTTTAGAGAGATGCCGGTAATAACGCCAAGAATATGTGGAATTTGCCCAGTATCTCACCACTTAGCTTCGGCCAAGGCTTGTGATGATATTTTAGGAGTTGCTATAACGCCTGCTGCCCACAAGCTTCGAGAGCTCATGCACATGGCGCAAATCGTTCAGTCTCACGCCTTGAGCTTCTTTTATCTGTCTAGCCCTGATATTTTATTGGGTTTTGATGCTCCTGTGCCAATAAGAAATGTCGCGGGATTGGTTGATCGCTATCCCGAACTTGCAAAAAAAGGCATATTGCTTCGCAAGTTTGGCCAAGAGATAATTCAAACTCTAGGCGGCAAAAAGGTGCATCCCTGGCACAGTATCCCCGGGGGTGTAAACAGGAGCCTGACTCCGCAAGAACGCGATAGCATAGCTGCGCAAGTTCTTGAAATGAAACCAATTTCCTTGGAAGCTATTAAACTAATTAAGGACTATCTAGAAAAAGGGAAGGATGAGGTCAAGGAGTTTGCTGCTCTTGATACGGCTTATATGGGGTTGGTGCGAGATGGCAAACTCGAGTTTTACGATGGTGATATTCGCATCAAAGCTCCAAGAGGTAGAATTTTAGATGAGTTCCATCCCAAAGATTATTTAAAGCACATCGGTGAACATGTGGAACCTTGGAGCTATTTGAAGTTTCCATTTTATAAGGCCTTGGGATTTCCCCATGGTTCATATAGAGTTGGACCGCTTGCCAGACTTAATGCTGCTGACGAAATCGATACCCCAGAAGCATCTAAAGAATTCGCACTATTTAAAGAAGTGGGCGAAGATGGCGTAGTTCCTTACACTTTATATTATCACTATGCAAGGTTGATCGAAGTACTTTATGGCTTAGAACGTATTGAACAATTGTTGGCAGACCCAGACATAATCTCAAGCGATATTCGCAGAACGTCCAAGGACATCAATCCAGAAGGAATCGGTGTCATTGAAGCTCCGAGGGGAACGTTGATTCATCATTACTGGGTTAATGAGAGTGGCGTTATTAAAAAGGTCAACCTGATCGTTGCTACCGGTCATAATAATTATGCCATGAACAAGGGTGTTGAGTTGGTTGCGAAAAAACATATAAAGGGAACAAATGTACCTGAAGGTGTATTCAACAGACTGGAGCATGTTATCCGCGCTTACGATCCTTGCTTGTCTTGTTCGACTCATGCCCTAGGGAAGATGCCGTTAAAATTGGAGTTAGTGGCATCATCTGGAGAGGTAATTAAAGAGATTACGAGGAATTGACGTTCTATGAATGTGATCGTATTGGGCTACGGCAACCCCTTCAGGATGGACGATGGGGTTGGGCCAGTTGGAGCACGTGCGATAGCTAAGTGGTTTGAGGAAAGTGGGTATGAAGTAACTACTTGGATTGGACATCAGTTGCTTCCTGAAGTGGTGCTGGAGTTAGAGGGGAAGGATCTTGCTGTTTTTGTAGATACTACCGTAGAACAGCATCCCGAGGGCTTTGCAATATATGAGGTTTTACCTTCCGTTGCTACCGATGGGTTTAACCTTCATACGTGTACTCCAGGGTGGGTTAAACGCATAGCAATACAGATGAGCATCGCAATGCCCAAGACGATCATGGTGACAATTTCAGGCACAAATTTTGATTTTGGCGACTCGTTGAGTGAGTTGTGCTTAGAAAGATTAAATAAGGCATTAGAGAGCTTTAAAAAATATTTTATTGGCAACCTGTGCTAAGTTTTTTGTGTTATAATATGCTTGCAGGAACCCTGCGGTGTTCGTGTTATGGCGAAGAGCCTTGAGCCAACACAATATCCGATCGAGGCTGGACTCCTGTCCGGCTAAGGAGACTCCCTGAGTCACCAAGGCTAAGGATGGGGAGGCCTCACCAGTTGGTGAGGATCGGGTCAAGGCCTTCTTAGCACGGCATCGCGGGGTTTTGCAATATGTTTCGCACGATATCATGTAGGAGTGAGTTATTTTGCAGCCCATTTACAGTCCCTACTGGCATCCCGTTAATCAAAGAGGTTTTATTCTCGATTGGGATGGAGTTCTGGCCGAAACGAGGTTAGATTTTTCTCCTATTTATAAACGGTTTTTTGATGACCAGAAAGTGATGATATTAGAGGAAGCCGCAAAGCTTCCTGAAATGAAACGGAAGATGCTTTATGAGGCTGTGGAAGCAATAGAGATGGAAGGAGCAAAAAGAGCGGAACCAGTCGATGGAGCTTTAGAGCTGGTGTCCTGGCTTGAAAAACATAATGTTTCATGGGCTGTAGTCAGCCGCAATACGAGGCAGTGCGTGGAACTTGCTGCCGAAGTCGCCTCCATAAAGCTACCCCCGATAGTCATAACGCGAGATGACGGCTTGCTAAAACCCGATCCTCGCGTGTTTTTGAAAGCCTCCGAGCTACTGGGCAAAAAAGCTTCTCAATGTGTCGTGATTGGGGATTACTTATATGATATTGTAGG
>JGI24707J26582_10002300_pt1 | contig 14470 bp, 12 predicted proteins | sample BioPla1DNA1_FD_26582 | JGI IMG/M metagenome (IMG submission 26582) | reverse complement strand
AAACAAGCTCTTGCCAAACAATCGGATAATGGCTAATTTTTTATTTTTTGGTGGCCTGATTTTAAGCCGGTAATTGACCTAATTTTTAATTGACATTAACATACGTTTAGGTGAATAAGGCTTAATTATATTTCCAGTAGCTATAAAATTGAAGATATTGTATAATGATATTTGCCGTAAGGCTAGTATTTTTGTTATGGATGATTGCAATGAAAGAAATATACATAATGCTAACCCAAGTGGGGACTTTAGTATCAAAGTCAATTAAACTATATACAAAGGCAAAGTATAATCATTCATCTATTGGTGTTGACCCTAATCTGCGGGTGTTTTACAGTTTTGCACGCAGAGTCAGATATTTTCCGTTAATCGGAGGCTTTATAACTGAAGTGGTTAATGAGGGGATGTTTAAATATCACCCCGAAACAGAATGTGCCATATATGCAAAGCGTGTGGATAACGCATCCTATAATAAGGTCTGTGCTCTATTAGACATGTATAAAAGCAACCCAAAAATGTATCATTATAATCTTATGGCGTTAATTGGAATTTTAATAAACAAACCTTTCAGCTCTAAGAATAATAGCACATGTGCAGAATTCATTGCAAAGGTACTGGATGCTTCAAACATATATACATTTAATAAGCCATTTCCACTTGTAAGGCCTGATGATATGCCTTCTATTCCGAATATAAAATTGTTGTATGAAGGCCGTATGCTGGATCTGGATACCAGATCGGTCGGTTAATCCTGAGCATTAGGCGTTGTGTTATTGAAGAATCTTTTTGTTAACGTAAAAAGATCCTTCGACTCCGCTACGCTCCGCTCAGGACGACAGTGGGGCGCTGCGCTCCGCTCAGAATAGATTATTTAATTATTGTCTATGGGTTGTATTGTTGTAAATGTTCTTACCATAGCCTCTGTTGGCGATATGAATACGGCTATTTCACCATCTTTTTCAAGCTGTTGATCATTTAGCAGGCTATCGGCTATAGGTGCACTGACTTCAGTTGTGGTGATAAACCATACGATTTCTTTCTCAGGCTGTAATTCAATATTTATTATTGGCAGCATAACCTTTTGATTTTCGTCAGTTCCACGCCCACGCATAATGGTTGCCCCTTTAGCACCTGATTGTCTGGCAACATCAACTACTTTTTCAGCAAATCCTCTGTTAACAATAACCAGGATACAGTCGTGCTCCAGATTAATTTCATCGACAAGGTGAGAGGAAACAACCGGCTTCTTTTCAATGGTTGGGTATTCAACTTTCTTATGCCTGAATATAGTTCCCAGAACCATAATGGAAAATACGGGAGCCATTGCTACCATTGCAATAACACCGAATCCATCTACCATCACGTCAGCTGTTTCGATAATTGTAGCCGCCCCCTGAGCAAAAGCAAGCACAAATGTTGCCGTCATTGGACCAGATGCAACTCCGCCTGCATCGTAGGCGATACCAACAAAAATCGGATCGGCTTTAAACGAAAGCAGAATAGCAATGAAAAATCCAGGTAGCAGAAAATACCACAGTTTTACCTGAGGAACTACAATCCTGACCATGGAAAGAGCAATTGCAGTACCCACACCTATGGAAAGCGTCGTGCGAATTAAACTGACAGGTATATGGCCACTGGTTACCTCTTCGATTTGTTCGCCTAATACATGCACGGCAGGTTCAACAAGAACCACTATAAGTCCAAGAAGAAAACCGATACCTATCAATATCCACGGGCTCATTTTTCCAATTTCGATACCTATAATTCTTCCCATATCCATAAACCCGGAATAAACAGCTGTAAGAAAAATGGTCAGTCCCAGCAGGGTGAACCCGAGTCCGGTTATTATTTCTTTAAGTTCTCCTAAAGATAATTTAAACTTTGCAAAATTGAAAATAAAGAATAAGATTGTTATTGGTAATAATGCAATCAGGGATTCCAGAAAAATACCGGGGAACTTGTTAATAATAGGTCCTAACACACCTTCAGCAATAACATATTCACCGGCATGCCCCTGTATGTGTTTTTGCCCCGAAATGATAGACATAAGCATAACAGCAAGTATGGGGCCCGCGCTCATAACACCGACAAGCCCGAAAGAATTCTCTTCAGTGCTTTTTCCACCCTTTATTCTAGACAATCCCAAGGATATTGCCAGCACGAAGGGGGTGGTTAGTGCACCGGTGGTTGCTCCGGATGCATCAAAAGAAATGGCAAGGAACTCCTCAGATACGAAAAACACCAATACAAGAATAATAGCATAAATTATTGCCATAAATGCACTAAAAGACGGTTTGTCACGAAGCAATCTGAAAACGCCTAATAAAATTAATACTCCCACACCAATAGATACCATATATACGATTATGGATGAACTAAGGACGTTTCCTGAAGCCGATTGGACCTGTGATCCCAAAATAAGCAAATCAGGCTCTGCAACTGTGATTAAGAATCCTAAAAAGAAACTAAGTAGTGCAATTTTTATGGGAGTTTTCGAAGTTGCCATCTCTTCAGACATATATTCACCAATTGGGTGCATGGATAAATCGACACCAAATAAAAATATTGATAGTCCTACCAGCAGCAAAACGCTGCCAACAATAAAACGAATTAGAACATCAGGTTCAACTTCTACAATAGTGAAACAGAGCAATAAAACCAGTATGACAACTGGTAATAATGTGCGCAGAACTTCTTTGGCTTTTTCAAACAGCAGGCTCATGATGTACCTTCCTTACTATCCCCGGATCTGTTTTCAGCAAGGCCACTTGTTCTGCTTATCGGGAGAGTAAATAAAATACCATGGCCAGCTTTTCCAAGCTCCAGATCGGAAAAAATTCTTTCTCTGATTGTAGATACTTTGTCTTTTGTCGTGATAATCATCACAATATCTTTTTGTGGTTCAATAACTAACGGAAAATAAAAGTCAGTAGGGATACCGGCTCCGCGGCCATGGATCAGAGTTCCACCCCTGGCGCCTGCTAATCTTGCAGATTTCATACACTCTTTGCCGCGCCCTTTATCCACTACTGTAATAATGCAATAATGTGAGATGTTTTCATCATATAATGAATTTATTTTATCATGTCCTAATGATTGTTTCTGACAACGTTTAAACGGGATTGTAAAAGCAATCCCTTTGTTTCTTTTGGTAAACAAAAAAGCTTCGCTGAGAGTATCGTGCAAAATATCTGACAGCTCTTCTGATGCCGATATAACAAGTATTTCTTTGTGCAGCTCAGTTACACCCATCTTCTCCAAAAGTTTGTTGGATTGTACAGTACCTTCCCCTAAGAGAATTGTTCCTCCCTTTGCACCGCATTCCTGCGCTTTGTGCAATACGGCATTGGCCTTTCCTCTGTCTATTACAGTAAAAAATAATGTTTCTATAACAGCCACTTCCTAATCTCTTAATTTAAAATTAAACTTGAATCTAACTAATATAATAATTGCATTAATAATATTAAAGAAATACTATAATAAGAAGCGATTTTCGCACATTTAACATTACTAATTATACCATATGCCAAAGACAAAACAACATATTACTTTCTAACTTTGTACAGGAAGCATAAACAACAATCTTTTGCTGTTTATGTGTGATAAAAATTTATTGCAATTAATTTGTAATGGATTATAATGGGAAATATGATATACAAGAATGCGAGGGATAGCTAATGTCAAAGAGTAAGAAAGCCGAATGCATATGGAAGGATAGAAAACGTTATCTCGGCCTCCCGCTTAGCTTCACTAAATATGCTGTTAAAGATCAGAGGTTGTATTATACCAAAGGGTTTTTTAATACTACCGAAGAAGAGCTCCTCCTGTATAGAGTATTAGACATTAAACTTAACAGAACATTTGGAGATAAACTTGTTGGTGTTGGAACCGTAACTCTTTTTACAGCTGATAAAACAAATCCTAAGCTAGACTTAAAAAGAATAAAGAATCCAAAAAAGGTCAGGGATTTATTAAGTAAAATGGTTGAAAATGAACGAATTCGCATCAATATTCATGGTAAGGAACTTTACGGGGTTTCCAATGAAATGCGGGGTTTAGATTTAGATGGTGATGGAATCCCAGATGTTATTGACGGTGAATTATGAAAATGATATAATAATTTTCAATATTGAATGGCTGTGATGGAGAAAAGTAGAAAACAGGAATCATTCAGGGAGAGATTGACAAGACTGAAAGCAATCTTATGAGGAATGTTTTTGAAGTTCGCTCCGGAGCTCGCCGGCTGAAGCGTATGTTGTAGGTTGGTGCGGATTACCCTACGTTATAAGGGTGGAATATCGGATGATCAATAAGAATGTTGATAATCCCGTATTTTGGTGAGAGTACTGCATAGCTGCAGTAAAAATGGGTGGTACCGCGGAAGTTAAAGCCTTTCGTCCCAATAGGGATGAAAGGCTTTTTTGTATAAAAAAATAATAAAATGATTGGTTGGAGGGCGTAAAAATGCAGTATTGGAATGAGAAGATGGAGACAATTGATAAAGAAAGTCTAAGAAAAATACAAAGTGAAAGGCTTAGAGAGACAGTAAAGAGAGTATATGAAAATGTACCTTATTATGCGGAAAAAATGAAAAAGGCAGGTATAACACCAGCTGACATACAATCAATTGACGACCTTTCAAAACTGCCTTTTACATATAAGACCGATTTGAGGGACAATTACCCGTTTGGAACCTTTGCCACCCCGCTAAAGGATGTTGTCCGTGTACATGCTTCCTCAGGGACAACAGGAAAACAGACTGTTGTAGGATATACCCAAAAAGATATTGATTCATGGTCTGAATGTGTTGCCCGCTGTCTGATAAGTGCAGGAGTTACTAAAGATGATATAGTGCATGTTGCATATGGATATGGTCTTTTCACGGGAGGCCTGGGCTTGCATTACGGTGCTGAGTTTATAGGCGCTACTGTAATACCTGTTTCGGGAGGTAATACAACCAGGCAGGTACAGTTGCTTAAAGATTTTGGCGCTACTGTACTATGCTGTACCCCGTCATATGCTCTTTATCTGGCTGATGAAATGAAAGCAGCAGGCATAACCAAAGAGGACTTAAAGCTCAGAATAGGTGTTTTTGGTGCTGAACCGTGGTCACAGGAGATGCGAACTCAAATTGAAAACCGCCTGGGGTTAAAAGCCTATGACATTTATGGCCTTAGTGAAATTATGGGGCCGGGAGTGTCTATGAACTGCAGTTGTCAGGAAGGTCTTCACATTATTTCAGATCATTTTATTGCGGAAATAATTGATCCCGAAACCGAAGAAGTGCTGCCTGAAGGATCCAAAGGAGAACTGGTCTTCACGTGTATTACGAAAGAAGCCTTGCCTCTAATAAGATACAGAACCAGAGACCTGTCTGTGTTAACTCATGAAACCTGCATCTGCGGCAGAACCAGCACCAGGATGGAAAAGGTTACCGGAAGATCGGACGATATGCTTATTATCCGTGGTGTAAATGTATTTCCGTCTCAAATTGAATCAGTTCTGTTAAAGTACAGTGAAGTCGAGCCTCATTATATGATCTATGTAGACCGTGTGGACAATCTGGATGTAATGGAAATTCAAATTGAAATGAACCCAAGCATTTTCTCTGACCAGATTAAAAAAATTGAGTCAATTGAACGTAAGCTTCGTCATGAAATTGAATCTACACTGGGTATAAGTGCAAGAATAAAACTCGTTGAGCCAAACAGCATAAAACGAAGCGAAGGAAAAGCAAAGCGCGTTGTTGACAACCGGAAAATCTTTAACTCATAAAATTAAGATTAACGGCATTGCGCTGTACAGCAAGTTAGGACTGCTGTACAGCCAATGCATTTTTCATGTCCACCGGTAAGGGAGCCATAAGTTCAATCCTCTGTCCGTTTAAAGGATGATCGAAGGCGAGAATATGTGAGTGAAGAGCTTGTCTTTCTATAAGGCCGGTTTGAATATCCGAATATAGCCAGTCCCCGAGCAACGGATGCCCCATAGCACGGCAATGCACGCGAATTTGATGGGTTCTTCCGGTCTCCAGTACGAATTTAACCAGACTTAACTCTTTATGGTGCTCCAGGGTTTTATATCTTGTAATCGAGGGAGCTCCTGCCGGATCAATAATTCTCTCCATTATACTGTCACTTTTACGTGCTATTGGAAGGTTAATAATTCCCTCTAAAGGGTTAAACACACCATGGACAATACCCAGATATGCTTTATAAACACGATTTTCCTTCATCTGGTTTATAATCTGGTCCTGCATGTGAGAATTCTTTGCAAATAAAATAATACCCGAGGTGTCTTTATCCAACCTGTTTATTGGACGTACCTTTATTGAAAGTCCCTGGTTTATAAAATGCGCTAAAACTTGATGCGCCAACGTACCTGTAGGGTGTCCGGCAGTTGGATGCACCGGAATACCCGGTTTTTTATCGACTGCCAGAAAGCAATCATCTTCATATATTATTGAAAATTCTGCGGCTTCAGGTTTAATATCAACTTGTTCGTTAAAATCAATGATTACACTTAAAATATCATCCTTTTTTACAGTATCTACTGTTCGTACCGGTTTCTCATTCAACAGAATTCCGCCTGTAGCTTTAAGCTTCTTTATCAATCGCCCGGACAACTTCATTTGATTTTTTAAAACATGCAAAACTTTATTTTCATTATATTGATCAGTAATCTCAAAGTCTATTTTCATATACAAGTCCTCATATGAACCAAAAATTCATGAATATTATATTACAAGTAATTATATCTTTAATACGCTGTATCAATATTATCTGATACCCGATTGTCATTTTGGAACTTCTACGTCATTCTTAAGCATTAGCGAAGAATTTTTGTATTTACTTATATGATTATTCGACTCTGCTTTGCTCCGCTCTGGATGACATTTTCGCTAACGGGTGATATTATAGATATAATTACCGGTTAAAATTATTATAGCTGGTTTTGCAAGGAGAATACAAATGTTTATCGGAGTATTGAATGCCGGACTGTATCTAAGCGAACCACAGTCTTTGAAAGATAAGAGACGAATAATAAAAAGCTTAATAGAGAGGCTTAAGAATAAGTATAACGTTGCTGTAGCTGAAACGGGGGATTTAGATTCATGGAATAATTCCCGGCTGGGTATTGTTTGTATATCCAACGAAGCGTCGCATGCCGACAGTATGCTGGCATCTGTGGTAAACTTTATAGAGAGCCGGGGAACAGTTGAATTAACATCAGTACAGACCGAGATAATACCTTATTAATAGCCTGTTCTTTTCTACGATTACAAAGGATGATTGAGGTTATATTAAATTTAGTTTGCAAAAGTTTATTTGTCTTTCCTTTTGCTTACAAGTTATGATAGTATTATTTCTGACAAAAAACGAAAGAGAAATGGTTCTTTGCAAACAGCTCAGAGCCTGATTTTCTTTAAACATCAAGGGAGTCTGTATGAAGCTTAATATTGCAAAGACCTTTGTTATCAGTCTTGCATTTTTTACTATCAGTCTGGCATGGACAATATATAATACTTTTGTACCGATTTTCCTCATTGGGAGCGAAGAGATCAGTGGACTAATTAAAAGCTCAACAGTATTGGGCGTAATTATGACGCTGGACAATTTCTTTGGGTTAATATTTCAACCGTTTTTTGGGAATCTGAGTGATAAGACCAGGACAAGGTTCGGACGCAGGATGCCTTTTATTCTTGCGGGTATTCCTCTAGCAGCTATTTTCTTTTCGCTAATACCGTTTTACAACGAAATTGGTTCTCTGTTTCCATTTGATATTCGTCTGATAATATTGATGGTTTCGGTAATCGGCATGAACTTTTTTATGAGCATGTACAGGGCACCTGCTACAGCTCTGATGCCGGATGCTACACCGGCCGGATTAAGAAGCCGTGCCAATGGTATAATAACTGCAATGGGTGGATTAGGTACTATTATAGCGTTTTCCTTAGGCGGGAAATTGTTTAATATCAATTACAAATTTCCTTTTTTATTAGGCGGCGCTATTATGATAGCTGCATTAATAATACTATTTATTTTTCATAAAGAGCCTGATGAGCCATATTCAGCTGATGATGCTGATGATTCCGAAAAGGTGGATACAGGATTCCTGTTTGGGAAAAATGGTCAGCCATCTGCAATATCAAGGACTCCATCACTTTTGTATATGCTTATGACGGTTTTCTTCTGGTACTGTGGATTTGAATGTATAAATGCGTTTTTTACCCTGTATTGTCAGGAAAAATTTGGTATACTTCCCGGGGATGCTACCCAAATGCTTGCGCCAATGGCTGTTTTATTTATGATTTGTGCATTTCCGGCAGGACTTGCAGGCGGAAAAATAGGCCGAAAAAAATCTATGTTGATAGGTAATGCAGTTGTTGTAGGTTCATTTTTAATTATTTTTATGCTTAAGGAGCATACTTTTCTAACAGTGCTACTGGGAATCAGTGGAGTTGGCTGGTCGCTATTAACTACAAATGCATATCCTGCAGTAGCTGAAATGGCGCCAAAAGGGCATACAGGACTATATACAGGATATTACTATGTATTTACCTTTGCTGCCAGTATTGTCAGCCCGATACTTTACGGACTGACAGTGGATATATTAAGGAGTCAGGCTTATTTATTTATTTTTGGCGGGATAATGTTCATCCTTGGTTTTGTATTTTTGTCCAAAGTAAAGCAACGGGACATATACCACCGCAACGGTATAAAGACACGAACATAATAGATAATAGCAATATGGAAAGAAATGAGCCTTTAGATTGAATTATTAATCAAGTTTTCTTTTTTCTTGCATATGGTAAATAAGAACTATTATACCGGAAGCGTGTCTGTATGTTCTTAGATTTCATATCAGAAAATTGGCTGGTATTGCTTGCTTTAGCAGGTGTTGCAGCTTATATTATCTATTTGACTATAACCAGGCAATGGGTAAAAGTGCGGGAATTTGCATATCAAACTATGTTATTGGCCGAAAGAACATTTTCTGACCAGGACGGCACACTTAAATTTGATTTTGTTGTCAGAATAGTTTATAAGTATTTACCGTCGTGGTTCAAAATGTTCTTCACGGAAGAACATTTACGAAGGTTAGTCCAGGAATGGTATGATCTGGCCAAGGATTTTCTTGATGATGGAAAGATTAATTCTTCAACATAGTTCTTCCGTGAGTTTATGCTGTAGTGGGAATGTTATGCAAACAACTATTCAGATTTATGCTCTGTTTTAAGCAAAATAACTTTATCATCTTCTAAAAGCATAGTATCTCCGGCTGGAACAATGACATGACTGCCTTCCCGCTGTATCATCACGACCAGGCGGTCATGTGGCAGATCCAGGTCTTTTATATATTTATCTGCCCATTGGTGACCTTTGGGAATGGTAAATTCTATAAGATCCTGCCCGCTTTCATCAAAGTGTACTTCACCGCCTAAGACAATTACGTCATTTTCCTGTAAAGTAACATGCCCCCTCGGTACAATTGTTTCGCCATTTCGTTCAATCTTGGCCACGATAAAGTCAAAGGTGAGGTTCAAATCTTTTACCTGGCTGCCTATTAGACTGCTCTCGGGGTGAATTTTTGTTTCCAGAAACCCAATCTCTGCTTTATTCTGATAGTAGTTGAAGGTCTTCAAAACAGTATCGTTTGGATCAAGCATATCCCACTTTTTTGCCGCAGGCGGCATTAAAGAGCCTTGAACCAGCGAAGAAAATACACATATACCAAATACTATATGGAAAATATCCACCGAGAAACCTGTGCCGCCATTTATAGCCAATATAGCAAAGGCAATAGCAGCAGCACCACGAATTCCTGCCAGCGAAATAATATTTAGCTGATTTCGTTTAAGCCGAAACGGCAACATGAGTCCATATACTGCTGCCGGACGCGCAATTATGGCCATAAATGCAAAGATTGCAAATGATATTGGTAATGTATATATGAATTTTGTAAAGTCGGACAAAAGGCCCAGGATAAAAAACAGACCAATCTGGATAATTTGAGTGAAACCGTCAAAGAAAAATACAATATCACGTTTACCCTTAAATTCCATATTACCAAGATAAATACCCAGAATATAGAGTGCGAGGTAACCATTGCCACCAAGATAATCTGTTGCAGAATATGTAATAAGCATGGCGGAAACCATAAAGACGGCATAAAGTCCGTCTGCTTCAATCGGAAGCTTTTTAATCAGTTTTCCAATAATATATGCAAAAATAAACCCCATAGCAATTCCAAAGGCCATCTGGGATAGAATCAGAATAGGAGCTGAAACTTTCGAGCCTGTAATTAAAGCTAAGAATACCATTGTCATGGTATAGGCGGTAGGGTCGTTAGATCCGCTTTCGAGTTCAAGTAACGGGGCCGTATTGTATTTTAAGTTCAGATTTTTTGAACGCAATATATTTGAAACACTGGCATAATCAGTCGAACCAACGATAGAGCCAATGAGCATACCTTCCAATAATTTAAACCCTAATACGTAATGCAAAAACAGACCTGTAATCAGGGCAGTAGCCACAACACCAAGTGAACTAAGTATGATGGCTTCTTTTGCGACAGGTTTTGCCATATTCCAATTAGTACCGAATCCTCCATAAAACATTATGACCATGAGTGCAACGGTAGAAAAGTTATAAGAAAATTTGAAATCCTCGAACTCAAGACCTATGGCGCCGAAGACCATTCCAAGCACAATAAATAACAATAACGCGGGTATACCACGCTTGTTGGAAAAATGGATGGCAAAAAGCGCAAGAATAAATATAACACCTAAAAGTAAAAACTGCACGAAGATCTCCTTTCTGTTAGGTTAAATCAAATAGTAATTCTATGATAATGTCAGATTATTGACATAAATATGACCGTCTAAAAGAAGCGACGGTAAAAACGGTACCATATTTTAAAGGCAATAATAATATTACCATATTTCTGTCATTTTTGTTAGCCTATTATACAATTATTTTATATAGTGCAGTATTCCCGCCTGAGTAAACAAGTATACAAAGACTACCGGGATGTCTATGATAATCCCCGCAATCATCGGGCTTTATGAATTTTTGAGACAGACATTAATGAGATGAAGCAAGGCAATATGTATTAATAAACATGCGATAAAAGAAAAAATTTAAAAATAAGATACTAATAAAGTAATATAACCACTAAAATAAGCGGAATCCAAATTCATAGAATCCGCTTTATTGCTTTGGTCGGAGTGTTCTTATAGGACTTTTTTACGAAACACTGATAAACAGATGGTTTAATAGCAGTCTGGAAGCAGTATTTACTAGTAAATAAAATAGTTATTATGACTATATCCAGCAATCATTGCCTTTCAGAATGACATTTGTTCATATGATTCACTGCTACTCGGTGTGAAAGCTGTTACCACCTGTAATTGTATAGTATTTGCATACACCGTCGATCTCTATTACTTGAACCAAGCCGTTGATAAAACAGAAACTTGCATCCTGTGGTATTACAATATTGGCAGTTACTGCTCCGGTATTAGAGAGTACAATTAGTGTTGTATCTTCCGAGCGGAACATATAGTGTCCAATGCTATCAAATAAAAGTTTCCCATCAAAGCTTGGATCAAATTCATATATTTTTTTGCCGGTTTCGTCAAACAGGTTGTAAGGCTCTTCCGAATTCTTCCGGGCAAGAATTTGTTTACCTGGCGTTAAGCTTAGGGTTTCGTATTCAGGAGGCAGAATTACTTTTCCGTCCACCCGAATTACGCCATTTTGATCAGGAAGATAATTATTTGATTCATCCATACGACGCGGCCTTGTAACCACCATAAGATCTCCTACCATTTCATACGGTAGGATGTATTTCTCAGAGTCCATAATGATGTATTTCTCAGAGTCTGTAATAATTGTTTTCTTCTCGCCATCTGTAGAACATAACAGGTATTTAGTTTCACCACTTTGAGCCACTTTCGATACGATCGCTACGCCCTTATAGAAATCGCCGCCCAACCAAAACCATTCTTCATCGGAAGTAATAGTTTTTCCGTTTCTGTCCAGATAGTAACATCGTTTACTGAAACCATCAATTGCCCGGATAATTCCATCATTGAAGCTTCTTGCACCACCGCCTTTGAAATCTCCTGTCAACCATTTCCCGTCAGGCAGGCTAAACAGAACCTTCTCATAACCGCCTACATACAAAGTATTGCCAAAAAAATGGGGAGGCGTTTTTTCAGCGCTTCTTTCGGACAAAAGTTCTCTTAATTCATCGACTTCTATCACATGGTTTTCGTCACGGTCTATTACAAGATGTGCATCAGGTTCATCAGGCAAAGATACAATTCCGTATTGGCCATTCCATTCGCTTGCATAAGCGTATTTGGGTTCAATTGCGAAGGTTCCATTTTGGTTAATATATCCCCATAAATAGATGCCTTCCTCATTTTTTACTGACATTGGATATAAAGACTCCTGCTCCCTTGCCCCATTCTTTATTGTATTATATAGTCTGAGAATAGTAACATATGTCTCCTGGCGGGTATAAAAACTGACCGGATGAAACCTGTTCATTTTGTCGCCTACCATGATGCCGTAGGCATAAGCCGTATATACCGGCTCTTTTGCCCAAGCAGGGAACCATGCTGCATCGTCAAAAACATGGGGAAGAGCATGATACTCACCAGTAAGAGAAGCAGTGCGCATGAGCATTGCAGCGGCCTCACCCCTTTTTATTTCTCCGTATGGGTTGAATATCCCTTTGCCGTCGCCAAATACAATCCCTAGTTCATTGGCGGCAAGGATATAAGGATCCTGTGTATCGGTAAATACCGCCCTATCAGGTGTTAATCCTCTTTGACTCAGAATGTCTTCTATTGTCGTTTCATAAATTTTTTCAAGCAGTACTACTGTAAGTCTGCAAAATTCAGCGCGCGTAATATTTTTAGTATAATCTGCCTGCATGTCAGATGGAATTAACCCAAGGTCAATGGCCTCACTCACTTCTTTTTCTGCCCAAGAAGAAATCGTTGATGCTCCAAATGCTGTAGGTATATAGCAGAATAACATAGCTAAAACTATGGTGATACAAAGTAGGCTTTTTTTGTTTTTTAACATACCCATCACAACACCTTTCATTAATATCTTATAAGCCTTATATGTTCAATATAATTATTTAGCCCAAGTATCGTATATATTTATGAACCCCTCACCCTCATCATGAACTTTACGAGAAATCTCAATAAAATTATTGCAAAAATCTAAAATTGGCCTTGTTTTAGGCATAAAAATATAACTGCTAAGTAACTATCATAAGTTTACCATTATTATGATATGCATAAATAATCGATATGCCCATTATTATGCAAGATCACGATGTTCCTCCTTGTCTTTGACTAAGAAGAAGTTTTTGAATGTCCGGTCCTCCTCCAATGCTATAGGAATACAGTTATAAGTTATTCTCTTAGCGTAAAGTTACTGTAGGGATTCAGAAAAGAAAAGGAATATAAATAGAAAAGAAGATGACATCCTGTTAACATAAAGTTACAAGCAAAATATAAACAGAAAGGTGTCGTCTTCTTTGTACAATAGTATACAACATTTTAACGAGTTAGGTGTAAAGAAAATTGAGGAAAGAATAAAAAAATTCATATCAGAAGGTAAGGATATAGCTGATCTCATACTTGGTTTGAATGAAGATTTAATGCAGTTAGGCCGGGATATCATCACCGAAGTTCTTGAAGATATGGATGAATTTCTTAGACAAGATGGAATCAGAAAAAAGGATTGGGAGATTGTCAGAAAAGATGAAACCGGACTTTTAACGACATTTGGACAGATAAGATATAAAAGAACATACTTTAAACCTAAACATGGCGGAAAGCGTAAATATCTTGTGGATGAACTTGTGGGGTTAAAACCACATGACAGAATGAGTGCGGATGTTGTAATCAATACCTTGGATGAGGCAATAGAAAGCAGCTATAGAAAAGCTGGGGAAAAAGCCAGTTACGAGAATGAAGTAAGTAAGCAAGCTGTTATGAACAAAGTACATACAGCAGAAGTAAATCCTCCAAAGCTCGAATATTCAGAAAAGAGAGATGTCAGAATTTTATACATAGAAGCTGATGAGGATCATGTGGCGCAGCAAGCTAAGGGAAAAGGTGGCACAAGATGCCTGATGCCAAAACTAATCTATGTTCATGAGGGGATTGATTTAAGTAGAAGTACGGCTAGAAGAAAGGTTTTAAAGAATGTCCGTTACTTTGGCGAAGATTGTAGTTCGGAGGATCTATGGCTTCAGGTTGCTAAATATATCTCAGAGCAATATGATGAAGAAAAAATAGAGACCGTATATATTTCAGGGGATGGAGCGTCGTGGATAAAACAGGGTTGTAAAGGGTACAATTGAATTGTAAGAAAAGGGCCCTCTGAAAATGTAGAAAAAAGTGCATTTTATGATATCCTTTTTTCCATGGAAA
>JGI24707J26582_10002298_pt1 | contig 14474 bp, 11 predicted proteins | sample BioPla1DNA1_FD_26582 | JGI IMG/M metagenome (IMG submission 26582) | reverse complement strand
AGGTTCAGGGTAAATGCCTACAGGCAGCGCGGCACCTATTCGCTGGCAATCAGGCTTCTGCCATTCGAAATACCGAAGTTCGAATCGCTGGGGCTGCCGCAGGTAATAAAATCATTCGCAATGAAATCAAGAGGGCTGGTATTGGCGACGGGACCTACCGGTAGCGGAAAGTCAACTACGCTGGCAAGCCTCATAGGGATAGTAAATGAGGAGCGCAAGGCACACATAATCACCATAGAGGACCCGATAGAATATCTGCACAAGCACAAAAACGGCCTGATAGACCAGAGAGAAGTGGGTTCGGATACAAGGTCCTTTGCTTCGGCACTGAGAGCTTCACTGAGAGAGGACCCGGACGTGATACTGGTGGGCGAGATGAGGGATCCCGAAACGATAGCCATAGCACTGACAGCAGCCGAGACAGGCCACCTGGTGTTTTCCACACTGCATACGGTGGGAGCCGCAAAGACCATAGACAGGATCATAGACTCATTCCCGCCGGCTCAGCAGAACCAGGTGAAGGGACAGCTGGCAACGGTACTCGAAGGCGTTATTTCGCAGCAGTTGATACCCAGGCGGGACGGCACCGGAGTAGTGGCTGCAGTGGAGGTCATGGTAGTGACACCGGCCATACGGAATCTCATCAGGGAGGGCAAGCCATATCAGATCAACAGCATGATACAGACAGGTACCAGCAGCGGGATGCAGTCCCTGGAAGCGAACCTGGCAAAGCTCGTGCTGGACGGTGTGATAACACAGGACGATGCGATGATCAGGGCCGCAGATCCGCAGATACTGTTCCAAATGATAAACAAGAGGTGGTAAAATGCCGGTTTACAGATATGTGGCAAAAAATCTCAAAGGCGAGACCATGGATGGTGAATACGAGGCCGTATCCCTCGATGCACTGGAGCAGATGCTCAGAACCAAGGGCTACTTTCTTGTGGAGTCCAGGGTCAAGGGCAGTGAGTTTACGCTGTCCGGCATGTACAGCAAGATCAACGCCAAGGATATCGCAGTATTCTGCCGGCAGTTTGCCGTCATACTCAACTCCGGCATCACGATACTTGAGGCAGTCGGCATCCTGAGGGACCAGGCATCCAAAAAGCGCATGAGAGAGATACTGGACGATGTATACAACGAGCTGCAGAAGGGCCGTGTGCTTTCAGAGGCAATAATGCCGTATGACGATCTGTTCCCCGAGTTCATGAAGAACATGATAAGGGTCGGTGAGGCCAGCGGCTCACTGGACACGATACTGAACCAGCTGGCGGATTATTACGAGTACGATTACAAAATCAAAAGGAAAGTAAAGAGCGCCATGACATACCCGGCCATACTCGGCGTATTGACAGTGGCAGTAGTCATACTGCTGATGGTGGCAGTGCTGCCGATGTTCTCCGATATGCTGACCGGGATGGGAGGCAATCTGCCGGGCATCACGGTATTTCTGATGTCAGTGAGCAGATTCATGGTGGATAATCTGTTGCTGATACTCGCCATAGCTATAGTGCTGATAATACTGTTTTCATACTATGTCAGGACTGAGGGCGGAAGACTGTGGTTTGACGGGCTGAAGCTGAGACTGCCGGTGGTGAAGAGCACTGTTTTGAAAACGGTGACGGCAAGGTTTGCCCGCAGCATGAGCATACTGCTCAAAAGCGGTATCCCCATAGTGAATGCCATGGAAATAATGCAGGATCTGATAGGGAACCGGGCAGTGGAAGAAAAGTTCCGCGGGGCTACGGACGAGATCCGGGAAGGGAAAGGCATCGCAGGGCCGATGAGAAGGCTTGAAATATTCCCGCCGCTGCTTATCCATATGATAGTGGTGGGCGAGAGCACCGGTGAACTGGATGAAATGCTGGGCCGTACTGCAGGCTTTTTCGACGAGGAGGTGGAGGAAGCAATCGAAAAAGCGGTATCGATGATCGAGCCTGCGATGATAGTTATTATGGCAGCAGTAGTAGGAGTGATCATCCTGTCTGTAATGCTGCCGATGGTAAGCATCATGGAAACAGTACAGTAATGTAAAAGCAGTTAAAAATATTAAGTATTATATGGAGGGATGTCAAATGATTAAAGCTTTATGTAAGAAGTCCAGGGACAACAAGGGTTTCTCGCTTATCGAACTCATCGTCGTCATAGCCATCTTAGCCATATTGGCACTGATATTGGTGCCGAGATTTGGCGGTTTTACAAAAGACGCCAAGGAAGCAGCTGATAATGCTACAGCTAAAACTATTGAAACTGCAGTAATAGCATTAATTACGAACGGGAAATTAAAATATACAGGTAATGAAACAGATAATGGAACCATTTATATCAAGAATCCTGATGATAGTGGTACTAGCTCAATTACAACAAATAACGTAACCTTTAAAAATCCTTATACTGATTTGACAGATATGATAGGTACAGCCATAAAAAGTGAAACAGAAGGTGGTTTCTTAGTAACTATATCACCTGATGGAAATGTAACCTGTGTACCGGATGCAAAGCCGGCGTCGCATACACCGCCGCCGCCGGCGTCGCCGGAATGATTTTAGGCATATTTAAGATTCTTTACAACATGCCGGCCGCCTGTCAGGGCGGCCGGGCATACAGGTGCGTCCGCTACTGCGGGCGCAGCCGTATGCCTGAAAAGGGGTCATGAGATATGATGAACCGGAAGGGATTCACAATTATAGAGATGGTAATAGTAATGGCGATCCTGACCATTGTTTCGGCTATCGCATATCCCAGGATAGCAGGCTATATGGAGGAAAACCGGGAAAAGCACAGGGCCAATCACGAGTACATGGTAAACAAGGCTCTCATGCAGTACTATGCGCTGAGAGGCAGCTATTACAAGGCCCAGTACTTAACTAATGAAATTATGTCGGATGATGATGCCAGAGCGATGATAGATGAACTTAAAAGGATAACCGGGGCTCAGATCGAAGATCCGGTAGGTACATACAAATACAAAAAGGCAGAGGGGTATGATGATCCGGATGATCTGTCCAATTGCACCATAAGAGCTGTAAAGGCAGAAGCTTCATAACCGATGATCAAGTATTTAGTTAACCGGAAGGGAATATGCCTATGAAATTCAGTGTAGTAAGAATAAAAGGGCATACACGAAGTGAAAAAGGCTTCACTCTGATAGAGCTCATAATGGCGATGGCTATCATGAGCATTCTGCTGACCATGTATTATTCCCTTTTCTTTGCGGGAGGAAAGCAATACGAGTATGTGCACGACAGCTACAAAAAACAAAATGAAGCCAGGATAGCCATGTCATTTATTACTACGAAGATTCGGCAGAATGATGCACTAGTCACCGGAACCGAAACCCATGCGGTGAGCGTCTGGCCTTCAGATTCAGGACCATATCTGAGGATAGAATCGCTTGATGATGAGGGTAACCCGGTATATGAATTTATTTACGGATATAATGCGAGCGGAAGCAATTTACAGTTAATGTCGAAAATCATGTATGGTAAAGACATCGACTCTGATGCGGAGGGCTCAGTTATAGCAGATAACCTTTACAGTATTGAGTTTGGATCGGAAGATGTGGACGGAAATACATGCATTAATATAGTAATAAAATACGATTCGACTGAGAAAGGCAAGTATGAGGAGACGATCGTACTCAGGGCAAAATGATCAGGCTCCGTTCAGGCAAATATACACTGGACAAGCCAGTCGATAATAAAATTACAGGGGGCGGGGTATGGCTACCAAAAAAATCATCGGAATCGATATAGGGTCGAAATACATCAAGATAGCGTTTGCCAAAAGAAGCCGCAAAAAGCATGAGGTCGTAAGAACGGTATTTGTATCCACACCCGCTGACAGTGTGGTCGACGGAGAGATCCGGAATACTGATACCCTGACGGCAAGGATCAGGGGCGCGCTGCTCGAGTACAAGTACAAGGCGACAGAACTCTATTTTTCCATCAACGCCAACAGTGTGGTAACGAGGGAAATAAAACTGCCTGCACTGAAGGAAAAAGAAATCGATCCCGCGATCGAATTTGAGTTGACGCAGTCCTTCCCTGGCATTATTCAGTCCCATACGATCAGCAGCAGGATATACAGCGAGCCGGGCATGCCTGTAGAGGGTACTACTGTATTCTGCCCCAACAAGGTACTTGACGACTTTGTGGAAGTTGCGAAGGGGCTTCTGATACCGCTGAAGGGAATAGACATTAATGCAAATGCCCTGACAAAGGTCGTTCATGCTTACCTGCCGCAGGAGCGAAAGGGTGAAACATTGCTGGTCGTCGATATTGGGAATACTATGTCGCAGGTTTCCCTGGTTTCTGCAGGAAAGCTTATCCTAAGCAGACAGATACCTACAGGCCTTGCACGCTTCGACAACCTTGTGGCGAACAGGGCGGGCATTACACTGGAACAAGCTGAAAGAGCAAGGCAAAATAATAAATTCGATATATACAACCTGGATAAAGAAGATGTGGACGGGCTCGTCAATGTCGCATTTTCTGCAATAAACAGCCAGATACGCGGTATATTGGACTACTACAGGTACAATAAACCTGAGGAGGTAATATCCGGAATACTGATGTTCACCGGCCGCGGACTGGAAACAGCTCTAAACGACTATTTCAACCAGAGCACGGACCTCCCTGTTGATTTGATACGGCTGAGGATAAAAGGCTCAGAGTATCCTGATTCAGATGCGATGGCGGCTGCAGCCATAGGCGCTACCATGCTTCCTTCTGTTGGCAGAAGAGATATAAACCTGCTGCCGAAGTTAAAGGAATTAAGGGAAGCAACCCTCAGGCGAATAAAGCTGACGAGGGTCGTTGCGCTGTTTGCCGTGGTAGCCCTCCTGTCGCTGGCCGTATATGGTTTCCTCGTTATCAGGAGGTACTGGGTTACGGCGGAGACGATGAGCGTCCAGGAAGAGATAATCAGGTATTCATCGATAAACAGGACAAAGAGCAGGCTCGAGCAGGCCAGGGCCCTTCTTGCAAGCGCGGAGAACGTGCTTGAGAAATATGATTCGGGCGTTATCCCGGGCACCTGGGTCTTCGACCTGGTCAGCACTGCGATGCCCGAATCCGTATTTGCCGTTTCATACACGCAGACTGATGACGGCAGGGTGAACATAACGGGCGTCTCCAAAAACCTGACGGCCCTGCCCGACTTCGTATACAACCTAAAGCAGAGCGGCAAGGTCGAAAAGGCGGTCCTGTCGGCCATAATCAGCAGGGAGTCCGAGGACGGCAGTGTCCTCGACTACAGCTTCACCATTGAAATAACCCCGAAGAAGGCAGGTGCTGGAAATGAAAATGAAGGTTAACCTTTCGAACTTACGCCTCAAGCCGCAGAGGGGCCTGACGACCCGTGAATTCATTATGCTGGCCCTCCTGGTAGTGGCCCTGGAAGGTTACTTCCTGGTAAACTACATCCTGGCGCCTGCCTATGACGATTATGCTTCCGCCGTCAGGGAACTTCAGGAAAGGCAGCAGGCGCTCGACGACATCAAGAGGGATTACGCCCGCCGGAACGAGATCGAGGCAGAGATAAAGGATGCGGAGGGGAAACTGGCCGTGATACAGGCGCAGCTGCCTCCGTACGTGTCGCAGGAGGAGGCGGTCTTCTCCCTGAAAGACTATTCGGACAGGAGCGGCCTCAGCATCAAATCCATTTCTTTCGTCAACGCCGGAGAACTGCCGCTTTCCGTGGTGCCTGCCGGCGGCACGGAAGATAAAGCTCCCTTCACCGCACCCGTGCCCGTACTCGTAGAACAGCAGGTGACCATCAACTTCATGGGAGACTACCGACAGGTATATGACTTCCTTTCCAACGTGGAAACCAACTCAAGGAAAGGATCCCTGAAGTCGATCACGCTGCAGAAAAACGACGACGGCACTCTCAACGGCGTGATGACACTGTCGTTCCCGAGCTACTGGGACGAATACGAAGGCCGCAAACCCTTCGTCATGACGCCGGAATCAGAATCCGGGAAGGCAAGCCTCTTTGACGAGTATACCGGGTATTCGACTTCCGGGCAGGCGCGGTCCGAAGCGCTCAAGCCTGCGCCCAGGCCCGACTTTTACATAACGCTCAACAGCTATCTCAATAATTCGGCAAAGGTATTCATGATGAACTACTACAACGCAGGCTCCGAGGCCATCGAGGACAGGAACGAGACAGTGACCGCACAGATGACCCTGAACGGGGCGGACGGCAAGTATACGTTCAGCTATAAGCTCGGCGCCTACGACATCGTCGGCGATACCCCGACGGAGATAAAGGACGGGAAGATAAGGATGGAAGTGCTCGTGCAGCCGAGAAGATCGGATGAGGACAGGGTTGGCCTGGTGCTCGACATAACCAACAACACCGGCGTGCCGTTCGAAATAACGGTAAAAGGCGACGACCCGTCCAACCCGAGGTTCATGACCGGAAGAACGGTCGGGAACGTTATGGTGATACAGGCCAACGGATGACACGGCACAGGGACATCAGAGCAGGTGGTACGATGATCGGAAGCTTCACCAGGAAAACTGCCTGGAACAGGCTGATGAAAAAGTTAAAGGCGAAAGCGGCGCAGAGCAGTGGCTTCACGCTGATCGAAGTCATATTCGCTATCATTGTGCTTTCCATCGTTTCCATAACGCTGCTCGAGATGTTCACGGTATCGACGAAGACCAACGCGGCGGCCGGCGTACTCGACAAGGCGAGATCGCTCTGCGTGGAAGCCAGCGAGGAATTCCGGGCAAACCCGGTCGGGCCTGATCCCCTGGATCTTTCAGACCGAGGTGAAAGCGCATATTTAGGCGGCTTCGAACCTTCGACCGGTGAGTCTGGCGAGATCATATACACGAAGTATTATGACCGTCACTGGGCAGAGACCGATGACGAGAGCAAGGCAGAATACTTTCTCGAAATCATTGTCACGAAAACAGAACTTGATCCCATACCGGTCAGCTACTATCCCGAATCGGCGGTCAGCCTGTCTGGCAGGCCAGGTGCGGTAACAGTCAGCAGCGGCACAACGGTCAGGCTCGAAAAAGTGGATGAGTCAGGATGCTGGCTGGTCATCGAGCCGAACAGCTATGAGATCCTCCAGGACAAAATAATGTACAGCGATGCGTCGGTGGCCGCGGCAAGAACAGCCATGATACCCATACACCTGGATTGCAGCGGCATTGACGTCGACACGGAAATCTCGGTGATAAACGAAGCCGGCAGCCTGACCAAGGATGGCGATGAATATGAAGCAATCGCAGACATATATCTCTGCGATGTCGATGAAGGTGTAAAAGTCACAGTATACACGGTAAAAGGTGTTGCCACTTCAAACAGCGTCAGCACCAGGGAGCAGAAAATAACCAGGTACAGCGCCGACATCAGGGTGAAGGAAACGGACAGCGGGCGTACCATAGCCCAAACCGGGGCGGAGACTACCCTGGTCAGAAATTGATGGCAGTGTGAAGGTGAAAGGTGAAATGAAGAAAAGGTGCTTTTTTGAGGCATTATCACGAAAAATTAACAGCGAGAAAGGCAATGCAGCCGTAATAACGCTGAGCGTGATCCTCGTGCTGACAGCGCTCGGCACCGTATCGCTTCTGGCGAGCGCACTGAACGTCAGGATGAGCGGCAAGACCCTGTCCTGGTCCGAAGAATACTACACACTCGATACGATGGCGGAAAAACTTGTCCAGAAAATCGAAGAAGAAGTACTCATACCAGCCGAGAAGGACGCAAGGACTTACGTGATGAACAGGCTCGACAGGGTCGGGCCTGCAGACCTGGGCGCATATTTCAGCAATGACAATTATGCACCTTCACATGCTGCCCAGAAGTTTTTCAATAAATATTAAACCGAAATATGGACGTACGATGACGGCACGGAGAGGCATGAATATACCGTGCTGGACTATGAGCGGTGCATTGAGGATGGCTCATTGCGTTGCAAAGAAAACGAATCATTTGTGGAGAAATCCATTAATGATATATCAAGGAATTATACGAATACCGGCAGGACTGAAACTGATGCAGCCAATGCATACAGGTCAGACCTGGAGCAATATACCAGGGAGCTTTTCGAAAGGATATATTTCCACCTTGTTGCAAGAAGACTTGAATACATGCACAGCAATGACCCAGACTTCCGGCTCGGAAACGAGCGTATAGTCATTGGCCATCGAAACAGATCAGAAGAGAATTACGACAACAGGATAAAAATCGATGCGGACAGGTGCACTTACAGGTTTGCCGTCATCCCTGACGTTCCGGAGGACGAGGTCAGGGATTTCTGGAATAACGACTTAAAGCCGAGCGACGGCGCCATCACGCTGTACATACTCGCCAGGAATGATGAAGTTGAAAACAGGGAAGTCCGCGTCAAAATGGAAGTTGTGCTGCCAAAATATGATATAATAGAAAAGACAATATACACTCCTGTTTATGGAAACCCGATATGGGCAAACGCCCTGACTGTCCGGGGAGGCATCAGTTTTGGCGGATCGGCGGGCGGGCATGCGATAGAAATTATGGGCGACGTGTATGCGTCAGGTACGTCTGGCGTGACCGTTACCAATAACACGACCGTGGACATTTACGGAAACGTGTACACCGCCGGCAACCTGCAGGCGACCGGCACCGGTGGAAAGCTGAGGGTCTGGACTTCAGCGACAAGGCCGGAAGAAGCCTCTGTCCAGTATACTTACAAAAAGCTCATATATACGGACGACTATGAAGCGGAGACTATCCTTGCCGACAAAGGACGGTCTGGAAGCCAGATCGCCAGCTTCGACAGGAGCGCCGGCGACTTCCTGCACCAGTACCACATGCTGTACGAACTGGATCCGGCGTACACTGCCAACCAGGAAGGTGTGCCCAACATACCGTTTATTTTCAAAGACTATGTGGACCAGGGCAATGTGTACTGCGACAGCCTGCAGGTGTCCGAAGGAGTGAATGGAGCATTTCTTGAGGTGGATGGCAACCTCTGGACCATGGACGACATCCAGATGGACGGGGAACAGTCGACCATAAGGATCGGATGGACCAGAGAAGAAGACGGCAATACTGTGGCGAAGTATACGTATATCGGGCTGAATGACGAGTCGTCGGAAGATGACCCCAACATCAGCAGCTCGGTGATAAACAACTTCCCCTTTACTGCCGACGGACGGCCCAACAGTATCATCGAGCTCAACAGCAACTTCATCGTTCCGGGCGTGGCCTTCTACAACTTCTTCGACGGCCCTGACCCGGCCAGCCGGAGCGACAAGTACTACAAGTCGGTCGAAAGCGTCACGTCCAGGACCGAAAATCCCGTGGCGATAATCAACGCGTACGTGGATCCGGACGGCGACATCTATTACAACCAGGACGGCGATGAATTCGCGCTGCTGGGGGTTAATGTAGACGATCAGAGGGAAGCGGTCATCCTTTTCATAAAAGATCTTGAAGGCGGAGTTTACACCAACATCAGGACAAATCTGACAGAACCTGCAGGTTACGTAGCCGGCGTGGCGTTGGTCGAAAAGGAAACCGGCGGTGCAATTGTGTATACACGCAGGCGGAACATTGATGAAACAGGTTCGGTGGAACTGACCAATGCGAGCGAAAACTGGCTCGCGTACAGTGAACTGACGAACAGCGAAAAACTTTTCAGGCTCCATATGGCCAAGACGAAAATGCTCGGCAGGTACGTCAGCGAATATAATTCTTCCGCCAAACCGATAAGCTTCAGTGAACTGGTCCACAGGAACATGCTGGACGACATGGACAGCTCAGAAATAATTTATCTTGCCGAAGAAAGAACGTTGAATATGTTGAATGTAACGACATCACGAGAAGGAATAGTTTACTGCACGGGCAACCTGAAGATAACCGGCAAAGGCGAATTCAGGGGAGCAATAATATGTGAAGGCGATGTCACGATAGAAGGCGACGTCACGATTAAGTATGACGAAAACGTGATACGCCGTAAACTCAAAAACAGCGCAAGGCTCAGGGAATTCTTCAGCAANGGGCAAATGGGACAGAAANTNTTTGACATAGAGGAGTATTCGACCACCAGCGGCAAACGCGTCCAGGTGAAGCGGTACAGGATAGCCGCGTGGAAAGAGACTCCAAGGCTGAGATGACAGATATCTCAGACAGGACAAGCAGCCCGGGCATGACAGGTATCTCAAAACGACACTGAAAAACGGAAAGGTCAGAGGTAATGGAGGGAGGCCTTATGAAAAAAAGATCCAACAGAGTGACAGCTATAGTGACATTACTGATCATGATAATAACGCTTTTGGTGCCGGCGGGCGCATACGCGGAACCGCAGCCCGAACCTGTGCCGACGGATGACCCCGTCGCGGGACAGCCGGAGATACTCGAACGCGGCAAGATACGCGTGCTTGAGATCTATCCCCACGATATCAGCAGGGAAAGTGAAAACGTAAGCAAAATGGATGTCGTCAGACTGCTGGGGGATGACTCAATGTTTGAAGTGACCACCATGTCCATCAACAGGTTGATCTCGCTGAAGGACGAGATCAACGGCAAGTATGACATCGTATATTTCAACGGCGGAAACTATACCAGGAACGATGTCTATGATTTCAGCTACGGGAGCGACATCACCAGGCTGTGTGCCGGAAAGCTCAAGGAGTTCATAGAGTCGGGCCAGCTGTGCATATTCCATGAGGACATTTTCAACAAGAACAGCGACCCCTTGAGGCAGGAGACAATACTGAAGAAAGAGTTTTCGGGCTACATAAACAATCTGAAATACAAAAACGTGATCGTTGTAAATAACCAAAATAAAGAAAGCGTGATAAAAGATCTGCACAACCGGTATGCAAACACACGGCAGGGGATGAACCCAAGGCCGATACTCGAGATCGTCGAGGCCCCGGCTACTTACTGTGCCGAAAACACGGCCCCGGTTTCCAACAGGCTCACCTTCAGGTTCAAGGTTTATGACCCCAACACCGACGAAGACGCTGACCTCAAGGTAGCCCTCTACATCGACAGGAACAACGACAGCCTCTATAACGACAAGGAAATCGTCTACTACCAGGACGACGGGGATGGCGTCAAGTATACGCTGAAAGTAAAGAACGGCAGGAGCGGCACCATCACCTTCGATATGCCGCAGGGGCTCACCGGTGTGTACTTCTGGAAGCTGGTCGTCATGGATGAGCAGAATGCCAAAACAGAATACGAAAGTGTTTTCAGACTCAAAGGAAATGAGATTACTGTAAGATTGCTGCAGATAAAGCCCGATAAACTTGTATCAAACGGCGGGAACCTTAATGAGGATGAATCTGACGGCAAAGGAAACCTCAGCCTGGCTGGGAAGTTCAATCAGGAATATTGTGATCCGGTGACGGAAACGACCTACAAGTATGGAGAAAAAGAAGGCGAATACAAGATAGAAGTTGACGAAACCACTGTTTCTGATTTCAACATATTGGCTGAAAGCAACCCGGAGATGTCGCTCAGCGGTTTATACGACATGGTGATCCTCGGCTTCAACGACAACTACACGGACGAGGAGTGGATGAACGGGGATTACAGCGGCGCCCTTGGACCTGCTGCCGTCGAACTCCTGGACGGTTTCATAAAGACGAAGCAGAGCGTCATGTTTACACATGACACAATCCACTTTACATATAACCGGGACCTGACGGCGAAATTCGGGAAAGCCGTCGGACAGGTATTCGAGACTGACAAAGATGGGAACTTCAGCGGAATATGGACGGCCGGTCTTGTCAGCGATTCGAACCTGAACGGTTCCTCGGGCGTGTTCACGACCGATGTTTTGGAGGATCACAGGGAAACTGCCCGGGACAACATCGTGAAATACTACGACCCCAGGGGCCACTACCAGGCCATAAATACTTACCCGAACACCGCTACAAAGGTGAAGCCCGTGAACTCCAGCGCGATAACGCTGTACCCGTTCATACTGGAGGGCGGAGATTATAGCAGCCCGGACAAAATGGAGGTTGCGGCGACCCACTTCCAGTGGTACAAGCTGAACCTCGAGGACGCCGAGGTCGTCCCGCTGTTCAACCTGTACGTGGCAGGCAAGGATAAGATCAACGATGACGCGATGAACAACTACTACACATATACGAAAGGTACCATAACGTATTCGGGTACCGGTCATAAGCTCGACAACAGCCAGAGGTATCCTGATTTCGAGACCAAGCTGTTCGTCAATACAGCCATCAAGGCGTACCAGATAGCGAACCACGCGCCGGAGGTCACGATACTTGATCCGCAGGACAACAGCAAGGTCAGCAGGAGCGATGGAGACCTCGAACTCAAGTTCCGCGCGTATGACTTCGACCTCGGAGACGACTACCTGTATTACGAGGTATTCATCGACACCGAAAACAGGGGCAGGGACGAAGATTTCGTATCTCTGACGGACGGTGCGAAACTCAGGATGTCTAACGGACAGCAGGTGTCGTTCACCATTCCGGAGGAAGAGATGCCCGGCGTCGGCAAGTTCAGGCTGAAAGTCTACGCCGAGGATGCGCATAAGGCCGGATCTTTCGCGATAATCACTGTCGAGGTGGTCGACAGCCCGCTGATCACGCCGGAGCTTGTCCTGTGCGATGCGGACGGCAACCCGATAGAAGGTGCCCTCGTCAACCAGGACGTGAAGGCCATGATGAAATTCAAGGTTTCCGGCAAGACGTCGAGGGAGACCAGGGTAACGCCGGTGTTCGACCTCAGGGGCGCATATGACGCGGAAGCGGAGATCGAAGGCGAGAACCTGGACGAAATCGTGTTCAGCAGCAATGATCCTGAGCCGAAGGAGATCACGAGGGACCACAGCTTCAAAGTGGATCCGTCGGAGCCGGGGACTACCTCACTCACGATGACTGTCACCGTCAGGAAGGAAGAAGGCCTTTTCGATGAAAAGTCCTCGGCGGACAGCATAAGTGTCAGGAACGGCCACGTTGAGTTCTATGTAAGGGATGAAAACGGCGACCCGGTGAGGAATGCTCCCATAGTCGATGAAAGTACCGGAGAGGACATCGGCGTGACTGATGATTCCGGGTACCTGTTTGTGGACGGCCTGGTGGGCGCGAAGGACTTCAGGCCCGGAAGCATACCCGGCTTTACATGGGAAGAGGACAAGACGATCTCCAGGAAGATCAAAGACGAAGCAGGAAATGAGAAATGGGAGCCGGCCGAACAGGTGGTCCTGACTTATGAAGACTACAGGTGGAAAGTCGAGTTCACCGTGGCATTCAGCCATGGACTGTCCATCGAATACTACAGGCCGAACATCAACTATTCGAGACTTATCGAAATCGGCAAAGCAAAAAGGGTCACCGACGGCGATGATTATTACGAGGTCAGGAACCACAAGCTGACTCCCGCCGTGATAGTGGCAAAGGTGAACGTTGAACCGCTGGTTTCCGGAGAGGTGCGCAAAATAGAATTCAAGGTGGAAACGAAGCAGATAGATGGCGAAGCCGAGACGGACGTAACGGATGCCACGCCGAAGGCCGCTATAGTCAACGCTGGAGTCGGCGGCATGTATTATCCGCTGATCGCAAACCTGGTGCCTGACGAATGGACCCAGCTGATGAGCGTCAACGAACTGCCCGAAGGGTCGTCGTACGCGGGCAGGACTTACTTCCTGCTGATAGAAGTGCCGAAGACGGACAGCCAGATCGTCAGGATTTCCGAGGTCACGCTGACCACCTACACGGTCACGGGATCGAAGATAGAAAAGAAGATAACGTACTCCAACGGAGTGAAGTACATACCGACTGCACCGCCGATGCTGAGATAAGCCCGAAGCCGGTATGAGCCGACCAGGCATGACGGTTGCATGCCCAGAACGCATGACCGATCACCGGAGTCGCTCATGGCAGGAGACAGGCTTCATGGGGCAGGCTTAACAGGACAACTACGGGACAGGCTTATATAAAAGGGGACAGGCCATGCGGCCGGATATCCGGCTGCAGGAACTGTCCCCTTTTATTTAACTATCCCTTTTTGATTTCAAACCCTGGTTAGCCTGTTTTGCCCAGACTTCCGACGACCGGAAATCCCTCTTGCATGCCATGTATTTTGCCGAGTCTGCCTATACCTGGCTTACATCTTATCTTTTAACTAACAGGGCTGCCTCTTAACTGTCATACATCTTGCACTTTGCGAGGGTTGCCTCCTGCATTCGCATAAGCCTCTTACCTGATGCGCCGGCACTCGAGGTAGTAGCGCTTCTCCTCGGCTTCTCCCATGGAGAAAGTCTTTCGCGGGAGGACTCCGTCGTGCTTTATTGCCGGGAACAGGCTGCGCTTGTCCATGGCCGGCAGGTAAAAGCCCATGGCTCCGGGCTTTGACCCGAGTTCCGTCACGACGTCGTCACCGTGGATGTAATCTATTTCAATAGCCGGTTCGTTCCTAAGCAATTCATCGAGGATACTCTGCAATGTGCCTACCTCTATGTTGGATACGGGATTTTCCAC
>JGI24707J26582_10002296_pt1 | contig 14481 bp, 13 predicted proteins | sample BioPla1DNA1_FD_26582 | JGI IMG/M metagenome (IMG submission 26582) | reverse complement strand
CCACTTTGACGGCCCGCCACAGTACCAGAATGGTTCGATCAAAGACAGAGCGCACTATGACCTGCAGCACCTGAGGCATTCTGTAAGGCGGCAACTCTAAAGCAAAGGAAGTCGGTGTGCCCTTGAGCAACGTATGAGACAGCAAAAATGACACTACAAAGGTTGTAGTAACGCCCAAGAGTACCATGCCAACTACTATAACCGATGCTAGAGTGCTACCGTAATGAACCGTTCCCACTCCTAGGAAGAGCGAAGACATGGTAATCAATAAGGGAAAGCGCCCGTTGCACGGCATGAAGTTGTTGGTAAGGATAGCAATCATCCTTTCCCTAGGCGAATCAATAATGCGGGCTGCCATAACACCCACCGCGTTGCAGCCAAATCCCATGGCCATGGTGAGGGCCTGCTTGCCATGGGCACCAGCCCGCCTAAAGAGATTGTCTAGGTTGAAGGCTACTCTAGGCAGATAACCCAAGTCTTCCAACAGTGTAAATAGAGGGAAGAAAATAGCCATGGGAGGCAGCATCACTGATACCACCCAGGCAAGACTCCGATAGGTTCCCTGAACCAAAATGCCCCCGACCCACTCGGGGGTACCTAACTGCTCGAAGAGCATGGTCAACTTCTCTTCAATGGAAAAAAGCAGTGCTGCCAGTACAGTGGAAGGATAGTTTGCTCCAGCTATGGTAAGCCAGAGGATAAGCCCTAAGAGCAACAACATAAGTGGGTAACCCAGTAACCTAGATGTGAGCAGGTCATCGATGCGTCTGTCCCAGTTTGGTTTGCTTTGGTTGCGTTGGCCTACTGTTTCCGCAACGATGGCCTCCGCCCTACGATAGATGGTGGTGACTACTGTATCCCGGATATTCCCTAGTTCCTTACTTAATGCCATAGCCCGCCGTACAGCTTCGTCCAGTTCAGCCCTGGAATCATCCCTCATTTGCTAGACCCCCTGTACAGCATTGGAATCCATACCATATTGCTTGATGGCTGCTATTGCCGAAGCATCGCCTTCCAGCAAACGCAAAGCCGCCCAACGCTTGCTTGGGCCTTCAGCTGAAAGGAGGCTCAAGCACGATTCCAGCTCTCCAATGGCCGCCTCTAGATCGGTAGGATATCGCAGCATCTTAGGCCTACATGATACTGCATTGGATGCAATCTCGTTGATCCGATCCTTCAGTGATGTCAAGCCACGGCCATTACGGGCCACTGTAGGCACTATGGGCACTTCTAGTTCATCAGATAGCTTGCTTACATCGATATGAAACCCTCTGCGCTCAGCTTGATCCATGAGATTGAGGCAAATGACGGTCTTGGCAGTGATCTCCAGCACTTGCAGAACCAAGTTGAGGTTTCGCTCCAGGCAAGTAGCATCGACTATTACCACAGTACAATCCGGCCGGCCAAAGCAAATGAAATCCCTAGCCACCTCTTCCTCCGGTGAACTGGCCAAAAGGGAATAGGTACCCGGTAGATCCACCACAGCGACGTTCTTGCCCTGGTGCCGATAGAGCCCTCGGGCCCGGGCTACTGTCTTACCTGGCCAGTTGCCGGTGTGCTGATTAAGACCGGTCAATGCATTAAAAACAGTGCTCTTGCCGGTATTGGGATTACCTGCAAGGCACGCGGTATAGTCTACGGGTATGTGAGAAGGGACGAAATCTTCTTTACCAACGGTCCCTCGGACCAATCGATTCAGCAACATAGCCTTCACTTCCTCACTCACTAGATATTAGCTGCACCAGAACCGTATCGCCATCTCTTTGTCGCAACGCAATAACGGTTCCCCTAATATCGAAGGCTGTGGGATCCCCTGCAGGGCTGCGCCGAATAGGCTCCACAATGGTACCAGGAACTAATCCCAGATCCAAAAGACGCTTTCTAATGTCACCTGCGCCCCGCACCTCTAGGACCACTGCTTGCTTACCAATGGCCAAACGAGCTAAGCTAAGTGCGCCCTCTCCCATTGCACGGATCCCTCCATCCAGCCATAGATCTTGCTCCGGCACAACTTATGGTACTAAGCTATGAGTACCTAAGTCCAATGGTTCCAGATTCGCGCATGGGGTCACTCAAGTCTTGCCAAAGAACGTCTGATTCTCACCAAATATAAAGGGGAAGATTCACGCTCTTCCCCATGGATGGTCCTTATCATATGCCAGAATCGTTGGTTATCGGGATTGCCCAGACTATTTCCCTTGGGGAATCTCCGCTACTACCTCGATTTCCACATCAATATCGAATGGCAACCTGCCAGCCTGTATGCAGGTCCGGGCCGGATAGTCAGGTCCCATATAGCGGGCATACACCTCGTTCATGCGGGAGAAGTCGTCCATATCAGACAGGTACACAGTTGTTTTGAGGACATACTGGAGTCCGGATCCAATTTCCTCCAAGATAACCTTAATATTTTCTAGTACTTGTGCCGTCTGCTCTTCAATAGTGCCTCGCACAAATTGGCCGGTGGCAGGATCTAAAGCACTCTGCCCAGAAACATAGGCAATGTTACCTAAACAAACAACTGTAGAATACGGTCCCTTTGCTTCAGGACCTTTGGTGGTATTAATAGCTCTTTTTTTCATGGTGGATTTTCCTTTCCATATTTGAATTTGCGCAAGGAGGTTTATAGTAAATGCATCCAAACCCCAGACTCGTCGCCTTCGATGTGGATGGGACCCTGCTCACAAGTTCCCATACCATATTACCATCAACGAAAGAGGCTATAGCGCAGTTAGTTCAAAAAGGCTATCGTATTCTCTTGGCAACTGCGAGGCCTCCTCGAAGCGTAGCGGGGATCGCTGCAAAGCTCGGCCTCGAAAAAGCTACCTTCGTAGCCCTCAACGGAGCTACTATTGTAGACAGTCAAAAAATCATTTGGGAGATGCCCCTAGAGCGAAATTCCATTAGGCCTCTCATCCTGGAAGCCCGACGGCGTGGGCTCCATGCCAATACCATGGCTGGCTGGGACTGGTTTATCGAAAGCACATCCCATTGGTGTGAAAAAGAGGCTGCCATCGTTGGCTTTCAACCAAAGATGGTATCAGATCTGTTGGAGCCATCCTTGCCTTTAGCCCACAAGATACTGGCCATGGGTGACGCACCTACCATCGCCGATTTTCGCCAGTGGGCCATCGACTTGGGGCTACCCCTTCATGTTAGCCTATCCAAACCAAATTATTGTGAAATCGTACACGAGAGAGTATCTAAAGCCAGTGCCTTAAAGGCGGTGGCAAAAATGCTACAAATACCCTTGGCAGATGTCATAGCCTTCGGTGACGGCGAAAATGACAAAGAGCTGGTAGAGATGGCTGGCACCGGTGTTGCCATGGGCAATTCCATGCCAGAGGTCCTGGCCGTCGCGGATTTCGTTACTAGAAGCAACGATGACCACGGTATCTACCACGCCCTTATAGAGCTAGAGCTCATCCCGTGCTAGCGATGCTTTCCAGTGGGCCCGGGGTAACCCAGGCCCGCTTGTCCCACTCTTGTCTTATCTTTGCGCAGATCTCAACTGCCACTAGCTATGAGCCTTTCCAACTCCCGAATCAACTTTTCGGTTCTAGCGTCGTTGGCCTCGATGCTGAGAATCTCCTCAGGAAGGATAGATCGTCCCCAGTATGCCTCATTGGCGGCTTCATCCGTCTCGATAACAGCCCCCTCCAACGAGAACCCAGCAAAGATACCTTTGCTAATAGAATAACTATAGATAGCCGCCTGTAAATCTACATCGGTACTGGCGCCCGCTTGACGACCGATAGGACCCGCGGCCACTCCTATGTCACCACCCAAAGTGACCTTTTGAGTACCCCGGAAACTCTCCATGCCTTTATCATTATTGATCACCAATACCAACGCCGTAGATTGAACCCCAAACTGTAATCCGTAGGAAACACCCTTCATATTGATAAAGCTTGGCCCATACCAAGTGCCATCCTCCTGATTGCGCTGTACTACTAACCCCTCACCATACTTGCCCCCTAGAAAAACACCAGCCTTAATCACCGCGGGGAAAATCGCCACACCTTTGGCTTTTCGCAAAAGGGAGGCCATGGTCTTGGCATCAGGCTCCGCAGCCATTGCCTGCAGTACAGATATACTTTCACTGATACGCGCAGAGGGTGAAGCTGCGTTAACAACTGGGGCCAACACAAGTGACATCAAGATAACCAAACTGCAATGAACCATAAACGATCTTGGGGCCATTGCCATCACCTCCACTCTAGATTCTGCCCCTCCACCTCAACTGATATCTCGCCTTACTATAGGTACGTATCCCTAAGGTGCCTGATCTCTAAGGAATCTGTAAACTCCGCTAGACCGAGGTCATCTTTAGGTGCAAATACCAAAGTTCTGGGTTTTTCCGGCAGCAATGTAAAACAGTTATCATCGAATTCCCCCCGCATCCCCCGGGCATTTACCATTACGAAGAAAGCAGGTTGATCGGTAGTTAGGTGCACCGCAAAACCAGCTGGAACAGATTCTACCTCATAGGTGATATCAGCCTTGGGTAGGTCGCATTTCTTATATGCCGCAAAGAAATAATCATTGTAATGGTGTGCGCCCGGTGCCTCCAATTCCAAGTACAAGAATGCTTCGCTCCGGCTCGGTACTAGCTCTTCCACAGGATATGTCGCGAGTAATCGAGCTGCTCCTGGACAAACAACACCAGCCAGATTCTCATCACGCAACACATTAGCACCGAAATCCAGGATCTGCATGCCCACCGTCACCATCTGCTCTACGTGCCCATCATTGACTACCCAGATCTCGATAATGGCATCCTTGTTTTCAAAGGCGGTTACAATGAGAGGTGCGTAGAACCTCTTAGCTGCGTAATGGAGGCACTTCCACTTGCCACTATACTCCAGTGACGACCAGGAGCATACTGGCCATAAATCGTTTAGCTGCCAGTATAAAGTACCCATACAGACTGGTTGTAGGTGTCGCCAAAATTCGACACCTGATTTGATGGCGAGTGCTTGCTGGACTTGACTCAGATAGACAAAGTTGCCAAAACCCTCTGGCACTCGAAAGTAGCGTGTCATCATCTCCGTTATTTTGGAATTACCACCGGGATTCCGCTGATGGTGCTCCATTATCGGTGCCGTGACATTAAACTGGCTTTGCGGAGCATAGGTTGATATGGTGTCGAGAGAAGGAAATGACTGATAACCGAATTCCGAGCAAAAGCGGGGTACAACATCGTAGTACGCATCGATGGAGGCGTTTTCGTGCCAAACCCTCCAATAGTGCATGTCTCCCCGAGAGTCATCCTGCCAACAATCAGAATAATCGCCTCGCCCGCCACACGGTGAGCTAGGCCAATATAACCGTGTAGGATCGGCCTCATCTACAGCCTCGCCAATGGTTCCTTCATAGAGACGATCGTAGTCTACTAGATACCGATCGCGCTCACGTCGTGATATCTCGAACCAGTTAAGGGCCCCCAGGCACTCGTTGTTACCACACCACAGGGCTATGCAGGCGTGATCCCTCAGCCGCTTAACCTGGTAGCTTACCTCCTCACGGACATTTTGAAGAAAATCTTTCGTGGCCGGGTAAAGCGCGCAAGAGAACATGAAATCTTGCCAGACTAAGATACCCTTCTCATCACAGAGATCGTAGAAATCATGGGATTCGTACTGACCACCACCCCAAACCCGAATCATGTTCATGTTAGCCTGTGCCGCACTGGTTAGTAAGTCATCTAGCCTTTCCCTTGTCTGTCGGCTTGGCAAAGCATCAGCAGGAATCCAATTGGCCCCTTTGCAGAAAATATCGAGTCCATTCACCTTGATCTTGAAAGATAATCCAATCTCATCTTCCTCTGTGACTATTTCCAGTTGCCGCAAACCCAACCTCTTATGCACTTCATCTTCGGCGATCCGAACGGTCAAGTCGTACAGCGGTTGAGAGCCGTGACCATTGGGCCACCAGAGCTTGGGATCTTCTACCAAGACCTCCATTGATACAGTGTTCAAACCGGGCTCGAGCAATACAGCCTTATTCTTAATAATGCTATCTAGAGTCACTGTCATTTCCGTTGCGCCGCCGGAAGGTGACAGTACTTCTGCTGTTATCTGGACAATGCACTTACCCTGTGCGTGGGTCTGGNCAGTATAGATATGCTCAATTCGCCCNACAGAGGTTGCCCCCANGTATATATCACCGTAAATGCCCGAGACCATCAAGCAGCAGCCCCAATCCCAGCCTCCATGGCAAGCTGCTTTTCGCACCAGATTGACGTGGGGTGACTGGATGGGATACTGGCTATGGGGAATCTCGTAAGGAAGCTCCTGACTCCGTTCATGGGCAATTCTCACTGCTGAATGAAAAAGGATGGTAAGCTCATTGATACCTATATGCAGTAGGTCTTTTATCTCAAATCGATAGCGACGGAACATGTTATCCGTTGAACCTGCATGATGGCCATTCACATAGATATCTGCGACTGTATCCAGCCTGTCGCAGTTTAGAAAAACAGAGCTATGATCCAGGAACTCTTCGTCAATTGNAAATTCCCGGGTGTACGCCCAATCTTCCTCTCCAATCCACTGCACTTTAAGCTCATTCTCACCCCAATATGGATCGGGTATCTTCCCGGCACGTAAAAGAGCACTATGATTATCGCCGGGGACCTCTGCCGGTATGGCATCTGCACTGCCAACTTGTTGCAGCCTCCAAGTGCCCGCCAAATCTAGCCGCTCCACTCGCCAACGCCTCCCCTCTGCAAAGACATATCGTGGAATATCCCTTTCCTTGACATGCATATCCTCCCAAGATGGAACTTCTCTTCTGGTCAGCTTCTTCCTCCCATTCTACAACCCCTCGCTACTCCTAGATAATATGAGCAGGGGACAGTATACGACCTGCCCTTGTACTGGCCTGCTTGCCTCGATCTAACGCGATATTTCCATTGACAAGGACCCACTCCACCCCGGTTGCCAGCTGGCAAGGATCGGCGAAAGTCGCTCTGTCCTGGACCTTATCTGAGCTAAAGACCGTAACATCAGCATAATATCCTGGTTTAATGAGACCCCGTCGATGAAGACGCAATTTGGCTGCAGGCATCCCGGTCATCTTGTGAATGGCGGCTTCCAAGGTCAAAATGCCCTTGTCCCGCACATATCTAGCCAGAATCCGGGGGAAGGTACCGTAGTAACGGGGATGGGGGTGACCTAGGCCCGTGGGACCATCCGGTGATACTGCCCTACCGTCGGAACCAATCATGGCCAGTGGCTTAGGCAAGAGAAACTCTATATCCTCAGGCGAGATAACGAAATTGACCATACTCACCTGATTTGCCTCTGAATAGACAAGATCCATGACCAGCTCCACAGGATCTNGATTTAGCTGAGTGGCGATTTCTTCCACCGATAGTCCTGTCATCCATTGTTTATCACAAGAGACTAGGGAGGAAATTCGAATGTCCTGCCAATCAATGGGGAAGTAATTCGCCCAGTTGGGGCATCCATGGATAATATCGTGGTAAATCCTACGTCTCTCTTCCTTATCCCGCAAACGCTCCAGCAGCTTGCTGGTGCCACCTGCCAAAGACCAGGGTGGCAACAACTGTCCTAATGCGGCATTGCCCGCCTGATAGGGGTAGATATCAAAGGTTACATCATGGTCTTTAGCTGCAGCTTCGATAAGAGCATAACTTTCTGCAACCTTGCCCCAATTCAATCTGCCTGCTGCCTTATGGTGAGATATCTCGACACGTGCCCCCGATTCGGTACCTATGGTTAAAGCTTCGTTGATCGCATCGAGCAAAGTACCGGCTTCGCCTCGGATATGGGATGTATAAAGGCCATTGTATTCGGCCACCACTTTGGCCAGCTCTATCAGCTCGGTGGTATCAGAGTACATGCCAGGGGGATAGACCAAGCCGGTAGACAACCCAAAGGCCCCTTCTTCCATGGATTGGCGGAGAAGCCCTTTCATGTCCTCTAACTCCTTTGCACTAGGAGGGCGATCGTCGAAACCCATGGCGGTAGCCCTAATGGTACCGTGACCAACCAAGGGCGCTACGTTTATGGCGATGGGTAGGGACCTTAATAGTCTCAGCCACTCGCCTAAGGAGTCCCAACGCCACTCAATACCATAGCTATCTGCAGCCATACCTAGCTGAACCTGCTCCCGGGATTCTTTACTAATCGGTGCTACTGACATGCCACAGTTACCCGTCACGTGTGTGGTAACACCTTGGTAAAGAGCACTCATAGCCCGCCCATCGGCCAAAAACTCCAACTCTGAATGGGTATGGATATCGATAAAGCCAGGACTTACTACCATGCCTGACGCATCTAGTCGCCGGTTTGCGGTTTGATGAGCAAGATCGCCTATGGCTGCAATTTTATCCGCCTTAATCCCGATATCCGCCCTTTGGGACACCTTACCGGTACCGTCCACTACTTGTCCTTCTTCAATAATTATGTCGAACATGTTCTTACCCCCCCGCGATTATCTGTCACCTTTACATAACCCGATCAGCTGGGAGAAATGTCGGTTTCCAGCATAGCAGGTCTGCCACGCCCAAGCATCCTGGTGGTTAGCAACGTGGTGACTATAGCCAATACAAAACGGCTGCTAAGGAGCCAAAAAAGACTAGCACCGATAGCAGCCAGAATGAGAGTATCCTCGAATACTGAATGGCAAATAGAAAGAAAAACAGCTACGGCATATCGGTCCTTTAAAGAAAGACTTCCATCCTTAGCTGAACTGATGATTATTCCGGATCCATACGAAAAACCTATGGTCAAGCCCACCACCAATGGCAAGACCGCCTCCTTAGAGACATCAAGTAGATCTGCCACCGGATGAAACCTACCAGTAATGCGAGCCATAATGCCACTATCTTTGGCCACCTCGATAAGGACCATAAGAGGTAATACGATAATGATGATATCTTTAAGGCCTAAAAGACCCGACATGAACCCATCCCAAGCGGCCTGAACCAACGGTGTATTCAGAGCAAATCACTCCTTTAACAATCAATCATTAGCACTAGTAAAGCCAGTTTAAGCCTAGGCCAGCCAAAAGAGATACACCAATCCGCATCAGGGCCAAGGGCCATGCTTTGATCCCTGTCTTGCGGGTAATAGCGCTTTCTACGAAGATGCCATGGCAAATGGCAATCATCACCGCAATAATGGTTATCTGCTTAGCTGTCAGATCTATAGCCAAAATAACTGCAATCGCACTATAGATGTTGATGCAATACCCAACAACTATGGCCAAAGCCGCCTCCCCCGGCAGCCCTAAGAGCGCCATCAAAGGCTCCATTCTGATGGCCAGAAGGTCTAGCCAGCCAACTTCCTTGAAAATGGCTATCAACACAGTCAAAGGAATAATCACCTTGGCGAGTTCCCAGGTAGTTTGAAGTCCATTCCTAAAACCTCTGGTCCAAGTCGCTTTCGTAACCACAGCTCCCAACTCCCCAAGCTCCCCTTCAACGAGATTGGAGCTTCTATATTCTGTGCCTATTTTACATCACATCACCGATGGAGTCCACTTGTCCCGCATGGATGTGCCTGGAGTAACGTCATTCTATCCGGTGTATTTTATGGTCCACTGGTAATACTATCTGTGTAGTCAGAGCGAAGGGAGGTCATCAGAAAATGCAGCTACAGACAGGCATCTCCGTAGGTCAAGGCGTCATGCAACAGCCTCCGGAGATCGTCACAACCAAGGATCTATCCTACATTGAAGATGCTTTGTCTTGGGAATTGCTCGCGGCCAAGAAGTTCGCTATGTATGCCCAGATGGCTCAGGAACAGGGGATCAAGGATATCTGTGATCGACTGGCAAAAATGCACCAGAGCCACTACCAGATGCTCTTAAAGCATTTGGATCCTGCCAAGGCCATGCCCAGTCGGCCCATGCCACAGTAAACAGGGAGGTGAAATCGTGCCAAACAATCCGAACATCATCCAAAACCCTCAATCCGGGACTCTACCTTCTGTGAAAGGACCACAGATGAACGATCGAGATATTATCAACGATGTTTTGGCAACGGAGAAATACCTGACAGACAATCTCAATATCTTTGCCCGTGAAACAAGCTACGCTAATCTCCACAGTGACGTAGAAAGTATCCTATGCGATACCCACAAAGCAGCTAGAGATAGCTTCAATGCCATGTTCCAGCGGGGCTGGTACAAATTCGAAGGCGTTGATAAGCAGAAGCTGCAAAGTTCACAACAGCAGTTTAGCAACTACCTGACACAGTTTCCGTATCAAGGGGCTCTGCAATAAAGCTCAGTAAGTCGGTGGCGCGGCCTAGCCGCGCCGTTTTAGGTTCCTTGGTCCCACACCCCAACTGCTTAGTCTCACCGCTGCCCCTTCGCTACTCCCATTTGCCTTAGAGAAGATTGCGCCAGCGGAACACTTCCTTTTGCTCGATGTGGGTTAACAGTGTTCTCCAGGCCTGTAGTTCAGACAGTACACCGGCTTTGTCCTGCTCTGTTACATACCCTCCCATCCGTGCTATACACAGATCAAGATCGTCCATCTCATCACGATGCATGCGCAAGTCCCAGATTCGTCGAATGACAGGCCACTGCCGAGACAAGTCATTCAGTAGATCCTTTGCAGCAGACCAACTATCGGTACGAACAGCCAACTCCAGACCCTTCGCCAAATGCTGTAGCTGACTGGTAGTCCGCAATACGTACCGATCACTAACGTGACCTACCACTATAAAAGTCACGAACAAGCCGATAAGAATCAGAAGTCTCCACTCCAGCCGCAACAAGCTGACCTCCCTTTGACGTCCGCTTAGCTTACTCCAGCTTCTTTCCATCCCGCGCTGGACTCACGGGCTTGGACAAACAAAGCTCCATCAGTGCTCAAGCTGGCGTAGAGCACATCTGTCGGCCGCTTAACTCCATGCCTCTGTAGCTCGTTTTGCAGCCATTCCATATTTAGCTGAGCTTTTTGGAGACTTCCCATTTTCACTTTTCCATCAACAATCAAAGATAGGGGTAGACCTTCGTAGCTGGTGCTGATCTTCAAATCTTCTGGTTGTAGCGGGCGTTTCTGTGACTTTGGAATGACACTGAGATCTCCATTAGTCTCCAAGACAGCAAACTCCACATCGGTTATGTTCGGTAAATCCTTCACTCGCAGTTGCTCCAAGAGATCACTAAGATTATAGCGAAGGCGCCGGAGCTCTTTTTCCACTATCCGACCATCATGCACCAACACACTAGGTACACCACAGACTATCGCTCTAGCCCCCTCACTTTTCATTAACAGTAAAGATACTCCGTACTGGAGCAAGAGCAAAGTGAAAACCGGGACCAGCCCTTCTATCAAAGGCACATCTTTGTCCTGCATGGGGATGACTACCAACTCTGCGATAATTATGGTAATCACCAGTTCGAAGGGCTGCAACTGCCCAATCTGACGTTTTCCCATAATGCGGATGACAACTACAGCTGCCAAATACAAAATCGCTGTGCGACCAAATAGGATCAACAAGTGAACCTTCCCCTTTCACCGATCTGCCCTATCATTCGGTGACTGATATCAAATCATTGGGCTCGCCCTGGATTGTTTTGGTGTCGCCGGTGCCCATTTGCACGATCACATAATGGGTACTACCGCTATCCACAAGGGGAATTCCCTTTGCCCCTTGTCGAGCACCATTGAGGCGAATCTCCAAAACACCGGTCTCGACTCTATCGGGATTTAGGACTTTGATTTCATATGTAGTAGTCTTGTATCGATATTTCATGGTGAATTCAGGCCACGTTCTCGGGACACAGGGCTCCACGACAAAATGGTCTCCACTTACCTTCAATCCCAGAAGCCACTCCACAGCTACCTGATACATCCAACCGGCTGCACCTGTATACCACGTCCAGCCCCCACGCCCAACATTTGGCGCAACGGCAGCAACGTCAGCAGCGACGACATATGGCTCAACTCGGTACTGCCAAGCACTAGCCAAGTCTAAAGCATGATATATGGGGTTGACTAAATCCATGAGCTCCATAGCCCGCTCACCTTCTCCCAACATAGCCGTAGCCATAATTACCCACATGGCGGCATGGGTATACTGGCCACCGTTCTCCCGCACCCCTGGTACATAAGACCGAATGTAGCCCGGATCGGGAAGCATTCTGTCAAAGGGTGGTGCGAGTAGGAGTATCATTCCATCTTCCTTGCGTACCAGATAATCACCCACCGCCCGCATGGCCTCCCTGGCCCGCTCAGGATCGGCTGCCCCGGATATTACTGCCCAAGATTGTGCGATGGAATCGATTTTGCACTCTTCGTTGTTCGCAGACCCCAAGGGAGTTCCGTCATCAAAGTAGGCCCGACGATACCATTCACCGTCCCAAGCCGAGTGATATAGAGCATGAGCCAACCGCTTGGCCTCTCGCAAGTAGCGACTGGCCCTTTCATCATCGCCTTTGGTCTCTGTGATGGGAGCAAACTTGATCAAAATCGTATAGAGAAACCATCCCATCCAAACACTCTCACCACTGCCTTGCCAACCTACCCTGTTCATCCCATCGTTCCAATCACCGGATCCCATAAGGGGCAGCCCATGTTCACCAAAGCGGAGGCTGCGCTCAATGGCTCGCCAACAGTGCTGGATGATGCTGGCCTTTTGCGACGACTGTCTGGGGGTGCCGTACCGCTCCTGTTCATCGGGCCCTAGGGGGTCATCTTCTAGAAAGCCAACTTCTTCTTCCCAGATAGAAGTATCTCCGGTCACCTCCACATACTTAGCGGTGACAAATGGAAGCCATAATAGGTCATCGGCAAAACGAGTTCTAATGCCTTTGTTAGAGTCGGGATGCCACCAATGCTGGACATCTCCTTCTACATATTGGTGGGCGGCGGCCCTAAGTATATGAGCCCTGGCAATGCTCGGCCTGCTGACTAATAGTGCCATTACATCCTGCAGCTGGTCACGGTACCCATAAGCTCCACCGGCCTGGTAAAAAGCAGAGCGACCCCACACTCGGCAAGCAAGGTTCTGATAGAGCAACCACCTGTTTACCAGGATGTCCAAGGCTTGATTAGGTGTGCTAATCTCAACGCTGCGTAAGGTCTCATCCCACCAGCCTTGCACTTCCTCCAGAGCGCTGCGTGCCAGAAGGGGATCGCCGTAACGTCCAACCATAGTCTCCACATCACTAGTATTAGCAACTTCTCCCAGAAGGAAAACTATCTCTACTTCGTCCCCGGGCTCCAGCTCTAGGGGAGCCATTATGGCCATGCACGGGTCGAACCCAGAACCAACATTTCCAGACAGATTCTTTCCTTTGAGGCCTTTTGGTGACGCCAAAGAGCCATCAAAGCCGATAAGCTCCCGACGATCTCCGGTGAAGCTAAATCCGGGCAAGGAGGTAGCCAGAAAGGCTACCCTTTCCCGATAGACATCGTCTCGGAAGGAGCTCCGTGCTACGATGGTCTTGGTCGCCGAGTCAACACCGGTCACTATCTGCTGCTGGGTTATCTCCCGATGCACGCCTAAGGTAAGTTCAGCATAAAAGCTTGTCGTCAAGTGCCGTGTGTCTGGGCCCAGGTTCTTTAGCTTCAATCGATAGATTTTCACGGGATCCTTTAGGGGAACAAACACCCAAAGGGTCTGTTCAAGGCCATGGCTGGTATGGCAGAACCTGGAATATCCCTGACCATGACTGACAATATACTCCTCGGGCTCAAGGATGGGGCTGGCTGTTGGAGACCAGATATCTTCTGATTTCTCATCCTTCAAGTATAAAGCTTCCCCGGGAGGATCGATAACAGGGTCATTGGACCAAGGAGTAAGCTTGTTCTCGCGACTGTTTTCGGTCCAAGTGTAGCCGGCCCCTGACTCCGAAATAAGAAAACCTATAGCTGGATTGCTCACCACATTGATCCAGGGTGCCGGGGTAGTCACTCCTTGCCTGAGCAAAATAGTGTACTCCCGCCCATCGGGCGAAAATCCTCCCAGCGTATTGAAGAACACCAAATCCGTCGGTCTCCCATGCCCGCCATCTAGCTCAGCGGGGAGCAGGCGAGACATAGTCCTAGCCAGCTCTACGTCATCTGGGTTAGCATCATTTACCAAAGCATCTAACGTTGACGGTTCCCAGCTGCCGTCTAGACTCTCACCATCTCCTAAGGAAATGGTCGGTTCCGGTGGCCGTCGCCGGGCCAGAAGGCCACGGCGAGAGACAGCGACCAACCGATGAGGCCGATTGCGTGCCTTTTCACCTAGAGAGCCCTGCCCATTTCCGATAACCACCCGGGCAGCNGCCTCNAAGAGATCCTGCTCCATTGGCGCTAGTTGTGTGACTTGCTTGAGGAATATGCCACCTGGTCTATTTTCCTTAGCTTGAGCGTGGCCACTGGCAAGCAATTGGCGCAACAGATCGTGTACTACCTGTTCGTACCCTGCAGCTTCCTGGTTTAGCACCACCAAATCTACCGGCAGGCCTTTCATTCGCCAGTATTCATGGGCGACTAGAGCTTGCC
>JGI24707J26582_10002292_pt1 | contig 14505 bp, 10 predicted proteins | sample BioPla1DNA1_FD_26582 | JGI IMG/M metagenome (IMG submission 26582) | reverse complement strand
TAGGAAGTTTGTCCATCCCTTCCTATATCACCATCCACACCTTCTTCTGTATCTTTTTCTGTGTCTTCTCCCGCCTCATCTTCGGTGTTAACTATCTTTTCTTCTCCACTGTCATTATTTCCAAGATCCTGGCTACTTTGTTGACATGCAGCTAATACCATTAGTAGTGTCAAAACTAATATTAATGAAATAAATTTAATCCTTCTCATCTATTAAATCCTCCTCTATTTCATTCATCCTTGTAGTTTAAGGGCAATAGAACAATCCCTAAATATTGACTCAATGTTTTCCTATATAAATGTGTACTTTTCCTTTATTTCAGTTTCCTCCTCCCATCAATAAATATGTAATAAAAAAGACTATACTCCCAGAAAAGAGAAAAGAGTATAGCCCCTATATTATCAAATAAAATCCTCACCAATAATAAATAGGTGAGGATAAGATAACATAGATAAATATATAAATATATTTATGCCACGCTTATCTCCTCCCCTCCGAAGGATATCAGCCAAATCTAAGGCAGGTCTCCTGGCTAACGGGTCATCCTCGTCCTTCCCTTCCCAGCATAATGCCAGTGGATATAAGGGTTTGTCACCGTTTACAGTAGCGGGGGCTGCAGCGGATTTTCACCGCTTTCCCTATTAAACCTGCAAGCAGGTACCCAAGATTCGTTTAGCAATATTCAGCTTTTTTCAAATATAGCCCATAATCTAATTGGTGTCAAGGTAGAAAATAAAAATGCCTAAGAAACTGCTAGATTTATAATAGATTTATTATCCCTTCTTCTATTCACCGGTCCATAAATCCCTATATTAAAGGGCTCACAATATACTAAGATCATACAAGATCTTTAAGAAGGCTAAACTTTACCTTAGAAACAGACAGAGATAGTAATTTGCAATATTCTGACATATCTTATATAATAAATTGTAGCGGCTAGATCTTTGCGCCTAACACAAGGCAATATATGCACCTACATAGACATCTAATCTCCTTTTATTAAATACAATATAAATAACCTTAGCTGTAAACCAATAGGAGGGGTTTGATTAATAATGATTAAATACTGTGTTTCCACTGATTCAGGTTGTGATTTGCCAGCAACTTTCTGCAAGGAACAAAATATTTATGTGTATAGGATGAAATATACCATTGGCGAAAAAGAATACACCGATGAGATGAATCCGGAGGATTCCATTAAATTCTATAATAGGATAAGGGAAGGTGCCGTACCTCATACCAGTCAAATGACTCACTATGAGTTTCTCCAATTTTGGACTGATCTATATAAAGAACTTAACCTGCCAATAGTTCATATTGCTATGGGCAGCGCCATATCGGGTACATATGCCAATGCAATGACTGCCAGAGATCTGTTCCTTGAAGAGTATCCTGAGGCAAAAATATATGTTGTAGACTCTACCCTGGCCTCTATTGGCTATGGTATGTTATGTATTCAGGCTGCGAAGATGCGCGATGCTGGAGAAAGCCCGGAAGACTGTGTAAAATGGCTGGACAATCACAAGGTTTTTATAGATACCTATTATACCTGTGACGATTTAAGGTATCTCTACCGAAGTGGACGAGTGAGCAAGGCAGGAGCTGCCATGGGCACCGTCTTAAATATTAATCCTATCCTAAATCTTGACAAAGAAGGTCATCTTATAGTCCGCGAAAGAATAAGAGGCCGAAAAAGAGCATTCAGACGTATATATGATATTGTTGAGGAGCTTGTGGTCGATCCTTCTGATCAAACAGTATATATATGTCATTCTGACTGTAAGGCTCAAGATGTGCATGCCTTTTCTAATACCCTTATAGACAGGATAGGTTTTCAAGATTCCTTCATAAGCTATATCAGCTCTACTATAGGAGCACACTGCGGCCCCGGACTTATTGCTGCCTTTTTCTTTGGCAAATCCAGGTTTTAAATACTGGTTTTCTATCCGAAACTATCTAATGCATGATAGAAAGCCTTTTCATTCTTGATTCTTTACTAAACATATTACTATCCCAGGCATATGATATTTTATATGGAAAAACGGGATGATAATACATTGAAAATGCTGATAGTAGAAGGCCATAAGCCCTGTACAAGCTTATGGCCTTCTNCTAGGAAGTATAACCTTAGTTGCATCACCTTTCGATTTATAGGCTAATGGCAGCATTTGTGGGTATTACTANCATTTATTGTTTGATGGTATCCAGGGGTACCTTTCCTTAAGGGAATCTGTAAAGGCTTCAAGGTCCTTCATAAGCTCAAGTTTTTTCTCAATTTCACAAAGTTCTACCAATTCATTGAGATAGGCCATCCCCTCTTCTGCAATCTCTTCTCTAGCTTCTGCAGTAGGGATATCTCTTGTAGGTCCATGATCCAGATGCTCTCCGAAATAATAACCAATAGCACCACTTTGGTAAGCAACACCAAACAAATCGTTGTATCTTTCTACACTTTGAGGTCTATACTTGCTGTATTCAGTAATTAAAGGTACGTCTTCCAAACGATTTCTAAGTTTATACCCGGCTAATATCATAGCGTCAAATTGTTTCATCATTTCGGCAGGATTCCGGCTAATAAGCTTGGATTTGCCCATTTGTACCATGGTGTCCAAATATAAAATAGGGATCCCAGTTTCATCAAAGAAATCTCTAACCATAGGACTAACAGTCATATGAGCAGGGCCATGGAGACTTAAATAGACCTGGCGCTTGAAACCCTGTCTTAAGAGACTGTGAGCTATCTCATTCAAAAAAGCGATGCTCCCCTTTATTGAAAGCTGAACTGTTCCACGACCTGAAGCAGTAGCCCCTGAATATATATATGGTATATTGTGTAGAATAAGGCTATTGGTCTTTTGGGCAAGGAGCAATGCTAAAGCCTCACTAACAACGGTTTCACAGTCTAGTGGCAACCCTCCATGCATCTCCACCGGTCCAACAGGAACAAAGATCACGTCCTTTTCTTTTAAATAATCTTCTACTTCTTGATTATTTAGTGTGGGTAAAAAATGGCTTCTTAATTTCAATTTAGCACCTCTTCTTTTCAATTAATTCTTAAGTTCTGCAATTCTCTTCTTGTCCTCAGCTGTAATGTTCCATATGAATTTAATGGAAAACCAACATATGAACATACATATAGCAGGAATAAATGTTATTAGGCCTTTAATGCCTGTTAAGGCTGTAGCTGTTTGAGAAACGGCATTGGGAATAAAGCCTATTACAGGAAGCAGTGCAACTGCTGCCGAAGATCCAATGGCTTGTCCTATTCTTCTAGTTAGGTTAAAAGTGCCGTAGATTGAACCTTCCGTTCTTTTACCTACTACTACTTCATTATAGTCAATAACTTCACCCATCATACCCCATTGCATTAAGACTGTAGTTCCTCCAATTCCACTAGCCAAAGAGCTGGCAATTAAGAATACATAAGGGCTTGTGGGTAACAAGAAGGTTACTATAAAAAGTATCATGCTTATAAGCTGAGTAATACGTACAGTTCTTTCTAAACCAAATTTAGTCGAGAAGGAAGGGATAATGGCCATCAGTATGAAATTAATTCCCATGCTTAGAACTATAGCAATACTCATCAAGGTCAATGCCCCTAATACGTCCCGGAACATATAGATTTGCAAGGTTGTGACTACATATTGTTGGATACAAAAGGCGATTCCTACAATACACATTGCAACAAAGGCACGGTTTTTCCTAAAAACATGCAAAATATCCGTGAATTTTATATCGTTAACTTCTGCTTCTTCAGCCTCTTTATCCTTTGGTAGGGATTCGAGATTCCGCTCTCTTGTCCACATAATACTTAGTATACAGGCGATAAAGCCTATTACTGCGCAAATTGTAACGCCTAAGGTATAACCCATAGCCTGATTGTTAGCAAAATAGTCTAAGATTAATGGGAAGAAAAACAAGGGGAGTAAATTTCCTACCGTTGCTCCAAAGCCTCTGGCGCTAGAAAATTTAGAACGCTCCTCGTCGGTGTTAGCCATTGCCGCTAGCAATGAACCATAAGGAATGTTGAACATAGTGTAGCTTGCTTCATAAAGTAAGTAGGTTACATAAGCAACTAGTGTTCTTAAGGCACCATCAGTGAATGTTGGAGCTGTAAACATTAGTATTGATGAAAGAAGCAGGAGAGGAGCAGATCTCATCATCCATGGTCGGAATTTGCCGTGCTTGTTACGGGATCTTGCAAATGCTTTGTCCAGAAGTACTCCCATCAAAGGATCATTTATCGCATCCCAGATCTTTATAAGAATATACATCATGGCCACATCTNCAGCTCCCATACCAGCAACTTCAAGGTAATATGGAGTCAAAAAGGATCCTAAGATAGCAAAAGTCATACAACCACCTAGGTCACCTAAAGCATATCCGACATAATTTTTAAATGTTACCGGTTTTGGGGTTTGCTTAAGTTGAGTGTTCCTCTTTGAATCAGTCATGTTTACCTCCTAGTTTAAGATATTCGTACTAAAGTTACATGGTTATACTTTATTGGAAGCCGAATTATTCCAAGCAAAATATTAATCTTTTTTTGTTGGCATTCTTTTTGATACGACTCCCAAACTTTATATTTCTCACCTTCAATTAAATATATACTGTGTGCTTTACTGGCTATAATATTACAGAAGCATATAACTGTTAAGAGATAATTACCCTACTTAGCTACCTTAGCTACAATTTAGGATTTAACTGTTTAAGACTGATTTTTTAGGTGCTGCTGTCACAAATTAGAAAGTTGACTCATTAAATAGAATTATTTCTCTTACAGATACCACTGATAATCCCACTTCTAACAATAATTAGCTGTTATTTATAATAAAAATTTCTACGGAGACAAGCATTGTTTATTTTTTACTAGATTCCCTTATTTTATGTTGATATTTGACTTAGCTGCTTTTATATTTATATTATATTTACTTAAAAAACAATGAAATTGTTAATTCAAGATTTTATATTGTTAATTATCTAAATCTATGATATTCTGAAAACAAAAAAGTGGTTTTTATATGGAAGGATAGGAGGAAGTAATGAAAAATATCCATAAACAGCATATAGAGCTGGCTGTGACATATAAAACACATAAGAATTTTGCTAAGGAATATGAAAAACATAAAAAAGAATTAAGTCTAATAAATAAAAAAACATTTGGTGACCTTGGAATGAAGTTTAATGATGTCCAGCTCAACTATGACGTGAGTGTCACCAGCGACAATGTTCCTCTGCATAGCCATGCTTTTACAGAGATTCTATACTGTGATGGAGGAGCGGTTAGCTATTTATTGAATGGTCGGAAGTTCCAATTTTCCAAAGGTGATCTTATCTTTATTCATCCTGGTGTTGCCCATCAACCTCTCTTTTCAGAAGATGCCCAATATCCCTACGAACGGTATGCCCTTTGGATAAGTGATAGTCTCAGTAAGAAATTAACTAATAATATTGAAAGCATTAGACTTTTGGATGACTTTTTCAGAAGACAAGAGCAGTTTTTATTTCACTTGAATGCAGAGGAATCTTATAGAACAGAAGCTATCCTAAAGAGCATAATTGATGAATACAACCAAGAAAGGACAGGTTGGGACACCATGATCCTATCTAAGGTAGTAGAACTGATGATAGATTTCTGTAGAATTATAACCAGTGGCGAAACTAATAAAAAAGAAGTAGTCCATGAGGATTTGATGGACAAGATGGTAGCCTATATAAACACTCATTTATCAGAAAAGATCACATTGGATGTTCTAAGCAAAGAATTTTATGTTAGCACTTCTACTATATACAACTACTTTAAGGATAACATGAACGTTTCCCCATATAAATTCATTTTGCAAAGAAGGCTTATTCAAGCAAAGAACCTAATCCTTCAAGGAGAAAGCTTAATTTCCCTATGGCAACAATGTGGATTTTCAGATTATTCCACATTCTATCGGGCATTCAAGAAAGAGTACTCTATATCTCCTAAAAAATATAGAGAACTTTTATTAGGATAATGTATAAAAGTCATATAAAGACAATAATAATCTTGCCTATATTCCTCAATCCAGTTTTTATGTCAGCAACTTTTTTGTTTCTAAGTTTTAGCTTGGTGTAAGTATAATAGTGAAGCCCATCTTAAAAAAGTGATAGTAATAAAATTATTTTATATTGCATTTTAATCCACTTTTTGTTAAACTAGCTACTTGTGTCCTTCTATGTTTATTGTTTGGGGCATCATCTTATAAAAAACTTAACTCTTATTCTATAGATTTATCTTTTCCTATGTGGAATGTAATGTATAAAACACAGTATCTCTGCGGCCTATAGCAGTATTAGATAAAACCTATGAATATTGAGATTTGTTTCTATTTAAATACCTAATAGAAAGGAGAAAGTCCATGGCTGAATATATTGCAAAAGAAGATATCTTTGATGAGCATGGAATATTATTAATAAGCAAAGGCAAAAAAATTACTAATGCAGCTATTAGAAGACTGCAAAGACATGGCGACTATAAATTGGATCAGCTAGTTAGTTCTAGAGATGATCAAAGCACCATTTATGCTCCCTCTATCCGATCTTTCGGAGAAAGAAAAAATATTCCCAAAAGTCGAAGTATGGAAAAGGCTAGTAATATACTATCAGATATCATATTTGAATCCAAATCTGAGCCTTGGTGGATATATGTTAACGCTTTAGGGAATTACTTGGATTGGCTTTATACCCATTCCATTGACGTAGCCCTAATTTCCATGATGATGGCTCTAGAGCTAGGATACAGCGATGAAGATCTTAAAAACCTAGCATTAGGTACACTACTACATGATGTAGGAAAGCTGTTGGTACCAAAAACTATATGGGAAAAAACCGAACCTTTGAGCGACAGTGAAATGGCTTGTATAAAGCAGCACTGCGAACTGGGTATGAGTTCCCTTGAAGGTTTTAATTTCCCCAAGCAATATACAGATATTGTTCTACAACATCATGAACGCCTTGATGGAAGTGGATACCCCTTTGGATTAAAAGAGGATGAAATATGTCCAAATGCTAANCTTGTTATGGTTGCAGATGTTGCTGATGCTATTACATCCTATCGTCCTTATAGGCAGCCGCAAAACATGGCTTTTGCCATAAGTGAATTAAGGAATGATGGAGCAAAATATTCTCAAGAATTAGTTGATTTGCTGGAAAGAATACTTAACTAGTATTCAATGTACTGCAACCAAGTAGAGTGTAAAAGGATCCGATTGTTGAGTCTTACAGTAGAGATCTAATCAATAAAGCCTGTGTTATTCAAAGGCTCTGCCTATTGATACTATATATGCTCAGCTAAAAAGAAGACAGCCTTTAATAGCAGGCTGCCTTCTACCTTCCAATTCACATTAAAGCTTAAATTATATTATAACTTTTCATTTTACCTTGTCTTACTGTCTTCTATCTCTTGACCTTGAAGACTGCTATACCATAAGGTGCTAGTTCTTTTTCTCCTAGAACCTGCTGCCAGTCTGCTGCTGGCTCTAGCTCCTGAATTTCTTCAGTATGGTTCAAAGCAAAAATATAATCGAATGTCGAGGTACGCCGACGCACAAGCTCAACACCTTCTGGAGCTTTGCCCAGGGATGATATGCCGCTAATTCGGGTTAGCAGCTTTATGAACTCCCTCATTAGATTGTCATCGGGCTCGGTTCCTACATAGTAGGCTTCACCTTTTCCGGCTTTTCCCACTGTTATAGCAGGTGTACCTGCATAGAAATCCTCCGTATAGCTCGCAATAGTCCTGGCTGTAGTTGGGCTAACAATATCGCACCATTTTTCAGATCTATAAGCCTTACCCTCAAACTCTACCCCCATATCCATAGCGCGGAGACAATCGTAATCCTTAATCTCTATGCCAAGTAAATCTCCCAATCCCCCGGGCAGATGTCCATCCGTCATACAAACATTATCCATGTTCTTCACCCCAGTCCTCATAGTTAATACTAGACGGCCACCCTGCTTAACATAATCTTTGAACTTGTCCTCCATCTTTCTAGTCATAAGGAATTGAAGAGGGGCTATAACCAGCTTGTATTTTGACAGATCCTCTTTATGGTTAATAAAATCTACAGGAATTTGGGCATCATACAGAGCTTTATAATATTTTTGAACCTGATGGGTGTAGTTTAGCTTAGGATGATGTGGCTGAATTTCAAAGGCCCAGTTCTGCTCATAAGAGTATAGGATTGCCACTTCGGACTCCGGCAGGGCTCCTTTAAACTCATCCATTAAGGGAGCTAGTTGTGATATCATGTTTTTCAGCTCATCATATCGCCTTCCTGGAACTCCACTATGGTGCAAAATCCCATGCCAATACTCCTCAGTACCAAAAGAACAGGGGCGCCAGCGGAAGAATACCACTGTATCAGCACCATGAGCTACTGTCTGAGCGGCCCATAGAGCAAGCTGTCCTGGCCTTGGAGTACGTCCTAAAATCTCCCATCCAGTGGGACCGGATTGTTGTTCCATAATCCAGAAGGTCTGCTGCTTCACTCCGCGAACAAAATCCAGTTCTGCACCCAATCTTTGGGGACTTTTACCAGGCTGAGGATTATCAAAGTATCCTGTGGCATATTGGTCATGACTGACAAAGTCTAGATTTTTCCCTAGATCAAAATAGTCAATGAGTCCGAAAAAGCCCATGAGATTATGGGTTATGAACTGATCCTTACATATATCCCGTATTATATCAATTTGGAATTGCTGGAATTCCACTATAAGATCTGAATGAAAACGTTTCCAGTCTAATAACAATGATGGGTTGTGGGAATTGGGCGTTATCATTGGAGTAGGAATTTGTTCAAACTTGTCATAGGTCTGACTCCAAAAAGCTGTCCCCCATCTAGCATTGAGATTGTCTATGCTCCCATATTTATTAGCCAGCCATTCTTGAAAGTGACTTCTACAAGAAGAGCAATGACACAGATCATTATGACTATTCCCCAGTTCGTTGTCTATCTGCCATCCTATTACATTGGGATTGTCCTTGTAATGCTGGGCCATTGCAGTTACAAAGCGGTGAATGTGGGCTCGGTATACTGGGTTCGATTGACAGTCATGATGCCGTCCTCCGAAGCCCCGGGTCCTCCCTTTTGAGTCCACCGGCAGAATTTCCGGGGACTGCTCTATAATCCAAGCCGGAGGAGTAGCGGTCGGGGTCCCCAAGACGGTTTTCATACCATGCCTAGCCAGAATCTCTATAGCCTCATCCAGCCATCCAAAATTATAGTTTCCAAGAGATGGCTCCATCTTGGACCATGAGAATTCTGCCATACGAATGACATCAAGGCCCATCTCTTCCATAAGCTTTGCATCAGTTTCCCAGCGTTCACGAGGCCAATGTTCAGGATAATAGTCTGCTCCAAAACGTATTTTCATAAAAACTCACTCCTTGTTTTTCTTAGATAGTAAGCTCATAGCAGTAAACCCATAAATGACAATTGCTTGATAATCAAGTTGTACTGCCAAGCATAAAACTGTACAACATTTAGCTTATGTATACAGTAACAAGATAAAACATTTGCTACTGATAAATACATTACCTTATATTTAAGATAGGTACAAGCATATTCTATAAAAGAATTTGATCTGTTACTTTAATGCCCCTTCAAACCATAGCCGTTATGACAAAGCAAAAGTCGTAAACACCACAGACTAGTTTACGACTTCTATTTTATAATAATATAAGCTCAAATATCTATATAGCTACCTTATCATTTTAAACTCTTTTGTATTCAACCTGATAGCGTTTTTAATATCCTTAGGTAATGATTGGCTTCACGAAGAACATGGTCGCCTAGAAGCGGAGGAAAAATAGATTTTATTTGACATTCCAATGACCCTTTTGTAGCTGCACTCTTATAATCTCTTATGTCTTCTGTAGCTCCTGAGCTTCTTTCAAGTATCTCTTTTTCTGCTAATTTAGCACACTCCTCTACTAACCTTTCAAACATCTTGGCAAAACTTTCAGCCCTATCCTTAAGTGCTTCTTCTGTTGGATCCAATAATCCATCAATAAACTGAGCATGTTCTCCCATAATATTATTCCAGAAATTAAGTTCCTCGCACAGAGTTTTCTTTGGCTTTTGTCTANGTTGAAGAGATTTTAATGTTGCCCGGTAGTATATAGCTTCACGAGNAACGTGCTCTAATAGTTCATCATACAGAGTAATAAATATTTTACACTTTAGTGATAAATCTATCAGTTTCTTTTGGAATACAATTACTTGTTCAAGTATATTTAAGGATCTATTATTCAANTCACATATTATTTCTTCTAGTCTTTCCCCATAATTACAATATGGATCGCTTACTAACTGAAGTTCCTCCTTAGTAATCCTTGTATTAATACTTGCCCCGGTTAATTCGGAAGTTGTCTTTTCTGCTGCCAAAGTATAGGGCGTTACAAATTCATTGGCCTGGATGGCTTCCTCTGATATAACTCCATTTGCATAGCTTACTGTTTCGGATAAAAGCTGTTCAAAACTCTTCTTTAATACATGGGCTTCTTGGATATTAGCAGCTTCAACTTTTTGTAAATTGGTTTCTATAAAGAACAAGTGCTCCTTCATAATTCTTTGAAAAAAAAGATTTATTTCTAAAGAAACCCTTACAAACTCTTTCTGTGATAACAAAGAGAGTCCCCCTTTCATAATATTACCTAATATATATTATTAAAATGTGTAGGGAATATACCTGCTATTTTAGTAAGCAATTACTCTTAGAGAAGTGCATTTCGCCATCTCAAGGATTGAACTTGCCTTTCTTTTGTTGACATTCCTGTCCCTTTTATGTTTTTGTGTAACAAAGGATATTATTTTTAATATTATATAGTATATCAATAATAGAAAGGATGAAGCTGCGTGGCATATGATATATCCCAAACTCCTCCATGTCCTGGTGGTATTCTCCATACTATAAGGGCTGGAGATACTCTATTCTCACTAGCACGACGCTATAACACCACTGTTGAAGCAATTATGAGGGCTAACCCCGGCTTAGATCCCATGAGCTTGCAAGTAGGACGTATAATATGTATTCCAGTAGCACCACAGCCTGGTCAATGCCCTGGTGGTTTCAGATACCAGATAGTAGCCGGTGACACCTATTATAGCTTAGCACTACGATTTAATACTAGTGTGGAGGCCTTGATTGCTGCTAATCCTGGAGTTGATCCTAATAGATTAATGATAGGTCAGATTATATGTATACCTGCTCCCCCTACTCCAGGTCCCTGCCCCGGAGGTACCTATCAAATAAGGGCTGGAGATACCTTCTTTAGCATAGCCCGAAGATTCAATACCACTGTAGACGCATTAATGGCTGCTAATCCTGGTGTTGATCCCAATAGGTTAAGAATTGGTCAAATTATTTGCCTTCCTCCTGGGGTGCCTGGTCCTATTCCTTGTCCAGGCGGTACCATCTACCGTGTGCAACCTGGAGACTCTCTCTATCTTATAGGCCAGCGGTTCGGCATTTCTCTTAATAGATTAATAGCTGCCAATCCTCAGCTATCAGATCCCAACCGCTTGACTATAGGTCAGCCCATATGTATACCACCTAGAATGTAAGCTTAATGTGAACAAATACAAGGGGTGTTATTATAGACCCCTTGTATTTTGTATAATCGGTCTTGATTTTCCCTATTATTTGGCCTATAGTATAATTAGTCATTATACAAATAACTTCTTGTGCTAGCTAAGAAGTTGCCTCTATAGGAATACAATGTCTTATTGTTTTGAATAAAATCCTTAGTTTTTCCCTAATTTTTAACAAGTGAACCTTCAATAGACAGTATAATTATAGACTACCTAGCACTAAGCGTTAAATAATATATACTATTGGGGAGTAAGCATATGATTAAAGTACTAATTGTAGATGATTCCTCCTTTATGCGAGTAAAGATAAGAAAGTGTTTGGAGGTCGATTCAAACATAAGGATAGTGGGCATTGCAAGAAATGGTAAAGACGCAATAGACAAAACCTTGTTACTAAGGCCGGATGTCATTACTATGGATATCAACATGCCCGAGATGTCTGGGATAACCGCCGTAGAACATATCATGAAAACCTGTCCCACCTCTATAATTATGGTCAGTTCCCCCACCCAAGAAGGTGCTGAGGAAACCATTGAGGCATTAAATAAGGGTGCCATAGATTATATTGATAAGGATCAGCTCTCAAGCACAATTCTATTGGAAAAGATATACCTTGCAAAGGATGCTGTCTTTAGACCCAAGGAGCAGCAGCCCGTTAGAAGTGAGCCACCTAAGCCTCCAAAAACCGTGGCCAACCACTTCACCATAGTAGGCATCGGAATCTCCACCGGAGGACCAAAAGCTCTATCGGGTTTTATCCCCCAAATTTCACCTGATCTCCAGGCTAGCATTCTTATAGCTCAGCACATGCCTGCGCCTTTTACTCGATCTCTGGCAGAAAGATTGAATGCTGAATCCCAAATTCGAATAAAAGAAGCGGAAGATCAGGAAATTCTTCAGCCGGGTTACGGATACATCGGCCCCGGTGGTATGCATATGGTGGTGGAAAAGAAGGGTGTTATTTCGCTATATCCGAAAAAAGATTATCCTGGATATCATTTTGTCCCATCTGCTGATCTCTTAATGGCCTCCATAGCAAAAGCCTATAATTCTAGCGCATTATGTATGATAATGACAGGCATGGGTTCCGATGGACTAGAAGGGGTTCGAATAGCTAAGGAAAACAAGAGCTATATTATTGCTCAATCCCAAGCTTCTTCTACCATATATGGAATGCCTAAAGCTATTATATCCAATAACCTTCAAGATGAAATACTTCATCTTGATGAAGTAGCAGAAAGAATTAACCTCTTATGTAGAAGAAATTAGTTCTTGTAAGTCCTAAAATATACCAATAGGGCCAGCTCTCTATGCTAATGAGCTGGCCCTTAATTATTAAATAAATTTTTCAATATAGCCAAATATAAAGATTGCCAAAATGATGATGGGTAGAATGAAAGTAACATAAAATCTTGCTTTCTCGGGAAATTTCATTCCCTTGCCCGCATTGGCCTCTTTTGTAAAGTTTTTCCATCCCCATCCATAACGACTAACGCAAAAGGCAACGTATACCAAAGAGCCCAGGGGCAAAATGTTATTGCTAACGATAAAGTCTTCCAAATCCAGTATAGTAGTGCCTGCTCCTAAAGGTGCAAAACCACTTAAGAGATTGGAGCCAAGGGCACAGGGTATAGACAAGAGAATTATGGCAATAAGATTGACAGCTACAGATCTTTTCCTTGACCAACCCAAAAGATCTATGGAAAAAGATATAATATTCTCAAACACTGCTATGATGGTAGACAGGGCTGCAAAGACCATAAATACATAGAAGGCAATACCCCAGACCTGCCCTGCGGGCATGGAGTTAAAAATATTGGGCAGTGTAATAAAAACAAGACTAGGCCCGCTATCTGGCCTTATACCAAATGAAAAACAGGCCGGAAAAATAATCAGTCCGGATGTAAATGCCACAAAGGTGTCAAGTACCGTAATATTTATTCCTTCACCCAGCAAACTACGTTCCTTGGAAATGTAGCTTCCAAAGATGGCCATGTTCCCCATACCTATACTTAAGGTAAAAAAGGCCTGGCCCATAGCAGCATATATAGTAGTCCAAAGACCATTTTTCACTATACTATCAAGGTTGGGATTGAGATAAAAGGAGAGACCCTCTCTTGCATTAGGCAAGGTCAACGAACGAATGGCCAAGGCTATCATTATAATGAAAAGGGAGGACATCATAATTTTGCTTATCTTCTCCACACCCTTCTCCAGTCCCAGAGAGCAAATCCCAAATCCGATGATACAAGTTGCCACCATCCAAAAAATACTTGCTGACGGGCTAGCAATAAGGCTAGTAAAAACCTCTTGCACCCCCGATGGTTCTAAAGCAACAAAATCTCCTCTTATCATAAAAAAGAGATAGGCTAGCATCCAGCCCGATATAGTAGTATAGAACATCATGAGAAGATAATTTCCAGCCATACCAAACCATTTAAATATATGCCATTTACTCCCTTTAGGTTCCAACACATTAAAGGATGTAGCAACACTCCTCTGACTGGCACGGCCTACGGAGAATTCCATAGTCATAACCGGCAAACCTAAGATTAGGAGAAATATTATGTATATAAGTACAAAAAGTCCTCCTCCATAAAGACCCGCAATATATGGAAAACGCCAAACATTACCAAGGCCAATACTACAACCGGCAGAAACCAGTATAAAACCCAGCCTAGATGAGAATTTCTCCCTATTTTGTTCCATAAAAAAACTCCTCCTAAGGAAAGTTATTAATATCTATTATAAGGTGTTTCCTTGAATTTGGAAATGAAAACTTTATATCTAATATATAGATTCACCTATTAATTGCTTATTATGCCCATTAATGAAGCTATTGAACTAACCTGATAGCTTATGTTATTATATGTGTAAAACTATA
>JGI24707J26582_10002291_pt1 | contig 14513 bp, 15 predicted proteins | sample BioPla1DNA1_FD_26582 | JGI IMG/M metagenome (IMG submission 26582) | reverse complement strand
AAGTGGAGAAAACCTCTCTCCACTATGGTGGGAACAACAGGGCTCGAACCTGTGACCCCCTGCTTGTAAGGCAGGTGCTCTCCCAGCTGAGCTATGCTCCCATATCGCTATAAGCGACGTATAATATTCTACAATATTTCTGTGAAAATGTCAATACCTTTTCGATAATTTTTTTATTTTTGAAAAAATATCTAAATTACTACTCNATTTTATCAAATTTTTGTGCAAAATCTAAAAAATCCACTATAAATTCCTTACCCTCAATATAGGTAAGAATATTTTTCTTCTCAGTTTTTAAAAATTCAAATTTCACAGCACGTAATGCTTGATTTTTCAATTTATATTTCTTATTTAATTCATTTCGTCCATATTTACTATCGCCNACTAAGGGATGNCCNAAANAAGCCATATGCGCCCGAATTTGATGTGTTCTTCCTGTAATTAAGTCAATTTCTAAAAAAGAAAGCTCACCTTTTTGCATAAGAACCTTATATCCTGTTTTTATTTGTAAATATCCGTCCTTTTTTATTTTCGAAATGCTAACAGTATTATTTGTGCTGTCTTTTTTCAAATATGCTGTTTCTACATTTGTTTTTTTTGGCATTTCACCATACACAATACAAATATATGTCTTTTTAACAAGCCTGTGCTTTATTTTATAGTTCATTTCCCTAAGGCTTTCTGCATTTTTAGCTGCGGCAACAATTCCACTTGTATTCCTATCAAGTCTGTTGCATAATGCCGGTGCAAAAGTATTCTCCTCCTCAGGCAAATATTCACCCTTTTCATACAAATACTTTTTCACACGGTTAATAAGCGTATCGCCCTTAGCCACATCTTCACCATGAACCTCAAGACCGGCAGGTTTATCTATTAAAATAATATTTTCATCTTCATAAACTATATTTATATCGGCATTTACATCAAGAAATCCTAGATCTTTTTTATTGCTTTCCATCAGCTCATCACTTAAATACAACTGAATTTTATCACCATTTTTAAGTATATTATTATGCTCTGCCTTGCATTTATTCAGCTTAATTCTTTTCTTTCTTAAAAGCTTATTTATTAAGCCCTGAGTCATTAATGGATATTTTTTAGCTAAAAACCTATCCAACCTCTGACCAGCATCATTATTACTGATTATTACTTCTTTCATCTTACCTCTTATTTAAATTATAAATATAGTTTAAGCCCTTTAGCTTGAGATACTTATCCTTAATCATCTTTACATTACAATAAGGAATTATTAAATCAGCATAATCACCGGTAATCAGCTTTGTGCATTTCATATTTAATTCTTCCTCAAACCTCTGCACAATCCCCTCTATCATTCCTGCTGTTCCATACAGCACACCCGAACGCATAGCCTCAACAGTATTTTTCCCTATCACATTTATAGCTCTATCCGTGCTGATATGTGGTAAAGCTGCCGTTTTCGATGAAAGAGCATCCGACGAAATCTTCACCCCCGAGGAAATAATCCCCCCAATCATCGCACCCTTTTTATCTACTGCATAAATCTTTGTAGCCGTGGATAAATCGATTATAATTAAAGGCAGCTTATACTCCTTTTTTGCGCTAACGCAGGCACAAACCATATCACTGCCCAAATCTGCAGGATCATCAAGCCTTATATTAAGCCCTGTTTTCACACCTGGAGAAACCAAAATTGAATTTACCGAAAAAAGATTATCAACAGCACGTTTTAGCTGTGTACTCATATTAGGCACAACGCTAGAAATAATTCCGCCACTTATATTTTTTATCGAAATATCTTTCATATTAAATAGTTCTAAAATAATCGTGCCAAATTCATCGGCAGTCTTTTGTAAAGATGCAGATATTTTCCCACAATAAATTAATCTTCTATCATCAAATACACCAATTTCTATATTAGTATTATCCGCTTCTACAACTATAATCATTGAAAAACCTCTATATCCTTATGAAAAATTAGCATTTATAATATAGCTTAAAATCCTATATTATAAATGCTGAAAATTTTATCTGTTACTTAGCTCTAAATATTTTCTGTCTTTGGAAACAGCTTTATAAGCCGGCCTTATAATTCTTTTACAAGTAGTAATCTCTTCAATTCTATGAGCACACCATCCTGGCATTCTTGCACAAGCAAACAAAGGTGTGAACATTTCAGTAGGAATATTAAGCATTTTATAAACCAAGCCGGAATACATATCGACATTAGCACAAATTTTCTTAATATCTCCTCTTTCTTCAGCAAATACCTCAGGCGTAAGCCTTTCAATTGTATCAAGCAGCCTAAATTCAGCCTCAAATTCAGTACCTTTTGCAATATCCATAGCATTCTTTTTAATAATTAAAGTTCTAGGGTCTGAAAGAGTGTAGACAGCGTGACCCATGCCATATACAAGCCCGCTGCGGTCACCTGCTTCTCTTTTAATAATTTTAATTAAGTAATCACGAACCTCCGATTCGCTATCCCAATTATGTACATTTTCTTTAAAAAACTCCAGCATCTGCATGACCTTTGCATTTGCTCCTCCATGGCGTGGACCTTTTAAAGAGCTTATTGCACCGGCGTATGCTGAATATGCGTCAGTTCCTGAAGATGTAAGTGTCCTGCAAGCAAAGGTGGAATTGTTTCCTCCGCCATGCTCCGCATGAACCATAAGGCATAAATCAAGCAGCTTTGCTTCATCCTGTGTATAAGAACGATCATCTCGTAAAGTGGAAAGAATCGTTTCTGCTAGGCTCTCATCTTCATTTAATGTATGCATAATCATACTTTCATTATGAAAAGCACGACGATATACCTGAAAAGCTGCAACCATGATTGCTGGAAGCTTAGCTATTAATGAAATTGCCTTCATCATTTCACTTTCAATACTCATATTTTCGGGTTCATCATCATAAGAATATAAAGCTAGTACTGATTGTGCCATTTTATTCATAAGATTAGGTGAAGGATTTTTCATAATAATATCTTCTATAAAGTATTCAGGCAGTTTTCTATACTCGCTAATCAAATTTTTCATAACTTCAAGCTGCTTTGCATTAGGAAGATTTCCAAATAATAAAAGATAAGCAACCTCCTCAAAGCCATATCTCTTGTCATTTAAAACGCCTGCCACAATATCATTAATATTATATCCTCTATAAATCAGCTCACCCTCAATAGGCTGTTTTTCTCCCTCGCTCATTACATAACCATGCACACAGCACACCTTAGTAATTCCAGCCATAACTCCGCTACCGTCAGCATTTCTCAAACCTCGTTTGACATCATACCTCTCAAATAATTCGCTATCGATGGCACTGTACTTTTTGTATTCATCACACAACTCAGTTAAAAACGGATTATTTTTCAACACTATTCCTCCTTTTATATTTTTATTTCAAAAACTTATTAGTAGAATACAAAAGGTGTCCTACAAATATATTTTGTGTTTTTAATAATAAAAACACAAAATGCAAAATATTAAGCACATTTTAGCAGTTAATGAAAATAGATAAAATTATTATACAACAAAAATAAAAGAACGTCAAGATATTTTAAAAAAAATTTGCAATTTTCAAAAACAAAAGTTTCATTTAAAAAGGAGGAAACATGAAAAAATTATTTCTTAAAGTAGGAATTTTCACATTACTTATATTAATTCTGCCTTCAATTTCACTGATTATTAATAGCATTGATGAAAAAAACGATAATAATTCATCAAATAATAATACAAATAAGGACAATTACATAATTGAATTACCTAATACATACAAATTGCTGATTGAGGAAAGTGGTGAAATATTACAGCTTACTCCTAGGGAATATTTGAAAGGATGTATGCTTGCAAATATCCCAGCTGATTATGAGCCTGAAATGCTAAAAGCTATGGCGACAGTAATTAATACCTATGGGCTTATGCTATATAAAAATCGTGATACCTTTGAAGATGAAAGCCTCAATGGTGCTGATTTTTCTGATAATGCAGACAAGTATTTAAAATACTATTCCGATGATAAAGGANAGGAAATCTATGGCGATGATTTTGAAAATATTTTNCAAAACATTGATGNAGCTGTTGAATTTGGAATAAAGTACGCCCTTGTTTATAATGGCGAACTAATAATGCCTGCTTTTCACAGCATCTCAACGGGAAAAACTGACAATTCAAAGGACATTTTCGGTGAGGAGCTACCATATCTTTCAAGTGCAGAAAGCCAAAATGATATTCTTAGTCCAAATTATTATGGAAGTAAAAAAATGGAGTCAAGCGAAGTAATGGGTGCTTTAATGCGAATAGACATCGATATAATGCTTGATTATGATATAAATACATGGTTTAAAAATATAAAGCTATCCCCGTCAGGGTCGGTACTATCAGCCGACTGTGGCGACAAAACCTTTACCGGNAGNNAGCTGCAAAACAAGCTTGGTCTGCGTTCNCCTGCTTTTGAAGTAGTTATAGAGGACGGTATGTTTTTATTTAANACAAAGGGATTTGGTCATAACGTAGGATTAAGTCTTTACGGCGGAAACAAAATGGCTTTAGATGGAAAAACAGCCAGTGAAATACTCACACATTACTACAAAGACATCCAAGCACTAATTTTAAATTAAATAACCTGTCATGATTGTCTTAAAACAAGCATACATTATATTAACCTATTGCTTTTTAAAAATAAAAGCTGATGAAAGGAATGATTCTATGTTCGTTATTACAATGACAAAAAAGAAAATCACACGTTTAATTATTATTACACTGGCTGTTTTGNTAGGGGTTTGCGTTCTTATTTANGCTATTTTAAGCTCNGTAAATGCAAATGCAAGTGAAAAAAAGCTTCCTATTTACAGTGTTGANAGGAATGATAAAAAAATTTCAATAACCTTTGATGTAGCATGGGAAAACTCAAATACTCAAGCATTGCTGGATATTCTTTCAGCTGAAAATGTAAAAGCAACTTTTTTCGTAACAGGTGATTGGTGCGACCGTTATCCTGAAGACGTGATGAAATTCTTCAAAGCCGGACATGAAATTCAAAATCACTCTGACCAGCACCCTCATGTTGAAAATGCTAATGTAAATGATTTAATTGAAGACACAAGAGAAGCATCTAAAAAAATTGAAATGATTACAAATACGACTCCCACTTTATATCGTGCCCCCTACGGTGAATATGACGATTCAATGCTAACAACAATCGAAGGCATGGGNATGAAGGTTATTCAATGGGACATAGACAGTCTTGATTGGAAAGAAAAATCAGCAGATTATATAATAAAAAAAGTTGTAAAAAATACACAATCAGGCTCTATACTACTGTTCCATAATGATTTAGAAAATACAACTGAAGCTTTGCCAGAAGTAATCAAGCAGCTAAAGGAAAAAGGCTTTGAATTTGTACCGGTAAGCGAGCTAATTTACCAAGAAAATTATATAATAGACCATACAGGAAAGCAAATTTATCAAGACCCAGCATTACTTACTTTCATAGATTCTGCTAGAGCAAAGGAAGTATTAAACTCTGATAAAGCTGATGAAATCAAGGAGATTGTGCTAAAATATATGAGTGCCGATGAAGTTGCTGCACTAAAAGACGGAATAACACCCGAAGTAATAAGCAGCCTTTTGTCTAAAATGAGTGATGAGGATAAAAATAAAGTTTTAGCTTTGGTAAATGAAAGTACTCAAACAACCGAAAACACTAGCACCTCTGCCCCTAGCGAAACCTCTTCCCCGCTAATTAAGGGCGAGCCTGTTGAAACCTCAGCCTCAACTGCTCAAACTACAATGCCAGTATCAACGACAGAGATGACTACAACCTCAATGCCTTCGAAAGGCGAGGGTATTCCTATTGAAACAACATCGCCTGCCCAAACCACTGCTCCTGCAGTAACCTCTACACCATAGAATAAATAAAAAGCTGCTGTTTTGAAGAAGCCTTCATCACAGCAGCTCTTAAATTAATAAATATTAGCCGAACATTGACAATAATATTCCAGCAGCCACAGCAGAACCGATAACGCCGGCTACATTAGGTCCCATCGCATGCATTAGCAAGTAATTTCCAGGTCTTGCTTTCTGCCCCTCAACCTGAGCGACACGTGCAGCCATAGGTACAGCCGAAACACCGGCAGAACCTATCAACGGATTGATTTTCCCCTTAGTAACAACGCACATGATTTTACCTATTAGCAGACCGCCAAAGGTGCTAAATGCAAAGCCGAATAAGCCAAGTGCTATTATTTTTAAGGTTTCAGCCTTTAAGAACTGTTCTCCTACTGCAGTTGCACCAACAGTAACACCTAAAAATATCGTTACGATATTGATTAATGTATTTTGTGCAGTATCTGAGAGTCTTCCCACTACACCAGATTCTCTGAATAGATTTCCAAGCATAAGCATACCTATTAACGGTGCAACAGATGGCAAGAGCAATACGCAGAATACAGTAACTAAAATTGGAAAGCAGATTTTTTCTAGCTTAGACACCTGTCTAGTCTGTTCCATTTTAATTTCTCTTTCCTTTTTAGTTGTCATAAGTCGCATAATAGGCGGCTGAATCAATGGTATCAAAGCCATGTATGAATATGCTGCTATTGCAATCGGTGCTAATAAAAGCGGAGCTAATTTTGTAGTAAGGAATATTGCCGTAGGGCCATCAGCACCAGCAATTATAGCGCTTGATGCTGCCTCCTTAGGAGTAAATCCTAGAGCAGTACCAACAATAAATACAACGCTTATTCCAAACTGTGCTCCTGCCCCCATAAACAAGCTGCTAGGGTTGGATAAAAGCGGTCCAAAGTCCGTCATAGCACCTACACCTAAGAATATAAGAGATGGATATATACCAAGCTTTACACCTTGATAAAGATAGTATAAAATCCCACCGGCTGCACCATCAGTAGGTTCTGCCATTAGTCCTGCCAAGGGCAGATTAGCTAAAATTACGCCAAATGCAATTGGCAATAAAAGCAACGGCTCAAACTTTTTACCTATTGCAAGATATATTAAAACAAAGCCTACAACAAGCATAATGCCTGATTGGAGTGTAAAAGAGGCAAAACCTGATTCCTCCAAAAGCTTTAAAAGTGCGTCAATCATCACATTTCCCTCCTAATTTTTTATAAAAAATCATATTTTTTATACTTTTCTCATTCAAATAATTGAATGGCTTAATGAAAAAGCTACACATTTTCATATTCCCTCCCATAAACCCATGATTATTAATAATCAGTTGCAATTTAATAGATTTTATTTTCTCTCATGATTATTAGTAAATTTCATTAAGACAGCACTAAAAATTTTTATAAGAAAATACAAAACTATTAGCACCGCAAACACTACAATCCATGTAAACAGTGCTGTTAAAATGCTTTCCATGATTCCCATCGTTCTCCCTCCCTTATATAAAATGACACAACTAAAAAAACAATAGCATAATTTTCAAAAATAGTAATTTGACATAAATAAAGTGGAGAATAAACTGACAATCTCCACTATTATACTATTAAATTTTTATTGCAGTTTACTTTAATATAGTAGCATAGTTTTATTATACTGTCAAGAAAAACTATGAAACTATTCATTAGGTACTATATAATACACTCTCTCATCGGGATGTGCATAATCAAGCCTATCACGAGCAATTTGCTCTATATATTCATTCTGATTTTCAGGCTTTGTATAATAATCCAAAACTTCATTTTCCTCTTGAATTTCTTTAAGCTTTAAATTTAATTCTTCACTCTTAGTGCTAAGTGAATTTATTTTAATCTGATCTGATACCAATGAATATGCCAAAACAATTAAAGCTACAAAAACAACCGACTTTATAACAAATCGAAAGAAAAAATCAGATTTTACGTGTGACTGTTGCTTTAATAGGTTTTCTTTCCTTTCCTCTTGAGAAAATATCATTATAAGTCACACTTCCTTTCGTATTTTGTAAGTTTTTAGCGTATTTCTTTGATTTTTTTGTTATAAAGTGATTATATAATATTTTAACTCTCTTTATCAAGTATATTTTCACCTTTTCTATGATTTTGCTAAATTTTCTGTACAATTGCACAAAAACATGAGCAATTTTTTGTTTAATAAATAGTATTAATTTTAGCACGGGTCTTAATAAAGTATTTAATATAAAATGAAGTGCCTTTGCAATATATTTAAACAAAACAACTGTAATTCTTCCAACGGACAAGAAGTAACATATTGTTCCCAAAAAAGAAAAAACAATATAATACAATCTTATTACACCATTTCCAATAGTCATAAAAAACAAAAACATAAACAAGCTATATAGCAAGAACCAAATTACATCAAGGAAATTAACAAACCATTTAGCAGGTTTTTTAAGTAAAAATCTTACAAACCGTATGCAATCATATATTATAGCTAAAAAAATTCCCATAAGCATAGCTTGCAGAGATGCTTCAACAATTTCATTCATAATATCCTCTTTAGTCACTTATCGAAAGATTTTAGTAAAAACTCCCACATTCTTTCTGTTTTGCGAGTAGATTAGTGAATTTACCTTTCCCTTAGCTTTAAAATTTCCTGTTTCATTATCAAAGCTTTCAACGGATAAATTTTTCCCCTTTATCACTAATTCGCCTTGCTCAGTGTAAATAATAATTTGTTTTTCATCATAGCTATCTATATCCTTTACACCGGAAATATTAAGCACACCTCTATTCTCCATTATTAAATTATGCGGATTATTTTCTTTTAAATTGTCTTTAATACTTTTAGTAGCAGACAAAATTCTCACACCCTTCATTTTTTTATAAATATGAGGCTTATAAACCTTTATTAACATTTAATTATATGCGAGTCTGTCCGATATTATGACAAGCATATGTTAATTCGCAAAACAAGTAAGCGTTTATTTTTTATAATTAAAAAACTATGTTATTAGATAATTTTGTATAATATATCTAAATTTCGAAACACTTATTCGTTAACTTTTTCACTATATTTTCAAAGATTATATGTTAATATATATAAGGAAATAATATCAATGTCTTAATAGAAATATGATTTAATTTCATATTTTATTTTTATAAAACCACAGGAGGAATAGTCCGTATGAAAAGATTGTTTTTAATATGCATGGCATTTATACTTTTATTATGCGGCTGTGCAGAGGTTCCTGCAAATGTACGGAATAATGAGGAAATTTTAAATAGTAAAAACCATGCTAATACAGAATCAGAGCAAAAAGTAAATTATGATATTAAAGAACGTGGAACACTTGATGAAATAAGAGCACAATTAGAATATGATTTAGAAAATAATCACACAAGAATTTCCATAGATAAGGCTCGTGTTAGCAAAGCAACAGAAATGCCGACAACAAACATTAAAATATATTCAAAAGACTTAAAAAACGAGGGTGGAAAAGTATATAGGGCAATGATAGATATACTTTTCAAGGGAATGTATGATACCAAGGATGAAAATAATTATATTTTTTACGATAAGAATGAGCCTAGGATACCAGACCTTCCATATTCAGAAACCTTTTCCCATTATTAGGCTCATTAATTTATTTAATTATTATCAATATTATTTTATACATAATAGGGCAGATAAATATTAAACACAAGCAATTCTATCTGGAGGTGAATGTTGATGATTCAAATTAAAAAATTTACTATTCTAAAAAATATTAATATATCTTTTGAAAAGGGTAAAATTCATGGACTAATTGGCAGAAACGGAAGTGGTAAAACCATGCTTATGAAATGCATTTGCGGATTTGTAAAACCCACTGAAGGTGAAATTATTGTAGACAAAAAGCTTATAGGTAAGGAATGCGATTTTCCTAAATCAGTGGGCATAATCATTGAGACTCCGGGATTTATACCATATTACAGCGGATATAAGAATTTAAAGCTGCTTGCCGATTTAAATAAAAAAATTGACTCTACTACCATCAAGAACAGCATGAAACAAGTAGGACTTGACCCAGATTTAAAACGCCATGTGCGTAAATACTCCCTTGGTATGCGTCAACGTTTGGGACTGGCGCAGGCAATAATGGAAAACCCTGATATATTGATCCTTGACGAACCAATGAATGGACTGGATAAAGATGGTGTTTGTGATATGCGTGAATATCTTAAATCCCTTCGTGAGCATGGAAAAACAATCCTCATTGCATCTCATTCCGCTGAGGATATTTCTGTACTTTGCGATACAGTTTGCGAGATGGATAAGGGATTTTTAACAAAGTTAGAACAATGATTTTTCTAAAACACGCCTCTGCCTCAAATAAAATTATCACATCTCAGTAATAATAAATTCAATATATTCGAAATAAAATAACCCGTTCATTTTTAACAAATGAACGGGTTAAGCAATGACAAGTTACTGTGAAACTAAGTTTTTTTCGGGGGTTATTTCTTCTAAAATATCTCTGGACGGGAGTAGCATAGAGGGAGTAAACTCCCACTATGAAGCTTGCCGACTTGTCAAGCTTTTTATATTATTACTCAATTATTGGTTTATAGCGGATTCTAATTTTCGGTAATTTATTAATAGTAGTGTAATAATTAATTGCCCAATCTTCACCTTGTGAAGGGTCATTTTCACCTGTCGCTGGAGGTGCAAAAATCTTTAAGCTCATATCCTTAGCACCATCAATAGGCTTTTCAAAAAAGGCAGGCATTAAATCTACTACCTTAGTTTTAGGTGATTTATAGAACCATTTGCCATTTACCTCAATCATTAGATTCAATTCTTCCTCAAAATAAAGCTCAAAGAACACTGGCTTATCCTCTAGTTTAACAGGTATTTCCAAACCAGTCGAATCCTCAAAGCTTCCCCATCTCAGCGTGACAGGAAGTTCACCCTCACCTGTCTTTGTAATTTGAGGATAGAACATTTCATCAAAAATAATTTCCTTGTAAGTATCCAAAACAGGTTGGTCAAATCCATTTTCAGGATTATTGGGGTCTTCTACCTGCAATCCCAGTCGCCCTCTGTCACGGAACTGATAGAAAGTAAAACCGGAAAACCATTCATCCTTATCAGCTTTAAGCAAATCAACGAATTGCTTAACCATTTTTGCTTGGTCATAAGGTCCGGTTACATCTCCATCAGCATTAAACTCACTCATAAGCATAGGCTTTGCCACACCATTATTAAGGTATTTAAACCTCTCATAGCTGCGCTTTGTCATAAGGTAGTTATCCTCAACCTTATCACGCTTAAATGAATTTCCGCCAACCTCTGCTACATCATATGGCCAGCCCCAGTGCAATGCCATATATTTATCAACTGACCATATATCCGTCTTACGAACAGCTTCAGCAAATTCTTTTTCCTTTTCCATTTCCTCTTTATTTAAATCCTCAATGCCTCCAATGCAAAGAATAGTGGAAACATTAGGTGCATGCTCTTTAATAATCTCATGGAAACGCACATAGAAATCAGCAACCTCCTGATAAGTTGCTCTTTTATTAAATGAAAACCAATTGCCAGTAGCTTCATGATTTATTCTAAGCATCATTCTACCAAAGGGACGCAAATCCTCGGCAATTTTTATAAGCTGCTCGTCACTTACCTTTGGGTCAACCGTCAAGGTTAAAATAACCTCCTGTCCATGCCTACGTACATCACGCATATATGTAAAAGGTTCACCCTGAGTATTTCCTTCAAGTCCACCTTTATATGTAAAATAATCATCATAGGGATAATCCCATGCAAAAGATACTTCTTTATCCTTCCACACCTCGCTTATTCTAGCAGGAAACTCCTTATCAAAAGGATAATAACAATACATCAGACTAATACCCCTATGAGGTCTGCCTAATTTATTTAAAATTACATCTTGGTTTACATATTCTCCTCTTTCACTGCCATCNCCCAAATCAACAGCAATCTTTGCAGGTCCTAAATGAATGGAGAAAAATTTATTGTTTTTATTTGCTTCAGACATTTTGCATACCTTCCCATAATTAGTATTTGATAATGATTTATAATAGAATTATATCATAATTTGAAAACGATTTCAAGTACTTAATAAAATTTAACGCTTTATTAACAAATGCCTTGCTAAAAAGCGTTATTTTATTTAATTATATTCTTTAAAAGCCACTTCATTCTTCGCTTCAAATAATTTATCTATAAACAATTTATCTATTCCGCTAAATTCATATCCTTTTTGATAGATAAGCACGTCTTTATACCGACTGTTTGGCACCTCACATTTACGCTGAACAAGCTTATATCTATCCAAAACTATTTGTGGTATAGGAGATACCCACATAAAAGTAGAAGGAATAGCCGAAAGCAAGTCAAACTGTGTGCATCTTTCATATACATAAATTCTTTTTGTGATATTATATAAAGATTCACTCTTTGTACTTTTTCTACCTATATTAGGGTCTATATATGGAATTGTATTATCACCATGAATAATCTGTGTCAGCCTACTTGTCATTTCAAGCTTAAATTCATTAGCATTAGCATAAGGACAATTTTCAGACATTAAAGCAAGCACATCATATTCCCAAATTGGTTGACTTTCCAGCTCGTTTTCAACTAGATAATCCTTAAAATAATTTTCATAAATATTTTGATACCTTATAATCCCCATTGAAAAGCTGCCTTTTGCCACGTTATTAATAGTCTGCATTGAATTTGTTTCCTGTATATTAAGCTCGATCTCCTTATCATGGTCAAGCTCAGCAACAAACAGAGTAAAAGCCTGAGATATATAGCTGCCTCTGGGAAAAGACAGGTTAAAGCTTTGTTTTGTAGAGCTATCAGACTGCGAAAGTGCCTGCATTTTATCAATCTGAGCTAAGACATTTCTAGCATATGCTAAAAACTGTGAGCCTTTTTTAGTAGGAATAACCCCCTTGGAAGTCCTCTGAAAAATTTCAATACCAAGCATTTCCTCAAGCTCCTTTATTGCCTTACTCAAGTTTGGCTGTGCCATATATAAATGTTCTGCTGCCTGCGTTATTGAGCGAGAACGTTCCACCTCAATAGCATATCTAAAGTACAAAGTATTCATCATCATCACCTTTTCTTAAAATAAGTATATATAATAGTATAATTATATTATATAAATTTTAATATGTCAAACAAAATTTCTCAACTCAANATATAAAAAAACACAGTCTATAAACAAACTGTGTTTTTACAACAATATCTATGTACTANGAGTTGTCCTTATTAAGTAAATCTCTTATTTCAGTAAGCAAGGCAATTTGAGGGTCAACAGCCGGTTCTTCAACAGCCGCTTCTTCCTCTTCCTTCTTTTTAAGAGCCTCTGCCTTTGATTTTACCGTATTAATTACCTTAATCATAGCAAAAACAGCAACAGACACTAGCAAAAAGTTTATGATCTTCTCAATAAACAAACCGTAATTAATAGCAGCCTCTGGTTTAATAATTTCCTTTGTTGCAGCATCAATTTCAGCCGGTGACAAAATTATTTTCAAATCTGAAAAACTAATACCATTTGTAAGCAGCCCCAAAAGCGGCATAAATAAGTCCGCAACCAACGAGCTAACAATAGCAGTAAATGCAGAACCAATAATAATACCAACTGCCATATCTACTACACTTCCACGTGAAATAAACTCCTTAAACTCGGCGATAATTCCCTTTTTCTTTTCATTTTTAGCCATAANCTATAACCTTCCTTTTAAAATCATTAAAANAATTATAATAAAAATGATAATGGTTGTCAATATTAATTTCGTTATTTTACAATTCATTAATATAAAAAATCATATTATATAATCTTTTAATGATTTTACAATTTCCTCTTCAAAGGAATACCAAAACAGAGGAAAAAGAACGTCACTAACCCCAAAAATATATAAATTTTTATTATTAATTTCAGCTACCTGCGGAACATTTTTGTAAATAAATGCCTTAAAAAAGTCTGAATTATATGCTGGTGATTCATTATTATGTTTAATGTATTTTCGATAATCATCAAATGTTTCTTCAACCAAATTATCTATATTTTCAGCACCTTTTTTTAATATAGATTTATAAATCTCTTTAATTTGTGAGTCTGTAAAAGTGATTTCCTTTACTCTCTTTAATAACGGTAAGCGAATTGCAATAGAATAAACGATTAGTGGCAATAATCTTTCAAACTGCTGCGAATTCATGGCTGAGCAAGTTTCTGAGCTTAGTTTTATACCCAATAGACTTAAATTATCACTTTTAGACAAATTTGAAAGCCCTATTTTGAAGATATCCTTAACATTTATATTATAAAAGTCGTTCTCAGCAGCGGCATATGTGTATTTAATAATATTGTAAAGTGTAGCGCCTGACTTTATTATTATTTCACAAATGTTTTCATACACAGCTTTTTCATCTTTAAAATTCATAAGCACCTCACTTTTTTAGTATAGCATATTTCTTAATAATAAACAAGATTTAATAATAAAAAAATCACTCTGCATATTAGCAAAGTGATTTTTTATAATAAGCTTTGTTCTACTTTTCAATATAAAATTAGCTCAACAGATTTTAAGCTTTCTACTTCTTTTCGCC
>JGI24707J26582_10002289_pt1 | contig 14528 bp, 14 predicted proteins | sample BioPla1DNA1_FD_26582 | JGI IMG/M metagenome (IMG submission 26582) | reverse complement strand
TGCAAAAAATAATGATCAAAAAGAATTAATACTAGAAGTAAGTGATTTACTATATCACACGTTTGTAATGATGGAGCAGCAAAATGTAACCATCGTTGATATTAAAAAAGAATTGACGCGCCGATTTGGAAAAAAAGGCAATAATAAAGGAGAAAGAGCAAATATTGAAAAATGGTAGTTTGTTTACGATAATAATATTATGTAAACTAGATAGAGATTATTAAAAAAATAACTCCCAGACTATTAAAAATGAGTGAGGGAGTTATTTTTTTATGCTATGCTTGCCAATTTGCTTTAATAAACTGGTCACGCCCCGATAATGCACGATCTTTTTCGTATTCAGTTTTATTTTTCTTATAAAAATCCTGGTGATAGGATTCTGCTGGATAAAATGTTGCGCTCGGTAATATTTCAGTCACAATTGGCTGGTTAAACCGACCACTAGCTTCAAGTTGTCGTTTTGATTCAATCGCGAGCTGCCTTTGCTCCTCGTTATGATAAAATATCGCTGTTCGATATTGAGGACCACGATCATGGAACTGTCCACCAGCATCAGTTGGATCTATTTGTGGCCAATAGAGTGACAAAATTTTCGAATATGAGATTATTTCTGGATCATATGTGATCTGAACAACCTCATAATGACCAGTTGTCCCAGTTTTAACTTGTTCATAAGTTGGACTTTCCAAGTGCCCGCCAGTGTAACCGGATATGACTGAAATAACACCGTCCCATTGGTCAAATGGTTTCACCATACACCAAAAGCAACCACCTGCAAATGTTGCAATTTCTTTCTTTAACAATCAGAACACCTCAATTTTATGCCAAATGATTATCTAAATCTGAAAGTCTGTTTTTAAAATAATCAACCGTAAACTGATAGAAAACATATTCAGATGGAGCTAGTTTACGATGTTTTGATCTAATAAGTCCAATACTACGCTTTAAATCTGGAAAACTAATTGGAATAATTGTTGTAAATTTTGAATCAGTATTCCCGATCGCGCTCTCAGGTAAAATCGTTAAGCCCATACCTGCTGCTACCATCCCTTTAATAGCATCTAAATCCTCAGCCTCAGCAGCTACTTTAGCTTCGAAGCCAACTGAATAGCATGCATCAGAGACTAATTTTTCAAATATAGATCCTTTAGGAAATAGAACGAAGTCTTCTTCTTTNAGCTCATTTAAATAGAGACTCTTNCGCTTGGCTAAACGATGATGCTGTGGGAGAAGTAGAACCATTTTTTCATAGAAAAGCGGCTCTCCACTAATTAAAGGATCATCAAGAACAACGGGTCCCAGTATTGCGATATTCAGTTCTCGCTCNTTTATAATATCGATTAATTCNTGATAAGTNCCTTGTTGTAATTGGATTTTTATATTAGGATAAGCCTGTTTAAATTCAGATAGAAGTTGNGGTAACACACTGTTTGCTAAACTAGTTGGGAAACCAATTTTAATCGTCCCGCGTTCTGGATTAATATACTCATCCATTTGTAATTTAGCATACTCAATTGTACTAATTGCTTCCTTTACATGGTTTAGGAACACTTTACCGATTGGTAACAGTTTCACATTTCTGCCTTTACGTTCAAATAATTGAACACCAAGCTCCTTTTCTAAATTCGTAATTTGTCGACTGATTGCAGACTGGGCAACATTTAAATATTCAGCAGCCTCTGACATGTGTTCTCGCTCTGCTACTTCGATGAAATATTTTAATTGTCTTAGTTCCACATGTATCCCCCTCTTAACCCAATGATGATCTCTATATATTTTTTTCGATTGATATTTCATTATATTATAGCGATGTTTAATCGATTTCACAATCCATTTAAACTAAATTTTTTATATTTTTAGAATTTTCAAGAAAAAAGACTTGTCATTTATACACAAAAAGTAATAGAATAGATGTTAAATAGAAAAATCATCAATATATTTATGAATTGAGGGAAGGACATGAGCCAGTATAATTTTACATTTTCAGAAGTGATGACTAAAAAAACAAAACCATATGGAAAAGATCTAGCATTTGGTCGGTATTTCACAGATCATATGTTTGTAATGGAGTACCATCATCAGAAGGGTTGGTATGATGGGAAGATTATTCCGCATCAACCGTTGACTTTAGATCCAGCTTCGATGATCTTCCACTATGGTCAAACAGTATTTGAAGGACTAAAAGCCTACGCTACTAAAGATGGAGAAATTCAACTTTTTCGACCAGAAGAAAATATTGCTCGTCTAAATCGGTCTAACGAAAGAATGTGTATACCACAAATTGATCCGGACTTAGCCCTTGCAGCGATAAAGGAATTAGTTCGAATTGAAAAAGATTGGATTCCTAAACAAGAAGGGACTTCACTATACATTCGACCATTTATTATCGCAACAGAACCATATTTAGGTGTTGCTCCAGCTAAGCAGTATAAATTCATTATCATCTTATCACCTGTTGGTGCATATTATAAGGAAGGTATAAATCCAGTCAAAATCGCTGTGGAAACTGAATATATCCGAGCCATTAAAGGCGGTACTGGAGAAGTTAAAACTGCAGGAAACTATGCCGGGAGCTTAATCGCGCAACAGAAGTCTGCTGCTAAAGGCTATACGCAAGTGCTTTGGCTAGACGCATTAGAAAAGAAATATATTGAAGAAGTAGGAAGCATGAATGTATTCTTTAAAATAGATGGAGAAGTGATCACTCCGGAATTAAACGGGAGTATATTACCTGGTGTGACGAGAAAATCTGTTATTCAATTATTGAAACATTGGAATGAGCCAGTCACAGAAAGAAGAATTTCAATTGACGAAGTTATTACAGCGCATAAAGAAGGCAGACTTGAAGAAGCCTTTGGTGCGGGAACAGCAGCTGTGATCTCACCAATTGGTGAGCTAGTTTGTGAAGATAACAAATTAGTTATAAATAATGGTAAAACAGGTGAGACTGCTAAAAAGCTTTACGACACATTAACAGGTATTCAATATGGCGAATTAGCTGATCCATTTAATTGGATTAATAAAATTGATGTTTGATAAGTAAAGTGCAGACTATTCTGACTAATTACTTGACAGATGAATTTTACTTATAGATAATTAAGACAATCTAATAGTTTAAACAATGATGATGAAGATCAAGTAAATAATGATGCGATAAAGAGATCGGCATGCATGGGCTGAAACATACCGAATTGACCACTCTTATTGAAACCTATCTTCTGAATTGTTAGCAAGTGCTAACCGCTTATCTTGAGCGTTATCAGAAAAGAAGTGGATAAGATTTTGTCTTATCAATGATGGTGGTACCACGGAACTGTTTTCGTCCATTACATTAATTTGTAGTGGGTGTAAACAGTTTTTTTGTATAGAAAGAGGGCGTTATGACGATGAAAAGGAAACGAGTAGTTGTGAAAATTGGGAGTAGTTCTTTGACACATCAAAATGGTGAACTATCAAAAGAAAAGCTAAAAGAACATAGTGAAGCATTGATTCATTTAATGAATCAAGATGTAGAAGTTATCTTAATTTCTTCTGGAGCTGTATCAGCTGGATTTAGACAAATTGGTTATTCTAGTCGGCCAGTTACAGTTGCTGGTAAACAGGCTGCAGCAGCTGTAGGACAGGGATTATTGATTGAAGCCTATAATCATATTTTTAAAGAGCATGGTTACACAACAGCACAGCTTTTATTGACACGAGATAATTTTACTGAAGAAGTCCAATTTACGAATATTTATCAAACGATTACTGAATTATTAAAGCGTCGTGTTATCCCAATTATTAATGAAAATGATTCTGTTGCAATTGAAGAATTAACGTTTGGTGACAACGATATGTTATCTGCACTAGTTAGTGGACTAGTGAATGCTGATGCACTTATATTATTAACAGATATTAATGGGATTTATGATCGAAATCCAAATGAAGTTAAGGATGCAAAGCGTGTTGATAAAATTGATTATGTCTCATCAGAAATGATTGAACAGATGAGTCAAAGTTCAAGTTCAAAAGTAGGCACAGGTGGTATGAAGTCGAAATTGATGGCTGCCAAAATGGCCACCACTTTAGGCGTTAGTTGTTTTATTGGAAAGGATACAGGTGTTGATAAGCTTATCCGTATATTAAATGGTAAAGGTGATGGTACTTATATCGGTGACCAGCATCTCCCACATGTAAGAAAGCATAAACAGTGGATTGCCTTCCACTCAAAGCCAAAAGGAAAGCTGTATATAGATGAAGGTGCAAAGCAAGCACTTTTAAATGATGGCAAGAGCTTGCTTGCTGTAGGAATTGTCGATATAGCTGGTCAATTCTATGAAAATGATGTTGTTGAAATCTGTATGAGTAATCAAGTGATTGCAAAAGGACAGGTAAACTACGCACATGATCAAATTAAACAGATAAAAGGTTTATGTAGTGACGAAGCGATGAAAATTACGGGAATTAAAAAACCTGAAATTATTCATCGAGACAAATTAATTATATCAATTAAGGAGGAATAAAAATGATTGGATTAGAGCAGCTAGGTCAACAGGCAAAAGAAGCTAGTATTCATTTAAGTCGTGCATCTACAAAGGATAGAAATGAAGGATTAACTCTAATTGCAAAGCAATTGCTTGAAGAACAAGAAGCGATCTTAAAGGCTAACGAAGAGGATTTATTAAGTGCAGAGCAAAATCAAATTTCAAAGGCCGTGATGGATCGAATTCGTCTGACACCTGAAAGAATTAAAGCGATTAGTGATGGATTATTAGATTTAGTAGAGCTACCAGATCCGATTGGTCGAGAATTAGACAGTTGGACACTTGAAAACGGGATTCAATTAAGTAAAGTAGCGGTACCAATTGGTGTTGTGGGAATAATTTATGAAGCAAGGCCAAACGTGACAGTTGACGCTGCTGCATTATGTTTAAAATCAGGTAATGCTGTATTACTTCGAGGTAGTTCATCAGCGATACATTCAAATATAGCGATTGTAAAAGCCATTCGTTCTGCCTTAGAACAATCAAACATGCCAATTAATAGTGTTCAATTGTTAGAGGATACGAGTCGAAAAACGGCAGAACAAATGTTTAAGATGAATAAATATTTAGATGTGTTAATTCCTCGTGGAAGTCAGAGGCTAATTGATACGGTTATTGAAAAATCATCAATACCAGTATTAGAAACAGGAGCGGGTAATTGTCATATGTATGTTGATCAGAGTGCCGATTCAAGTATGGCCATTCAACTAGTGATCAATGCAAAAACGCAGAGACCATCAGTATGTAACGCGATCGAAACAGTCCTAATTCATAAAGATTGGTTTTATTCATTTGGCAAAGATCTGATTGATGCGTTAAAAGATCATCATGTTGAACTAAGGGGTGATCAACAAGTTGTGTCAATTGATCCATCTATTAAAAATGCGACTGAGGACGATTGGAATACTGAATATTTAGATATGATTTTAGCAATGAAGATTGTTAATTCAGTAGAAGAAGCAATTGAACATATTAATCATTACGGAACAAGCCATTCAGAAGCAATTGTGACAACTAATCCTGATCATGCTGTGAAATTCTTAAATGAAGTCGATGCGGCCTGCGTCTATCATAATGCCTCGACCCGTTTTACGGATGGATTTGAGTTTGGTTTTGGTGCCGAAATTGGTATCAGTACTCAGAAATTACATGCTCGTGGACCAATGGGACTAGAAGCATTAACTTCGACAAAATATCAATTAAGTGGGGAAGGACAATACAAAAAGTAATTTTTTGATGAAAGAATTTACTTTTTGCGTTAGAATATATAGAGATATAAATTCTAGCGATTTAATTGAAGGAGAGATATTGTGAGTAAGAAATTAATTTTTGGTCATAAAAATCCTGATACTGATACGATTGCTTCAGCAATTGCATACAGTTATTTAAAAAATAAACTTGGTGAGGAGACAGAGGCCGTTGCATTAGGAGAACCAAATGGTGAAACTCAATTTGCATTGGACTATTTTAAAGTAAGTGCGCCACGCGTTGTAACAACAGTTGCGAATGAAACAAATGAGGTTATCCTCGTTGATCATAATGAAAAACAACAAAGTGTTAGTGATATTGAAGAAGTAAGCGTTAGAGAAGTCATTGATCATCACCGAATTGCTAACTTTGAAACTGCAGACCCACTTTACTACCGAGCAGAGCCTGTCGGCTGTACAGCAACAATTTTAAACAAATTATATAAGGAAAATGGTGTTGACATTCCTAAAGATATGGCAGGATTGATGCTATCAGCAATTATTTCTGATTCTTTATTATTTAAATCACCTACATGTACTGAAGAAGACGTTACTGCAGCAAAAGAACTAGCAGAAATTGCAGAAGTTGATCCTGAAGTTTACGGACTTGACATGCTAAAAGCTGGAGCTGATTTAAGTGGTAAGACAATCGAAGAATTGTTAACAATTGACTCTAAGCAATTTGAAATGGGAGATAACCTAGTTCAAGTAGCTCAAATTAATACAGTTGATCCAAATGAATTACTAGAGCAAGAAAGTGAAATTAAACAAGTAATCTCATCAATCATTGCAGATAAGAATCTAAATCTGTATGTTTTAATGATTACAAATATTTTAACAAATGATTCAGTTATTATGAGTCTTGGTGACAGAGTCGATGCTGTTAATCAAGCTTTTAACGTAACATTGGAAAATGATAAAGTTACATTACCAGGCGTTGTTTCACGTAAGAAACAAATTGTTCCTCAATTAACAGATGTATTAGCTTAATTCAAGTAGAGGCAACAACAAACCATGTTGCCTCTTTATTTCGACATAGCCATTTACCATAGAAATGGTTAAATGTATTACTTATTAGCAGAAGGGATTTTTAACAATGAGCGAATCTGTAAAGTCAGTAGCTATAAAAGATATCATGATTGCCTTTCAAAGAATTAAAGATGTAGTAAAACGTACACCACTACAACTCGATCCGATTTTGTCTGATCGATATAATTGTAACGTCTACTTAAAAAGAGAAGATTTACAAGAAGTCCGCTCTTTTAAAATTCGTGGGGCTTATAATTTTATGCAAAGTTTAACTGAAGAAGAAATGAAAAAAGGTGTTGTATGTGCTAGCGCGGGGAATCATGCTCAAGGCGTTGCCTACTCCTGTAAAGCTATGAAGGTTAAAGGGATGATCTTTATGCCAACGACAACACCAAGGCAAAAAGTTGATCGTGTTGCATTTTTTGGTGGGGATTATGTCGATATTATCTTAACCGGTGACACATTTGATGATGCTTCAGATGAATCAAAAGCGTATTGCGAAAAACATGACATGACATTTGTTCATCCATTTGATGATTATCGTACGATTGTTGGACAAGGGACAATTGGATTAGAGATACTTGAAGACATGGATGAGCCAATTTCGCACGTGTTTATGTCTGTTGGTGGAGGGGGTCTCATTTCTGGTGTTGGTTCTTACATTAAGGAAATTAGTCCAGAGACTAAGGTTGTCGGAGTAGAGCCTGCAGGTGCAGCCTCAATGCAAGCTGCCTTTAGAGAAAATCAAGTTGTTAAACTTGATGAGGTCGATAAATTTGTAGATGGTGCGAGTGTAAAACAGATCGGAGATTTAACTTATAATATAGCTAGAAATGTAGTCGATGAATTTGCGACAATCCCAGAGGGTAAAATATGTCACACAATTCTAGATTTATATAATGAAAATGCAATTGTTGCAGAACCAGCGGGTGCGATGCCTGTGACAGCACTTGATGATTTTAAAGATGAAATAAAGGGCAAAAACGTAGTAGTTATTGTCAGTGGAGGCAACAATGATATTGATCGTATGCAAGATATTAAAGAACGTGCCTTGATNTATCAAGGNTTAAAACATTATTTTATCGTTAATTTCCCACAACGGGCTGGAGCATTGAGAGAGTTTTTAACACTAGTACTTGGAGAAAACGATGATATTACCCGTTTTGAATATACTAAGAAAAATAATCGCGACCGAGGGCCTGTGTTAGTAGGAATCGAGTTACAAAGCAAAAAAGACTACCAGCCATTGATTGATCGAATGAGAAAGAATGAATTTTCATTTATCGAGTTAAATAAGGATGAAGATTTATTTCACTTCCTAATTTGATCATCAACATATATCCAAAATAGGTGTGGTGTGATCAACACCCACCTTATTTTTGTGCAAAATTACATCACTAAAAAGTATTTATAAAGCCAAACTTAGCAAATAGCTTTACTAAAAACACGAATAAATTGTTGTCGATCTTCTTCTGTATAAGGAGCTGGTCCTTTAGTACGACCACCACTTTTTCGTATTTGTGCATTTTGATGTCGGGTTAGTAATAATCGATCAATATTACGATTCGTGTAATGAAAGCCTCGTGGATGAATTACTTGACACTTCTTCTGGAGGACAAGTGAAGCTAATCCGTAATCTTGAGTAACGACTAAATCATTTTCTTTTGCCATCGCGGTTAATTTATAATCTACGGCTTCACTCTCACTATCAACATAGATTTCTGTTACGTGATCAGGTTGTTTATCATGAGAAAAGTGAGCATAACTTTTTAGGATCACTACAGAACGATTGTGTTTTTGTGCAAGCGAGATAATCTCTTTATTAACAGGACATGCATCTCCATCAACATATATAATCATGAATTATTCTCCTTATTATGTTTAATTACATATTTTTATTTAAATAGGGAAAACAGTTTATTAATGTCACACATAATTATTTAATTATACCAGAATTGAAAGGGAGCGAAAAATAATGGCTAAATATAGATCTGGAGACAAAGTTAGCTTAACAATTCAACAAGAAACAGAAGAAGGTTACATACTATCAGATGGATCAACTCAAATTATGTTAAAAACAGATCAACAATTAAAACTAGGTGATCAAGTAGAAGTATTTTTATATCATGATCAAAAAAATCAACTGATCGCAACAGATCAGATTCCAACTGTAAGCTTTAGTGCATTTGATTGGGCGGAAGTTGTGAGAGTACATACAACTTTAGGCGTTTTTGTTGATATTGGTTCAAATATTGAAGTGCTTGTATCTACTGATGATTTACCTCAACACATGACAGCTTGGCCTATTGTTGGTGATCAATTATATGTCACATTAAAACGCGATAAAAAAGATCGCTTGCTCGCTCAACCGGTGAAAGAAAGTGATTTTGAAGATAATTGGGACCGTGCGCCAGAATCATTATTTAATCAAGATATTAAGGGACGAGTCTTCCGTTCAGGTAAAGAAGGAGCTGTTATCATTTCTGAGGATGGATATCGCGGCTTTATTCACTATACTGAGCGGAAAAAAGAACCTCGTGTAGGTGAATGGTTTGAAGGGCGTGTCATAGAAGTAAAACAAGACGGTACATTAAATGTCTCATTACTGCCAAGAAAACAAGAAGCACGTCTTAATGATGCGGACATGATTTTAACTTATTTAAAAGAAAATAATGGTGAAATGTCACTGGATAATCAATCTGATCCTGAAGAAATTCAAAAAGTATTTGGGATCAGTAAATCTGCATTTAAACGAGCGATTGGAAAGCTATACAAAGATCGTTTAATTAAACAAGCAGAAGGCAAAACATATTTAATCTTAAATGACCAAGACCAACAATGGAAATCGGGTATAAAGTCATAAAATTTGTCTGAATAGATAATAATTTGTCTAAAAAAATTGAATGCAAGATTTTTAATCGTTATAATAACTATGTTCGAGGCTTTTAAAATATTTTGAATGATGCTTGCTATAAGTAGAGGGGGTGTCAAAGGATGAGTGTTAATACGATAGAGAAAGTTAAAGAAATTGAACGTCAAGCAGAAGCTCTTGAGCGTGAATATGATAATCAACTTCAAGATCTAAAAAAAGCCACAGCAAGTAAAATTGCTCAGTTAGAAGAAGCCTATCAAACTGAGATAAACAAGTTTAAAGCGCTAGAATTAGAAAAACTTGAAGATAAATTGCAAACTTTGCAGAACACAATTCAACAAGAAGAAGTGGAGCAAATCAAACAATTAGAAAGTCGATTTAGTAAGAAGGAACAAGAGCTGGTTGAGGAAGTTGTTAAGGAGGTTATGAGACGGTATGGCAATAGCTAAAATGAATAAATTGACACTCATATCTTTCCATGAACAGAAAGACCAGTTATTAGAGTCAATACAAGAATTACAAAACTTAGAAGTTGTTGACTTGCATGCAACTGATTTAGGAGATCTAGAGGTATCTACTAATGATGTTGAAAAGCTACAGACAACTATCAAGAATTGTGAAACTCAAATTGACCAAATCGAATCTGCTTTAACTTTTCTTCAGTCATTTTTACCAAAAACGTCACTGATAAAAAAGTTACGAACTAATAAGCAATCATACTCATTAGAAGAACTTGCAGCTGAAGTTGAGCAATTTTCAACTACTGACTTGGTGCATGAATTGTTAAATATGCAATTAGAACTCGAAAAAAACGAAGAACTTCGCTTAGAATTAGAAAACGAGCATGCATTTTTTACGAACTGGACTAAGTTAAACTTCAGAGTGCAGGATGTGCAGAATACGAAATATATAACTGGACGTGTCGGTACGGTTCCACAACATATTCAAAATCAATACATTAATCTATTAAAAGAGGCTGATAACCTTTATGTAGAAGAGTTATATCAGACTAAAGATGAACATGGTATTTTCATCTCTTATGTTCGTTCTGAAGAGGATTTAATCCAACAATTACTTAACGAATGTCATTTTGATGATTTAACATCTAAATTTGTTAACAACTCAAAAGACTCATTAGCAAAAATCAATGAAGAGTTAACAAAATTACAAAAAGACAATCAACAAATCACGAATAAGCTTGAAACGATGAAAACTGAAGAGTGGCAATTAATGATAGCTGACGAGTATTATAGGGCGATGCTTGAACGTGAAAAGAGTAAGCTGTTTGTTGTTGATGAAAAGCACTTATTTGTAATGGAAGGCTGGCTAGAGGAAGCTGAGGTTGACTCTGTAAAGAATGCATTAAATGCACTATTTAAACCAATGGACTACGCCTTACTCATCGATGACGTTAAAGAAGAAGATTATGATCGAGTTCCGATCGTGTTAAAAAATAATGGTTTTATCGCTCCTTTTGAATCTATTACGAAGATGTATGGATTACCTAAATACACAGAAATGGATCCAACTCCATTTATAGCACCATTCTATTTTGTTTTCTTTGGCATGATGGTAGCTGATATGGGTTATGGCTTAATTTTATGGCTAGCAACTTTTCTTGCACTTAAATTGTTTAATTTCGATCCATCTATGCGAAAAAACTTGAGATTCTTCCATATCTTATCTTACCCAACAATCATTTGGGGATTAATATATGGATCATTCTTAGGATTCGAATTACCATTTGTACTATTATCGACATCGGATGATGTTATTACGATTCTAATTTTATCAGTAGTTTTCGGTTTAATTCATATACTTGTTGCTCTAGGTCTTACAACATACTTGAAGCTGAAAGACAATGATACATTAGGTGCAATTAGTGATGGTTTAGGTTGGATTGGGATATTAGTTGGTTTAATTGTCTTATTACTAGGTTCATTAATTCTAAATAATGAATTCGTATCACAATTTGGAATCATTATTGCGATTTTAGGAACTGTAGGAATACTTGGAGCAGCTATTGCAAGTTCTAAAAATAAAGGTCTTGGATTAGGGTTAGGGCTATATAACCTATATGGTATTACGGGTTACATCGGAGATATCGTTAGTTACTCTCGATTAATGGCTTTAGGAGTATCAGGTGGAAGTATCGCCTTAGCGTTTAATATGATCATTGATTTTATGCCACCAATAGCAAGATTATCGATAGGCGTTCTTTTATTTATTGCGTTACATGCTGTAAATATTGGTCTGTCGTTACTAAGTGCTTATGTTCATGGTGCGAGATTAATTTTTGTTGAGTTCTTTGGTAAGTTTTATGAAGGTGGAGGTAAGGCGTTTGAGCCTTTAAAAGCCTCAGAAAAATATATTCATTTAAAAAACAATAATAAACAGTACAGAGACGGAGGAATTTAATTATGGAAAGCTGGTTACAATTTTTTATCGAAAATAGTGGTGGATTTTTATTTGCAGCATTCGGAATCGCTTTAGCAGTAGGTTTTGGCGGTTGGGGATCATCTAAAGGTGTTGGAATGACAGGTGAAGCAGCAGCTTCATTAATTAAAGAGCAACCAGAAAAGTTCGCTAAGTCACTTATCCTACAATTACTACCTGGTACACAAGGGCTTTATGGTTTCGTTATTGGNTTCTTAATTTTCTTAAACATGGATTCAGGTATGGGTTTAACAGATGGTATTTACTTATTAATGGCAGCTATTCCTGTTGCAGTAACAGGTTTCACATCTGCAATTGCACAAGGTCGTGTATCAACAGCTGCTATTCAAATTTTAGCTAAACGTGAAGAGCACAATACAAAAGGAATTATTTATGCTGTTATGGTTGAAACTTACGCAATTTTAGGATTCGTTATGTCCTTCATACTTATTTTATTAGGCTAAGATTATAATAGTGAAAGGATGATAGCGATGGAAGATATTAAAGCTTTGTCTAAGCAAATCCTAGCTCAAACTAAAGAGCAAGGAGAAAGTAAATTAGCTGAATATCGAAAAATTGCTGATGACAAACTTGAGGAAACTCGTCAGAAACTTCAACAAAATGAAGAGAAACAAAAAGAACTTATTGTTCAAAGTGTCAACAACGATTACGAACGTCAAGCACAAACAATGAAGAATAATTTAAGAAATAATATATTAGCTAAAAAACAGGCTTTATTGAATACAATCTTTGACAAAGCTATTGAAGAAATTCAAAATTGGGACGATAACCAATTTGCAGAATTTATCTCAGGCGTATTAAAACAAATTGATCAAAATAAGAGCTGGTCAATTGTTCCTGGTGAGCATTCAATAGATAAGATTAAATCAAAACCTGTACAAGAAGTATTAGCTCAATATTCAGTTGTTACTGTATCAGACGAAATCGTTAAGAATAAGGCTGGATTTATTTTAGAGCAAGGCGGAATTGATTACAATTTCTGCTTTGATATTTTAATAAATGAGCTGAAAAAAGAATTTTCTCCACAACTTGCATCCTTAGCTTTTTAAAACTTGACTGATCGTCAAGCGCTTGTGGCGACCGTCAAAGTTTTGCTTATACTATCAGAGGAAAATTAACAAAATAGACTGATAGTACACAATACTCAGTAAGGAGGGAGAATAAATGCACGATACTGAATATAAAGGCATTAACACACAAATTCGCGTAGCAGAAACGAGATTGTTTACGCGTGATGATTTTGAAAAAATGCTTCGAGCTGAAGGGCTTCGTGGTGCTTTAGATGTTCTAAAGGGCACTGACTATTATTTTGATGAACAAGAAGTGTTACATACGAAGAACTTCGATCAGTTTTTAATGACTCGTTTGCAAACTGTTTATAATGAGCTTTTTCAGACTACGCCAAATAGTGAAGTCATACAAATATATACGCTACGGTATAGCTATCATAATTTGAAAGTTTTACTGAAGCAAAAAGTTAAAGAAATTGATCTTGAACATTTATTAATTCCGATTGGAAAAGAGTCGATTTCAAGTTTACGTAATTTAGTTAAAACAGAACAATCAGAAGTTCTTGATCCAATTATGATTGAAGCGGTTCAACTTGCTTTGGATGATTATCAAACATTTGAGCGGATTGAAGCAATTGATGTTTTTATGGATACTTACTATTACAAGCATATTCGTGCAATCGCAGATGAATTAGATAATCCGACAATTTCAAAAGTCGTTGATGTCATGATAGATTTAGATAATTTATCGACTGTCATTCGAAGTTTAAATCAGAATAAATCTCGATCATTTATGCATACTGTTTTATCTAGTTCAGGGTCTATACCTAAACAAACACTCATCGATGCAGCAGATCAAGGAAAAGCAGCATTAAGTGAGCTTTACTTAAGTCAACCTTATGCTAAATATCTAAATGAAGTTTTTTCAGATTCTAGATCTGACTTTAATCCAATGATGATTGATTTAATAATTGAAGAAATTATCAACGAATTAATGGATGAGGGTAAGTATCAAGCTTTCGGCCCTATGCCTGTAGTGGCTTATATTTTTGCTGTCGAAAGAGAAATTACTAATATTCGATTAATTCTAGTCGGTAAAGACAATCAAATTAATGAAGATATCATTAGAGAAAGGATGCGACCTATTTATGGCTCTTAAAATTGGAGTAGTTGGCGATAAAGATTCGGTGCTTCCTTTCAAAATACTTGGATTTGATGTATTTGCAACAGATAACGGTAATGTAGCCAGGGAAACAATTGATTCATTAGCTGAGCAAAATTATGGCGTCATTTATTTAACAGAAGCAATTGCAAAAGAAATTCCAGATACTATTAAGCGATATGATGCTGAGATTAAACCAGCAATCATATTAATTCCGAATCATAAAGG
>JGI24707J26582_10002288_pt1 | contig 14539 bp, 11 predicted proteins | sample BioPla1DNA1_FD_26582 | JGI IMG/M metagenome (IMG submission 26582) | reverse complement strand
CCAGCTTGTATGACTAGCTGGACTGCCTCTGGGATAGTCATAAAATATCTAGTCATCTCAGCATCTGTAACAGTGACAGGACCTCCTGCGGCTATTTGTTTTTTAAATAAAGGTATTACACTACCATTACTACCTAAGACATTACCAAACCTGACTGCAACAAATTCTGTCTTGCTAGTCTTGTCCATAGATTGAATTAACATTTCTGATACCCTTTTGGTGGCCCCCATAATATTTGTAGGATTGACTGCCTTGTCAGTAGAAATTAATACAAACCTACGGCTACCAAATTCATGAGCACATTCTGCCACATTCTTTGTCCCGAAAATATTATTTTTTATAGCCTCTTGAGGATTATTCTCCATGAGAGGCACATGTTTGTGGGCAGCAGCATGAAAGACAGCTTCTGGCCTGTAGTCTCTAAAAATCTCTTCCATTCTAACCCTATCCCTTACGGAAGCTATTAGGACCTCTAGATCCAGACTAGGGTATTTTCTTTTTAATTCATTTTGTATATCATAGGCATTGTTTTCATATATATCTAAAATCAATAATTTATTCGGATTAAAACCTGCAATTTGACGACATAATTCAGAACCAATAGACCCTCCACCACCGGTGACCAATACTACCTTATTAGTTAAATAACTACTAATTTCATCTAAATCCACCTTTACAGGATCCCGACCTAATAAGTCTTCTATCTCCACATCCCGGATTTCCTTGATACTTACTTGACCATCTATAAGTTCAAATATTCCTGGAAGGATTTTTAGTTTGCATTTTGTTTTACTACATTCTTCAACAATTTCCCTTACTTCCTTTTTATATCCGGAAGGAATAGCAATAATGATTTCGTCAACTTTTTTGGATTCAGCAATCTTTTTAATATGGTACCGGTCTCCTAATACTGGTACGCCATGAATTCTAGCTCCTAGTTTGCTATCATCATCATCTATAATAGCAACTGCCCTACTGTTCAGATCATCATGTCTTTTTAATTCCTTAATAACCATAGCACCTGCCTGACCAGCACCAATTACCATTATCCTCTTTTGCTTTGCCTTCCTATAGATATGATTTTTTCTAATACCTATAGTGGCACGATAGCTTAGTCGAATTCCTCCAATTAGTCCAGTATCTAATATAAAAATCAATATATAAATACTCCTAGGTAATTTTGCCTCTGTCATCATCATATAAGTGACAACCCCTGTATTAGCTACAAAGGCAGCTCCTACAATTTGTAAGACTTCCTCAATACTGGCATACTTCCAAAGGTTTTTATATAGGCCAAATACATATAATAGAACTATTTTTATCATAGTTAAAACAAAGGCATTTTCCATATATACAGCAAAATAGCCCTTGGCCATATCAGCCATAATATTTCCATCAAAGCGAATATAAAAAGCCAACAGAAAGGCAAGATTCATTAATATGGCATCTATTAACACCAATAAACCTACCATGATTTTTTTTCTCATTTCTTTGTCCCCCACTTTACCTATTGCAATTTTTCCTGCTACAAAATCCGTTACTAAAATTCTACTTAAATTATCATTTATTTTATTTTACCATATAATCTAACAAAAATCTTGACAATAAGTGTTTAAAGGACTTTTTATATTATATTTTATAAAAGATTAATTACACATAACTGATATAACACTTCTATCTACATGAGCCATACCCTCTTGACTCAACTTTCTCAGATTTTCTAGGGTCTCTTGTAAATCAGATGCTACAATTCCATTTCCAACTGGAACTTCTACTCCTTCACTGGCCAAAATAGCACCCTGCCAAGCCATACCAGCACTAGCTGATAATTTTAGGGAACAACCTACCTTGCCACCATCACAAATCATTCCAGCCAAACTGGAAAGAACATTGACAATGGCCCTGTTAATATCACTCATATCTCCACCCATAATAAAGGAAATGCCAGCAGCAGCCCCTGCCCCCGCAGCCACACCACAACCACATATGGGTGAGAGTCTGCCAATGTATTCCTTGATATAACTATTAACTAAATGGCTTATTGCCAAAGCCTGTGCTACCTCTTCCCTTGGAAAGTCAAATTTTTCAGCTACACGAGCAATAGGAATAATAGCTATCAAACCATTGTTACCACTTCCAGAACTACTCATGACAGGTAGGTTAACCCCAGCCATTCGAGCATCACAGGCAGCAGCAGTATGGCAGGTAATGTCATTGTTAAGGTCATTACCTAAAAGCCCCCTATCAGCTAAACGCCTCCAGGAACTTCCTATATTCATACCTACCTTCATCTCCATACCTGCCTTAGCCATTGCCATATTTACATCAATTCCCTCTAATAAGAATTCTAGAGATGAAAATGGTATGGTTAAGACTTTGGAAATTAATTTTTCTAGTGAATACTTGGTGATACTTTCATCCTGTTTATCAGACTTCAGTTTTGATCTCTTATCTAAGAGAGTTTGGTTATTCCTTTGTAAAAACACTAGATTTGTATGTCTATCAGATATAATAGCCCTACTAAGCCCATCAGCAGTAATAATTTCAACATCAATATAGACCTTTGGGCAATCATATAAGACCTCCATATCCATGGGAATATTATCCCGTACTTCTAATGCTCTATGAATATCATCTTTTGTCAAATGAGCTAAAATAGTCAGATCATAAACCGGTTCATTGATAGAAGTTCCTAAAGCTAGGGCCATTTCTATGCCTGTATGATCTGTCCCCGGTATACCTACAGCCTTTGCATTTTTATATACATTTGAACTTATTTTCATATTTATTTTTTTCACTTCACCCTTTATTAAATTAAAGGCATGGGCAGATGCAAGAGCAATGGCAACGGGTTCAGTACATCCTATTGCAGGTACTACTTCCTTTTCTAATAAGGCTACTATGTCCATGGGACCCATAAATAAATTCCTCCTTTATATAGCAAGATCCTCTAAATTTCCTTATTATATAATAGTAGCAAGAACTATGCCAATGTTTCCTAATTTTTAAAACCCACCATTATCAACCTTTGATTGACCTTGTTAAGGAAAAGCAACTTGTCTTTAGTCTCAAATATAAGAAGTGCATCTCAATAATAAGATGCACTTCTTTCTTTTTTATTTATCCCTTATTTTCAATTATCCTTAGTATATGATTAGGTTTAAATCTTATATTTGAGATAGTTTCCTATAAAGGGTAGCCCTGCTTATTCCCAAGGCTTTGGCTGCTTTTGCCTTTCCTTCATCAGAATACCCGAACCCTTCTAAATATTTGTTAATAACTTCATATTCATATTCTTGTACCATTTCCTTAAGGGTTTTAGAACTAGTATCTACTAGATCACCAAACCGATCCTCTATATCTTCAAGATCTATATAATCCTTCTCAGCAAAGTTAATCCCATACTCAATAATGTTTTCTAATTCCCTTACATTACCAGGCCAGGAATAATTCATTAAAAATTCCATTGCATCTGGGGTAAAGCCCTTTATACTTTTTTGAAATCTTAGGTTATAGGTTTGGAGGAAAAATTCTGCCATTACGGGAATATCCTCTAATCTTTCCCTTAATGGTGGCAATTTTATAGGTATAACATTTAAGCGATAATATAAATCCTCCCTAAATCTTCTTTTTTCTATTAAGTCTTCTAAATCCTTATTGGTGGCAGCAATAATCCGTACATCAAGGTCTCTTGGTACCAAACCCCCAATTTTAGTTACCTTTCTTTCCTGCAAAACCCTTAGTAATTTTGCCTGGAGGAAGAGAGGCATATCTCCTATTTCATCTAGGAAAAATGTTCCCTTATTGGCCAATTCAATCTTTCCAGCCTTACCCTTCTTATTAGCACCAGTGAAAGCCCCAGGTTCGTATCCAAAAAGCTCACTTTCCAATAGACTTTCAGGAATGGCACTACAATTAATACCTATAAAGGGATGGTCCCTCCTAGAACTGGCATTATGAATAGCCCTAGCAAAAATCTCCTTTCCAGTACCACTTTCCCCTGTTATAAGTACGGTGGAATCATAGTTGGCTACCTTCCTAGTCCTCTCTTTTACCTCAATAATCTTTGGACTAACTCCGATTAAATTATCAAAAGTGAAATTACTATGGTTTTCTCGTGTCCTATAGGCAGATCTTTGAATATTTTCTAAGTCTGTAAATGTTCCCACTGCCCCTACAATATTGTCCTCCTGATAAATTAATTTTACCGTTGTAAGAAAGGACTTTTTATAACTACCTATTTCAAAATATTCTTCTTCATCTATATATTCCTTCCCATGATCTAGGGCTTTTAACATTAGACCCTCAGCCCATATATTCTTAATATTTTCTCCTTGTAAATCTCCTATTTCCTTTGATAGTCCTAATAACTCCACAGCCTTACTGTTTATTTGACTAATCACTCCCTCAGAAGTAATGCAAATAACCCCTTGATGAACATTTTGAATAACAGCATTTAATTCCTTATTTCTAGCATCTATTTTTTCAAAGAGAATGGTTTCTCCTATTTTGCTAGCTATTAACTGGGACATTTTTTCTAGGAAATTTAATAAATCACCTTTTCTCTCTTGGAGATATGTTTTTTGATTTTCGTCAAAGGCAAATATACCAATGACTCCCATAGCTTCACCATTCCAAAGGACTGGTGTACAGATTTCATAGGTTTCAATACAATTATCTTTTACACTGCAACCCCAACATTCTTCTTCTTCACCAGGGTTTTCTATTACAATGGTTTCTTTACTTTTTAATACCTTGGTAAAGGCAGAACCCTCAGGAATATGTCCTTGTATTTGCACTTGATAGGGTCCCGTTCCTGCCACTCTCACTAAATTAACATCTATAATAGTAACATTGCAATTTACTGTGGCAGCAATAGCCTCCGCTATCTGCTGCACCATAGGAGCCATTCTTTGAAGAACTGTTGAGCCTTCTTCCTTTTTCATATTTGTATATCTCCTTTCATGGCTTTTTTAAAAAACTATTAAAATCGTACAAAATTAATGTTTATATAATTATTATGGTCAGCTTAGGTATATATACTATTACTATATCAAATAATAACTTTGTATCACAAAACTATAAAATAACAATAAATAGGAGGAATATAGCATTGACTCGAAAAAGATTACTGCATTTACATTTAATATTTTTAATATTTTTATTAACTATTACAGGTTGTACAGCTTCCCGGAGACCAACGCCCCCAAATAATACTACTCCTGGGCAAAATGTAGAAGATAACAATAATTTAGCTGAACCTAATATGGATAATAACACAACAACCGATAACAACAGGGCTAATAGTAATATAATGCCAGATGTACCCCAACCCACCACCCCTAATTCTACAGCAGGCTTTAACCTAGATGAAATTAATGAATTTGATTTAGAGGTAAGATTGACTAATAATGACAAAATAGATATGGAATATAACAAAGATACTACCCAAGAAAAAAGCAAGGTTGAAACCCAGATCAACGGTAAAGTAGAAAAAACAGCGGACACAGAAGCCATTAGAGAAATAGAAAGACTATTAACACAGATACCTGGTGGATCTATATCTGAGACTAATAGAATAATAGATGATACATTAGCTGTACTAAATATTAAACGGGAAGATGTTAAGGAATTTGAGATGGAGTTTAAGTTTAAAGGTGGAGAAATGATTGAAATAAAATTGGATAAATCCCACAATAAATAATTCACCATATAAAAATACTCCCCTTAGCATCAGATCTTTGCTTTTTAATCTGTCCACTTTCAGGGGAGTATATTAATTTTGTGTATTATGTATATTAATGTTTTTTTAATAAGTCTATAACATCATCTTGAATTTCTCCAATTCTCCATATGGAAATTCCCTTGATGCCATAATATTTAGCCAATAAAAGTTTACTTTCCATACTCTTTTCATCTTCATATCGTATCAATCTCTGGCTCTCTTTTCCCTCTTCATTAATATTGTATTGAAAGGTAGGTACCATGGCTTGATAGTCAAAGACCCTCCTACCATCTCTTTCCCCAATAGCCTTATAAATATTTTGCATATTAGGGGTGAAAAATTCTACTAATTTATTATCATCTTTAAAACTGCTAACCCACTGTGTCCCTGCAGATACCTGTAATCCTAAAATCACTTTATTTGGGTCAACACCTTCATTAAGTATATTTGTCAATGCCTCTTTCACTAAAGGTAGGGGAGCATGGTCTGTTAATACATTAAAATTGTTTCTCTCATGATAATCATGGGCCATTATATTGATTTCATCAGCAATCTCTGATATTTTCTTATAATCATATCCATCATAATATCCTATAACATTATTAGGTTGTACCGTAACAGTTAATGTAAAGTTTTTTGGCTTAAGGTTTTCCTTTAATTCCTTCAAGAACTCCACATATAGTGCCCTATAACCCCTATCTAAATCACGGATATTTTCTAGATCCATAACAATCCCACTAAAATCATGATCATTCAATGCCTTGATAATATCTTCTATTAATCTTTGTTGATCTTTTTTATTTTCCAATAATGGATAAATCAAACTTGTTTTTGTCTCCGTTAACATTAGCTTTTTCTTTAAACTGGAATTATCCACCAAAGCCAATGCCTCTTCATAACCTATAGGTCTTTTATATTCACTGGGGGAATCCATGGAAAAGATTATACTACCATCCTCTAATTTATCTAAGGCACTCCAACCAAAGACAATTTCGTTGAATATATTTTCTAAAGGTTGGGCCTTTGCCTGAGAAAAGGATTGAAGGGCGTAATATCCTGCCTGCTTTAGATCTCCTTTTTCCTTCAATACACCATAAATCATCACTATTGCCTCTGCCCTGGTAGCTGTATTATTAGGTTTAAAGAAGAAGCCTTCCTCTTCTCTATATCCCTTAATAATACCTTTTTCTACTGCTTTTTCTATATAAACCTTTGCCTCATTTGGTATCTTTGAATCATCTAAGAAGTTGGTATTTACTATAATATCCTGTGAATTTATATCTACACCAAGACCCCGTATAATCATTATGGCTATTTCTAATCGGGTAATAGGTTTTTCAGGTTGAAACTTTAAATCCTCATATTCTTCTGGTATTATTATGTTTTTTTCAATGGCTTTAGAAATATAGGGAAAACTCCAAGAATTAGTATTTACATCATCAAAAGTAGCTATTTCACTAAAATCCTGTAAATCAGGTTCTAAAGTCTTTATCAGCATAGTAGTAAACTCCTGCCGGGATACTTGGTTTTGTGGACGAAAGCTATTGTCTTCATATCCCTTTATAATTCCTAGGTGCTGTAGTAAATACAATGTTTCCTTATGCTGAGATGCAATCCAATGATTGTCTATGTCCTCTAGAATAACAATCTTATTACTAGCAAAAGTGCAAGTTAAAGAGGCAAGGATTTGGAATAGTATTAATAATAAAGCAATTTTCTTTTTCATAATTTTATCATCCCTTTTAAGGTCTTTTTATATAAAACTAATCCTATAATATAAATTATAATTTATTCCCCAACAGCTTTCTTTAAGTTTTCTATAAACTCATGATCTTTTTGTGCTATTTTAAAAGCCTCTTCAGCATTGAACATAAATTCCTTGATAGATTCCTGTCCTTCTTCCAACCTAGTCAATCTTAGGACTATATTTTCCTCCATATCTTTTACATAATCCTTGAAATCACTTAATTCCTGCTTGATTCCTGAGATTTCATTTCTCGTACTTCGTTGTTCATTTTCAATACTATCCAGCTTGTCCAATATTAATTTCAACATTCTTTCTTCCATAACACCCATCCCCCTCCGTAAAATTATATTTATTATAATTATACCATTTTTCATAGGGGTGGACAACTAGTATTACAATTATTTCCAATCATTCCTTACAATACAGCCCACATCTCCAGCCTTTATATCTACTTCTATAGGCTCTTCCATCTCTTATTAAAGGATTAATTTTCCTCTCATTCCATTGACTAAAACCCTATTATCTTCTGTTTTTATCAAGGGCGTTGGTTCCAAGCTAGAAAAGGCATCATTATGTTTTTTAAATATAGAATATGATTTTTTTAGGAACTTTCTTACATTATCAGGATACCAAATTTCCTTGTCCCTAATCACCGATCCTGCCGACCAAATCCCCTAAGGAAGGAGTTTTTCAGTAGCCTTATCTCATTAGGGTGCCTCTACATCACTGGGGTTCTTGTCTGAGTAAATATATTCGCCGGTTGGCACATATATATAAATATCTCCCGTCGACTTTTCTACACAGTAGTTAAAATCGTATAATATTTTCTCAGGTCCATCATCTGTATCTATATTCATAACCACACCAAAGATATATGTCTTTTCCTTTATTTCTTTATTAGAGGAAGCATATGAATTAAAAGGCATATAAGTGAAATCTTCCAATTCATTTTCCTTAGCAAGCTCCACCAAAATACTATAGGCTTCCTCCAAAGATATTTCTGGTCTCCCTACATCTGTGGTGATTATTACATTATTAGTGGAATTGTCCCATTTGATATCTAGACCTAATAATTCAGTTACAATCTTTACTGGCACTAATGTTCTACCATTTATTACTGTGGCAGGCACATCTAAACTTAGATCAATATTATTGTACATATTGTCCCCATTACTATCTACAGCTAATTTTATCCTTGCCCCTTCTTTTTCTCCCACCACAGTTTTTGTATCAGCATCCCAAATAACATCAAAACCCAAATTTTCGAATAAAGCTTTGGCCGGAACAAGACTTCTACCATCCATAATTATAGGCTTTACATCCAAATCAATTTCCTTCCCATCTAATATGATGGCGTTTCCCTCTTCATAAGCAAGTACCATTGCTGATGTGGAAAAAATCATAACTACTGTTAAAAGTAATGCAATTGCCTTTTTCATTTCTTTACCTCCCACTTTTTATTTTACGGGGCTTAATTTAGTTTTTATTCATTATATTATTATGAAGTATTATATATACTAGTGCCTGTAAATAAGCCCAGACTAGGTTAATAATTCCACAGCTGAGTACCTTTTCCCTCCATATAATAAAATATTTCTTGTTATTTTTTATTTAAACATTATGGAGATTTTATCCCTTCCCTAATTGAACCCATATTTTTATCATTATTAGGAAAGGGAATTTTATTTAGTACAGCTTGGTTATCTAGTTAGATACTCCCTAACTATGCCCTCATTTTCTTTTATAATTTTAAATTTGGACACATAATCCACCACTATCTTGCCATTGGTAAGGTTCATCTTTTCAATAAATTCTCTATCACCATTAATTACTGCCGTCAAAACCCTAAGCATATGGGACTTGAACTTTTCATACCTTTCCTCTAATGTCAATTTGCTATATTCGGAGTAGAGGTTGCATACCATATTTAAGTCATATCCTTCCTCCCCCACAACCCATCTTCCCTCTACCTCATCCCTCAATATATCAATCCTATCATGATCTATCCTGTCCCCTACAAAGAGGATTCTCTCCCCTGTATCATCGCAATGGGTCAGTGTATATACCCTGTCACTAGGCTCATTATAATTACCATCTACCTGAAAATCTACTGTCAATTTAGTTAACATCCTTTTCCAACCTCCCTGTAAATAATTTCATAGCTGAAAATGAGCCTACAAATCCGGCAGCATAGACAGCTATGGCACTGATAACCATGGCCATAATTCCCCCAAAGTTATACATAGAACTAGTGATAAAAGTTGTAGTGATTATAAAAGTTACAACAATTCCACAAGTGGAGTATATTGGTGTTAAAATCGATATTTTCAATTCTGATGTATAATCTTTTAATAAAAAACTTATTATAATATCTGCAAATATACCGCCTATTGCAATGGACATGGTTGCAAATATNGATAGCCTAGCCATGGTCAANCCATAGCCCAAGGCATATAATGTAATGGCTCCAGGTTTTCTCACCCTATACAACATCAAAGTGACCATAAAACTAAAAAAAGGGGCATTGATAATACCTCTGGAAAAGGGTAAAATCCTGTGAAATATGCCTAGAGCCTTACCCAATACCATAGATAGGGCAACACACATGGCTATAGTTGCCACATCACTAGTAGTATACTTATATTTCATGGCAAACTACCTCCTTTTGGAATAAGCAAAAAGGATCTTCTGCCAACCAGTCCCCAGTACTACTGAAAGCCCTAGCCCTACAACCACCACATATATTAATATACCTACAACTACCACATCTGCCCTTATAATTTTTATAATCCCTGAGCTGTTTAAATATAGGATTGTTTTCCCATATATAATCAAAAGACTCATCTCTAATACTCCCAACCCTGACTGGAGCATAGGGACATATGTGTACATCTCCATTAGGCAGGATTGAACAATAGCTAATTCCTGCTATACAACCCCTGCTATTGCCTATGGGCTTGATTCCCCTTAATAGGGATTCTACCTTATATTGGGGAGCACAGGTGGGTTTCACCTGTATATCCATTTCTATATCTTTGTCTATTATTTTGTTGATTGCCTTCTTGTATTCCTCTGTATCTAAGGAAATATCCTCTAAATCCTTGCCTCTGCCGGTGCCTACCAAGAATAACATATGACTGGAAATAGCCCCCATATCCTGGGCAAATTCTGCAATATCACCTATCTCATTTAAATTTTCTCTTGTGATAGTACAGTTTAGCTGGACCCGAATTCCTGCATCTATACAGTTTCTCATACCTTTGATCCCATCTTCAAAGGCTGTAGCAGAACCCCTAAATTCATTGTGTTTTTTAGGATCCAAACTATCAATACTTATGGCTATAGCCTTCAATCCACTGTCTTTTAACTTCTTAGCTTTATCCCTAGTGATAAGAGTTCCATTACTTCCCATCAAACATGTCATGCCTATGCCCTTGGCATAGCTGATTAATTCAAAAATATCCTGCCTCAGCATTGGCTCACCACCACTGAAGACTATTATCCTCATCCCTGCCTTAACTATATCATCTAAAAGTTTCTTGCCTTCATCTGTTGAAAGTTCATCCCTCATTGCCTCTGGTCCTGATTCCCTATAGCAGTGTTTACAATATAAATTACATCTTTTAGTAGTGTTCCATGATATATGGTTCATTATAATTATTAAGCCCCCTACATAGTATATTTACTTATATATATTATTCAACTGACTGTTAAATTCCTCTAATACCTAGTAAAAACCTTCCTATGATAGCAATTAAAATACATACAACAAAGGGATAGTATAAACCATATAAACAGTTCTACTATCCCTATGTCTATTTTTACTATTTAATTAAAAATATTATACCTTTATAACTCAGCTATTTATACTCCTGAAGACCTTTTCTAAAGGCCTCTATTACATCTTCTCTATTATCTAATCTATAGATTCTAGCAGGGTTTTTCCTAGTATCCCAATCAATACCATTCCACCATATAGCTACCTTTATATTTTTAAAGGGTTTCTCTTTCATATATTTAAACATATCATTGACCCATCTTACCTTATCTCCACCAACCTCATTGGATCCAAATTCTGTAATCATAAAAGGAAATTGGAATATAGACATATACTCATCATATACCTGAGGATATATTTTATCAAAATTTCTCCAAACTTCCCCTGGATAATAATTTCCAGTATTATAACCAGTAAGGCCTACAATATCTACATATTCATCCCCTGGATAATAGTTTAAATAATGATTCCATTTAAAATCAGGAAAGGATAGATCATGTGGATTCCACACCCAAAGGACATTATCTACACCATTCTTTTCAAAAATTTTGTAAAGATATTGCCAAACTTCCTTGTAAAGATTGGTATCTTTAGATGAATGAAAACTAGAATATACACACCAGTCACCATTCATTTCATTGTTGGGCCTAAATAAAACTGGATGACCAAATTCTTTTATCTTTTTAGCATATTCTTTTAAGTATTCATCATATTTACCATCTAATATATCATAGGTGATACTTTCATTGCCACCCTCCATATGCATAGTTTGTAGTGTCAGCTCCACATATCTATTATTATCATAGGCCTTTATTAATTCCCATAAGGGCATTTCTGTATCCAAGGATTGGTATCTTACCAAGAATGGAAATTCATAATCTAACTTTTCCTCTAGAGACTTTAAGTATGACATACTGCCAGGGGCACTAGGCTCAAATATACCCCAGATCATTTCATCACTATTTAAAAAGTACTTTTCATAAAACTCCCTAGTCTCTGGACTAAGTTTTCTATCAACTGGTTTAAAGGTAGTATTAATACTAGCACTACCCTTTTTGTCAATCATTCTAAAGGTAGATATAATATCCATGTAATCCTCATAATTGTAAAAAGGTCTAGAAGACTTTATAAGAATTGTATAAACTTCTTTATTGTTTTTTACAATTTCTGCACTGATATAGTAATTTTTATCCCCTTTGACCCTAGAAAGTCTTTTTCTACTCCACTTTAATAGGTGGGTCCTTTTACCATTAACATTCACATTAGCTTCATATTCCTTTTTATGATCCTTAGTATTTTGTAAAAATTTATTACCATAATTTATATAGGAATTAGCAGAATGGCTGGTGTTGTTAAAGTTATCATAATAAACCTCAATCTCCCACTCCTTATCCCTGATTACTGTCCTGACAGCCTCTATGGAAGTATCTACTTCCATATGATTGGGATAATCTATTCTATATCCATCCGCATGGTTTATATATCTATTTCTTCCCCCAGCTATAGACTCTACTTCTGAAACCTTACTTTTTCTCACCTCTGCGTAAGTTATGACTCCTTCAAAAGAAGAAAAGAAACTAAAAAAACATAGGATTCCTATTATTGCTCCAACTAGTGATTTTTTCATATGCCTGCAACCCCTTTTCATAAGTTTTTAGTTTTTCTCCTCCTATTTTAGCATAGTTTAGTGCCTATGGCATCCCTTTAAAAATCTTTTATAACTACCCTTCCCACCTAGCCCTAACCTTTCTAACATCTACATGAAGAAAGTCCCTATATATACCAATACCACCAAAGCCTATTTCCTCTGCCACCCTAGCCACTTCCCTAGGATTCATATTGGTCATACTAATATCAGCTGCCCTGCCTAGTAGATGTTGACTATTAGGACTACCTCCTATTAATTTGTTATATTCCTTAGTCCTATAACCTGAATTAATTATAATAGGCTTTCCAATCCTATCCCGCAATTCCTGTAGTTTTTTAAGTAACTGACTATCCAGCCTTACCTGATGGTTTCCATCTTTGCACTGGAACTCCTTTAACTTGAAATTTTTCGATACTTGAATGTTGTTCATAAAAAAACCTCCTCCAAAATATTTATTATAATAATCCTTCTATTAAATAAATGTTTTAAGGGAGTAATTGTTAGTAGTATTATCAATATAAATTCAATAAAAAAGCTGCCACACCTCCAAAATGTGACAGCCTTATAACATATATAAATATTGGATCATGATTAATAATCTAATATTTACCCCATTTTTTCCATATATTCACGAACCTTTTCTTTTATATCTATTTCATCTAAATTAGTTAGAGCTCTATTATCCTTTATTAGTTCAGGACCATTAGTTGATTGAGCTGCTTGAAATATTTTAATAATGTCTTCCTTATTACCTTTTCTTGGATTGCTAAAGGCATTTCCATCTTTTAGGGCCATTTCTGCCATATATTCAAAATCCTCTTCTTTTACACCCATTTCATCTAAACTAGATGGAATACCAATATCCTTAGATAATCTCAACATGGCATCTATAGCCTTTTCAGCTGCATCCATCACTGATAATCCCTCTATATTTTCTCCAAGGAATTCAGCTATATTAGCAAATTTTTGTGGATTTGCAATTAAATTATACCTGCAAACATGGGGAAGAAGCATGGCATTGGCCACCCCATGGGCCATATCATATAAACCACCTAATTGATGTGCCATAGCATGAACATACCCTAAATTAGCATTATTAAATGCCATACCTGCCAATAGTGAAGCATAGGCCATATTTTCCCTTGCAACTAAATTATCTCCTAAAGCTACAGCCTGTCTCAAGTTTTGTGCCACTAATTTAATAGCCTGTATTGCTGCTGCATCTGTTACCGGGTTGGCGTCCTTTGAAACATATGCCTCCACAGCATGGGTTAGTGCATCCATTCCTGTAGCTGCTGTCAGACCTGCTGGTTTTTTGATCATTAACATTGGATCATTAAATGATACCATAGGTAGGTTTCTCCAACTTACTATAACAAACTTCACCTTTGTTTTCGTATTGGTTATAACACAATGTCTAGTAACCTCACTGGCAGTTCCAGCTGTAGTATTAACTGCAATAATAGGTGGCAATTTATTAGTTAAAGTTTCAATTCCTGCATAATCATATAGATCACCTTTATGAGTTGCAGCTATACCAATACCCTTCCCACAATCATGAGGACTTCCACCACCCACAGTGACAATCATATCACAGTTTTCTCTTTTAAATATTTCTAGTCCATCCCTTACATTTGTATC
>JGI24707J26582_10002282_pt1 | contig 14567 bp, 10 predicted proteins | sample BioPla1DNA1_FD_26582 | JGI IMG/M metagenome (IMG submission 26582) | reverse complement strand
AAACAGGCGGATGCGGCATTGGCCAGCGCTAGAGCGGCGTTAGCCCGCGTTCAGGCTGGTGCCAGAGTTGAGGAAATTGAACAAGCCGAAGCCGCCCTAGAGCAGGCGGAAGCTGGATACCGGAATGCTTCATTGATGTACGAAAGAGCGGCTAAGCTCCATGAAGCAGGGGTAATGTCCGGGAAGGACTGGGATGGGATTAAGGCCCAGTATGAAGTAGCTAAGGCCCAGAAGTTAGCTGCGGAGAAGACGGTGGAACTTGTAAGAAAGGGTGCCCGAGATGAAGATTTGGCAACGGCCAAGGCGGGAGTTGCCCAAGCCGAAGCTGCGTTGGGATTAGCCCGACTCAACCGTCAGAATGCTGCTATCAGAGCCCCGATTAACGGTGTTGTAAACCAAGTAACTGTGCAAAAAGGTGATATGGCCGGCGCCGGGATTCCCGTAGTGCACCTGGTGGATACTGGCAAAGTTAAGTTAAATCTACAGGTGAGCGAAAAGGAAGTTATCCGCCTTAATCCTGGCCAGAGCGTGACTGTTACTCTAGATGTTCAGCCCGATTTGGCAATGGTAGGGGAGCTAACCAAGATTACACCGGCTGCCGATGCCAGAACCGGCCTGTTTGCCGCCACCGTGGAATTGGATAATCCCGAAAGAGTGGTCAAGCCGGGTATGTACGGCACTGCGCACGTCGTTGTTAAAGAATTACCAGACGTACTCACAATCCCCGAGCGAGCTGTATTTACCGCGGAAGGCAGGCCTTCTATCTATGTTGTGCGGGATGAGACTGCCCATTTAGTCCCGGCCACACTGGGTATCAGATCTGATGGTTTTGTCGAGATCACATCCGGTCTCAGTGCCAATGATGAAGTCATCGTACGGGGGCGGGAATTTGTCACAGACAAGGCCCCGGTCCGGGTAGTGGAACGGGGGAATGGCCAATGAACCTTCCCAGACTGGCTGTAAGGCGACCAGTCACTATCTTGATGCTAGTCGCCATTTTAATAGTCTTGGGCTGGGTCAGCCTCAGCCGACTTCCCATTGACCTTTTTCCAGATATTGAGGTACCGGTGCTGGCGATAATCACTACCTATCCTGATGCCGGCCCCTATGAAGTAGAGTCTTTAATCACAAGGCCCGTGGAAGAGGTAATGGGGACGGTCAACAACGTAAAGAGTGTTACTTCTTATTCCAGCAAAGGCGCCTCCATTGTCATTGCTGAGTTTGAGTGGAGTATTGACATGGACTTCGCTTCCCTGGAAGCCAGAGAAAAGATCGATCAAGTTAAGCATTTCATACCCGATGAAGCGGAAGCGCCCATGGTAGTTAAGTTCGACCCTATGGCTATTCCCATCATGCAGTTGGTACTCAATGGGGATAGAGCTGCCCATGAGCTTCGGTATATAGCTGAGCATACGGTAAAAAACCGTCTCGAACGCTTGGAAGGCGTAGCTTCAGTAAGTGTGTCCGGTGGACAGGAGCGGGAGATCAGAATAGTGCTCCACCCTGGGCTTTTGGCCACCCATGGAGTTTCCATAGATGCTGTTAGCCAAGCTTTGCGCATGGCTAGTCTTAACCTGCCCGCGGGGAATATCGAAGATAACGGTCTGGAGTACGTGCTCAGAACAGCCGGGGAATTCACCAGTGTTGAGCAGATCGGTTCAGTTAAGGTTCCTACTGGAGGCGGGGGACTAGTTAGCATTACAGATATAGGAACTATAGAAGACGGCTACAAGAAGGTCGGGCACCTCAGCCGCTACAACGGTCAGCCTAGTATCATGCTCTCTATCCAAAAGGAAGCCTCCAGCAACAGTGTGCGGGTGGCGGAAAAGGTCCGGGCGGCCATTCATGATCTAGAGAAAGAACTGGGTGAAGACGTATCCTTGGAGATCGCTCAAGACACGTCGGTATTCATCAAGGATGCTATCGACGGTGTCACCTCCAACGCCCTTATGGGTGCCCTCTTGGCTATGGTGGTCCTCTTCCTTTTCTTAAGGAGTATGCGGCCAACACTAGTAATTGGAGTAGCCATACCAATATCTATATTAGCGGCTTTTGCGATGATCTACTTTAGCAAGACCACCATTAATATGATGTCCTTGGGTGGTCTCGCCCTGGGTGTCGGCATGTTAGTAGATAATGCTATTGTAGTTTTGGAGAACATATTCCGTCAGCGGGAGCTCGGCAAAAACGCTGTGGAAGCCGCTCAGATCGGTGCAGAAGAAGTAGGTATGGCAATTACAGCGTCAACCTTAACAACGGTATCAGTATTTATCCCAGTAGTATATGTCTCGGGTATTGCCGGCGAGATATTTAAGGATATGGCCTTTACCGTTACCTTCTCTTTATTGGCATCACTCTTAGTTTCTTTGACCTTAGTACCAATGCTGGCCTCACAGATCATGGGAAACGGCAAGATCGATGCCAAAGAAGGCGGTATCCGGGCCATAAGATTCATGGGGCGGTTTAGCGATTTTATGCAAGAAGTGTATGGACGTCTCATCGCGTGGGTACTGCATCACCGATTGGCCACTATAGGCATCGCAGTCTTAACCTTGGTGATTTCTCTAGTACTCTTCCCCAAAGTGGGAATGGAATTCATGCCAAGCATGGACCAAGGGCAAATCCAGATCTCTGTATCTATGCCCAAAGGCACAAGACTGGAAGATACTGATAGGGTCGTGCGTGAGGTAGAAGAATACGTGACTTCCATACCGGAAATTGAGACCATATATACTACCGTGGGTTCGGGAGGCGTCTCTTCTACAGGTATCAGTATGGGTGGTGGTGAGTTTGGCAGTATAGGCCTAAACCTGCGACCTGTGGAAGAGAGAACGAGAAATGTCAGGGATATTCTCGGGGACATCCGGGAGTTTGTGGCCCAGATCCCGGGAGCCAAAATCAACGTATCCGGCGGGGACGTAATGATGGTATCCTTTGGCCAGCCCATTCAGCTAGAGCTCAGGGGCGATGATATGGGTCTATTGGGTCTTGCCGCCGATGAACTGATAGCTGCCATTAAGGAGATACCGGGGACCCGGGAACTTCGCAGCAGTCTTGATGAAAGCAGTCCCGAAATCCAGGTAGTGATTAATCGAGATAAGGCAGCGGCCTATGGTGTCAGTGTTGCCCAGATTGCCTCGGGCCTCAGAACAGCAGTCAGTGGCACTACTGTAACCAAGTTTCGCACCGAAGGCAAAGAGGTCGATGTCACAGTACAGCTAGGTGAGATGTGGCGGGATAACCTTGAGGCAGTGGGAACTGTGCCCATCTATACGGCCCGAGGTGCCTCTGTGCCTCTGCAGGATTTAGCTACCCTGCAATACGGGGAAGCCCCTATTCAAATCTATCGCAGCGGCCAGAGTCGTGTTGTAACTATCTCCGGAGATATAGCAGAACGGCCCTTGAATCTGGTCATGAACGATATCCGGAACCTGGTGGATGGTTTCTCCCTGCCAGAAGGGATGCAGGTTACCTATACTGGCCAAGACCAGCAAATGCAGGAATCCTTTGTAGAATTAGGCCAAGCGATGCTCTTAGGTATTCTTCTGGTCTTNATGATCTTAGCATCTCAGTTTGAATCACTGACTCAGCCGCTGATCATCATGGTGACATTGCCCTTAGCCGTGATTGGCGTGATTTTGGGCCTTCTGATTGGCAATGCAACTTTCAATATCATCGCCTTTGTTGGGGCTATTATGCTGGCTGGTATCGTGGTCAATAACGCCATAGTCTTGATCGATTATATCAACCAGCTGAGAGCTTCCGGCATGGATCGCACCACGGCGGTGATTACAGCAGGGAAAGTAAGACTAAGGCCGATTCTAATGACTACTTTGACCACAGTATTAGGTATGGTCCCCATGGCTATTGCCAAGGGTGAAGGCAGTGAATTAGCCAAGCCAATCGCCCTGACAGTTATCGGTGGGTTAGTCACATCCACCTTGCTGACTTTACTAGTGATTCCTGTAGTATACACGATCATGGATGGAATCAGTCGGCGCTTTATGAAACTCTTGGGAAGGGGCGGCGAAACGGTTGGTGCGTCAACTAGTGTTAGCAAGTAGCGGGACGCTGAGAGCCCAGGGAAAAGGAACTAATAGTATGGGAGTGATTGGTATGAGAGGACAAAAAACGTGGGTGGCTGGACTGGTGGTACTCTTGGTGGTGGCCGTAGTTGGCACGGCGGCCGCGGCAGACGTTCAATATGTGACACTTGAGGAAGCGGAAGCCATAGCTTTTGAGAACAGCGTCAGCCTGGAACTGGCAGGTCTAGCTGTGAAGGAAGCAGAGTTTCAATACAAGCAGGCAGAGGCTGCCATGATCATGAGACCATCTCCTGTTTTGCTCTTACAGGCCCAAGGAGGGCTAGATGTAGCCAGGCAGCAGTATACCACAGCAAAAGATAAGCTCGCTCTGGATGTGCAGACAGATTTCTTCAATGCACTCAGAACCCAGAATCTCTTGGCAATTGCCCAAGAAGGTTTAGAATCAGCAGAGCGTCATGAAAGCGTTGCACAAAAGAAGCTGGCGGTAGGGACTGCTACCCGTCTGGACGTGATTAAGGCTAGCCGGAACGTGCTCAATAGCAAGGCCGGCATTTCCCAAGCTCGCCACGGCCTGGAGCTCGCCCAGATGAAGTTCCGTCAAACCTTGGGCGTCGATCTAGATGCCTCTATCTTGCCCCGGGAGATTGCCCTGGATGTAGAGCCAATCCAGGTTAACCTAGAGGAGGATATGGCCTATGCTCTAGAAAATCGAGATGAGATCAAACAACTGCTTTTGGCCATAGAGGTCGCGGAGAAGAATGTGGAGCTCTCCGATAATGACTACACTCCCGCCCTGACACTGCAGCAAGCAGAGCTCAATTTAGCCAAGATGAAATTGCAGCTAGAGCAAGCTCGGGAAGGGTTAGCACTGCAGATCAAACAGAGTCATTCGGCTTGGAAGGATGCCGAGGAACGCATCCCAGTACTACAGAAGGGCGTGGAAGAAGCTACAGAAATGCTGCGGCTCTCGGAGCTGTCGTATGAAGCAGATATGATAACCAGCAATGATCTGCAGGATGCACAGCTAGGAGTCTTGGCAGCTAAGAACGACCTGGTCAATGCCATCTTTGATTATAACCTGGCTAAGGCCTGGTATTTCCATGCAGTGGCTCGGCCTCTAGTCGGTGAGCCAGTGCAGCAGTAAGGAGCTGCTTCGTAATGTTGCAGAGAATAGATAATGGAACAAGTAGCATGGTAGTCACTTGGTTTACACTGGCTCTGATTGCAATCGGAGCTCTAGGCGGCCTTGATTCTCCTGTGGCTTTGGCAGAGGGAGTAAGGAATGCTTCCATGCCGGGGGAGTTGGCCCATATGTTATCCCTAGAAGACATTCTAGAAGTAGCTATGGCCAATAGTACCAATCTACAGATAGCCAACTGGGAGCTTCAGGAAGCAAAAGGAACCCGCAGTCAGGTAGGTGCTGCCTTAAAGCCACAGCTAAATGTGGCAGGCCAGCACAAGGTGGAAAATGCCATTAACAACCCAGCGGCGATAGCGCATATAGAGAGTCTACAGGTAGATCCCGATGATCGCTTCAGCTCCACCATGGCGTCCTTGACATGGATCCAGCAGCTGGGTCCCAACGCAGCACTAAAAAGTGCCATAAAGCAGGCAGACATCGGCACAGAGATAGCTAATCTCCGCAGAGAGCAAGCCCTTGCGGAGCTAGTTGCTCAAGTCCAAACAGGGTATCATGGTGTCGTCCGGGCCCATAACGGGCTAAAGCTGGCCGAAGCTGTTCGGGAGCATACTAAGCTTAACGTAGAGGCCAAAGAAGATCAGCTTTTTCTGGGCACTGCCACTCCTTTGGATGTTCTAAAGGAGAAGAACGCATACCTGGAAGCAGAAAACGGTGTACAGGCGGCAAGGATGGGTCTGGAGTTAACGACTCGGGCACTCCTTCAGACCATGGGCCTAGGCGAGGTTAGCACCGAAGAAGTTCTCACCTGGGCACAAGGATTGGCAGAGGCAAATCGACCTGGAATAGAAAAGTGGGACGTGGATTTCGATGCAGCCTACACCTACGCCCTAGCTGCCAGGCCGGAGCTCATCATGGTGGGTAAGCANAAGGCAATGGCGGAGATTGCCCTAGATCAAGTTANAGAAGAACGGGATTGGACTGTAAAGCTTGCGGGCCAGTATGGTCCCAATGACAAGACGATCCTGCAGTCTTCCATAGACTCCAATCGGACGCTCATGACTACAGTGGTAAGAACAGAGAGGGAAGAGCTGCCGCCACTTACTCNCGNCTATCCTGGTGGTCTTGGCTCTTATAGTTCGAGTGGTAATGGTGGGTTGCCTGAAGCACCTAACCTTGATGTAGACCCCTGGCAGGTGGAACTTAGTCTATCCTACCGATTTGGAGACGGTGGAGCTAAAAAGGCTCAGCTTATGGCCAAGGAAGCTGCTTTGAAGAAAACCGGGCTTCAGGTGGAGCTGGCCAAAGACGGGATTCGCCTGGAACTAAACAGCCTATGGCAGGAGCTAGGTCAAAAGTGGAGGGCATATCAACTGGCTTTGGAGGGCGAAAAAGCTGCTAAGGAGACTTTATCCCAGCTAGAGCTCCTCTATGAGCTGGGCTCAGTCACAGGCAAAGATGTAAGAGAGGGTCGGATCATGGTGCTGCAAGCCGAAAGTAGGGTGCTAGATGCTCACCTAAGCTATGAAGCCCACAAGTGCAAATTGGCTGTGGCTATGGGTATCTCCGGCGAGACTTTAGCTAAGGCAGTGGCTAGGGGTCAGTGGGATGATGTAATGGCGAATCTAGGAGCTGTGCACTTTGAAAAATGAAGACACTTTGCAAGATCGGCGTCGTGATATTCTAGAAGCGGCGGAGCTGGTGTTTGCCACCCGAGGCTTTGCCGCTGCCCGGATGGATGATATCGCTGAAACTGCCGGTGTGGCTAAGGGCACTTTGTACCTATACTTTCGCAGCAAGCAAGTGCTCTTTGTTGAGCTCTTAGAGGCGAGGGCAGAGGAGTATGTCACAACCCTAGATGCCTACCTTAGGGAAGCTAAGTCACTAGCTGATTGCTTGGGTATCCTGGCAACCTTGCGGGGGCAGCTATTTGTCAAAAACCAGCGGCTCGCAGAGTCTATATCACACTCAGTGCCAGACTTTCCCAGAGAACTGCAATATCGGGTGTGGAATATCCGCCGTGCCCTGCAGCGCCCCACTGAAGAAGCTTTGGAGCGATTCTTACCCGCGGACTATCCGGTGCCCCCAAGCCAGACAGCGGCAATAGTCAATGGTGCCATAGATTATCTTGTGGGTATCTGTGTCCTGGACGGGGAGCAGATGGTGTTGTCCGAAGTGGCCAAAGACATACAATACGTACTTCTGCCGGGATTATCTCGGGGAAGGCAGGATAGGGCTTTTAATGAGTTATAGATATCTATAGTGATACCTATATAAACCACATCGATGGTGATTAGCAATGCATGGGCTAGAGGCGGGGGAGAATTGGATGTTAACTGAGTTGTTGGAGTCAGGCTATGCCAAGGATAAAGATCTGAACTGCGCTGAGCAGATACTGCAGGGTGCCAACGAAGCATATGGTTTGGGCCTCGATGAAGATCATCTGAAAGTTGCCGCTGGGTTTGGCGGCGGCATGGCCATAGAGAGTGTCTGTGGAGCATTGACTGCTGCCATCATGGTTCTTGGCAGGCTATATGTTCAGGAAAGGGCCCATGAAAGCAGCCGAATCAAAGATCTTACCCAAGAGCTGTTCGAGCTATATAGTAAAGAGATGGGAAGCATCCATTGTGCTCCCCTAAAGGAGAACTACCGCACTCCCGAAGGCAAGTGCCAGACGGTTATACTCAAGGCAGCGGAGATTCTTGATGGGATAGTCAAACGAGAGACAATTTAAATAGGTTTAGGTCTAAGCCAATCCGGTAATGATTACTAGTAGAAGATGCTGAGAATAAATCAAGCGTCATAGCGGGGAGGAGTTGGACCATGACCAAACTAAATGAAGTATACCTATGTAAGAAGTGCGGTAACATTGTGGAAGTGGTGCATACTGGCAAGGGTGTTCTAGTATGTTGCGGAGAGCCCATGGAGCTCCAGGTGGAAAACACCTTTGATGCTTCCAGGGAGAAGCATGTACCGGTAGTCACGAGGACCGCCAATGGCTACAAAGTGCAGGTCGGCAGTGATCCCCATCCCATGATCGATGTCCATTATATCGAATGGATAGAGCTTATGGCCGATGGTGTGGTTTATCGGGAATATCTAAATCCGGGAGACGCTCCGGAAGCTGAATTCTGTATTGACGCGGAGGATGTCTCTGCCCGGGCCTACTGCAATNTACACTTTCTCTGGACGGGTCAGCNGGAGTAAGAAGAGTGGANAGCTAAGAGGAACTTGCGCTAAAGGATCGCCCGCTGATGCAGCGGGCGATCTAGANATATATCGCAGTCTCGCTACGTGCCTGCTAATTGCCGATGGAATGGAGAAGCGTACCGCCCTCTGTGTGAATTTCCACCTTCTTTGTTGATCTTATCCAGGATCGTGTGCGCTGGAATTCCTCAAAGGAGAACCCTTTTCTCCGGACACTCTTCTGCCAGCAGACACTCTGGCGATTCCACCGGTAGCCTTGTTTTTTCAGAGATTCCTTAACTAAAAATGCTCCCCACACTGAGATAGTCACATATTCTCCATCCAGGGCAGGCATTGGTGGCAGGGCAGCCCATGGGGCTTTGTGCAGGTAATAGTGCCGATGGATGTCCGCTAGGTATGGACTTTGCCTATCTGTTTCCGTTATGATGGCCAAAGCGTGTTTGGCCCGGGTGATGGCTACATAGAAAAGTCTTCTTTCCTCTTCCTCAATGCTAGATATCTTGTCCCCAAAAACCCGATAGAAAATCCAATTAGGATGGATTAGGGGATAGCTTCGCTCAACCGCATCCAGCAAGATGACTGCACTGGATTCCTTGCCCTTGTAGGAGTGGACTGTCGATGCCNTTACCCNCTTGCGGTCTTNTTCCGGCATATATAGACGTATATGATGCAAGAAGCAATCCAGCGTTCGGGTGCGTCTGGAGTGGTTATCTTTATAATCGACGTACCAAGGTAAAGCGTTTCTACGGCAAAGGAGCACCACATCGTGTCCTTGATCTAGAAAGTACCGGACTAATCTTAGAACAGCGGGAGTGATCTCATCTCTGTGGTGGGTCTCAATTTCACGTAGTGATAGTTGGATCTCATCGAGATTGTACACTTCGATGCGCCCGTAAGCTTGCGTGTGTGCCTTGGCCCCCGGGCCCTTGCCATGCATAAGGGCATTACTTGCGCTAACGATGGATTTGCCCGAGCGGTAGTTGGTACGAATATACAGCCGCGAGGCGTCCTGGAAATAGTGATGGAAATCTGTGAAGAACTTCAAATCAGAGCCTGCAAACCCATTAATGGCTTGCCAGTCATCGCCTACTCCGAAGAAGCGTACTTTGGGGTTAATTGATCGGATTGCATCGATCATGGCGGCAAAAGCTGGCGTGAAGTCCTGAAACTCATCAATCATGACGAAATCAAGTTTAGATAACTCTCCTTGCTCTTCACCTCTTCTACGGATAAACCGAGTCTTGCCTGCACGGATGCGTGCTATAGCTTCCCACATCAGCCCATCGAAATCTTCCAGACCTCGGCTGGTTAGCCGGTCAAGGTAATCGCGGTATATGATTGAACCGATATCGATGAACTCCCCCTCTGACCATGACAAAGCCAGATGGGTGGCTGCTTGGCGTTGGAGCTTTTCGGGACTCCAGTTCAGTTTTCTGCAGCGCTGGATAAAGATGGTCATGGCTGCTGAGAAGCAGTCCGGATCCCTTGCTCTGACCTTCTCCCATATGGCATCCTCGGAAAGACGTCTGCATGGAATATTCTCGGCTTTAAGTTCTTGGATAAGCAGTTTTGTAAAGCCCTCTGCACCGTAGGTGAGCAAGTCATCCGGTGTGAATTCAAGGAATTTCCAGCCCTTTTGGGATGCCCAAAACTCCCGTTTTTCCTCACTCATGGTATCGTAGTCCGGGTCACCCTTCAGACCGAAGTACTCGATGATAACGCCCCCATAACGTCCCGTACGAATCATGAAATCAGGTCGATAGTTGGTGCCATCCCAACGGTAGTTCGCCTCATATGTATATTCAATATCGTGTTCGAAAAGTGCATTGGCAATGACTTTCTCCCCGTAGGACTTGATAAAGTCACCGCCGAGACTCTCTCGGGGTAAGGAGCGTCGGTAGGCGAGAAATTCGTCCCGTGGCAGCTGAAACTTTCCATCTACTATCTGCTCCCAGTCGTCTCGAAAGTGGGCTAGCATTAGGTCTCGAATCCTGTAGGAATACTCACTAGATCGCACATATTCGTCAACGATCTCCTGTACTTCCCGCCTCAAAGCCAGGTGCTCGTTGGGTATATCATCATAGATCAGGCTTTCTTCCGGATGGACAAGTGCATAGGCTAGAGCATGGAAGGTCATGACATGGGGCAGATGGTCGTTGAGTTCAGACTTGAGTTCTGCCATCATATGTTCCGCGGCGCTTCTATTGAAGGCAAGGAGCAAGATCTTGTCCGGGGATACATCACAATGATGCTGCAGGAAGATGGTGCGGGTAACTAATGTCCTGGTCTTGCCACTGCCTGCCCGTGCCACCACTTGGATATCGCCTGTGGTGGCAGCCACCGCTGCGGCTTGGTCTTGATCGAGTGGCTTCTCGGTGTTGTCTTTCGACCATTCCCGAACGAAATCTGCCTTCACAAGGTCGTACTCTGCCTTCCCCATGAATCTAGCATCGGGATCTCTAGCAAAGGTGTCATCTGCGCCGAGGAAGTCACTTTGGAGGATGGGCAGTAATTTTCTGCGAGCTGCCTCCTTGCGTACGCTGGCCTCATGTTGCTGTTGTCGCCGCACCTGCTCCATCTCGTCCCGTTGGTTTGCCTCTGCCAAGAGCTTCCGGACTCTCTTTTGACCAGCTGTGATAGATTCTGATTTGCGCTGGCCATCGGAGGCTAAGAGCTTTAGCGTACCCGCCTGGCGCTGTGTTATCAATTCGGGAAGTCGGGACCATTCTTCGGGTGATAGCGAATCTCGAAGCTTTGCCACGATCATCTTCTCTCTTTCCGACAAGCAGTGAGAGCTATCTCCACGCACGATGGCAGGAGCCAAGATCGTCAGGTAGTAGTCGGCATTTGTCTCCCATACGCTCCAGTAGTTAATCAGCTTATCAAGTAGTTCAAGTCCAGTCTCCGCCAACACACTTTCTCCTTTCCCCAGGGATCCAGAGTGCACGCAAAAGCGGGCTTGTCAATGTCCATGAGTTTCGGATCCGGGAATCGTCCTTCGCCCACCCTGTATCCATTCCCCAAATTCTTGCATCGGCCTGCCTGGAAGGGATCTCACTGGCGGCATTGACTAACGCGCTAGTCCACCATACTCTGTAATCGGGGGTTAGGCCAGGGGTAAAGAAAAGCGCGCAACCTACGTTGCGCGCCGCTTCATTGCATGTCTTTCGCTTCTGCTAGCTAAAGACCCTATTCTACGAGGTCTTGAGCAACCGGCTCAAGAATCCCTTTTTCTTGACCTCGCCGGTCTTCCCTTTAGCCGGTCCAGTCACCGCTTTGCGGGCACCGCATTTGGGGCAGTAGTCCTCCCACATAGCGATGTTCTCACCGCAATCAACACATTTGGCCATCTTCTTCCCCCCCAAGCATTTTTCCCTACGCTTACGAGGTTAGCTGACGGTTAGGGCCGGGCCGCCCCTCTGCCAAATGCAGATTAACCCAAGGGTTCCCCCGTTCCAGTGACTGGATTAAGCATGTAATCTTAGTATAACTCTAAAATAAAGAAAGCACAAGGTTATGAGCGATGAAGGTTCAGAATACTGGTTAATAGAGGTATTATAGAAGGAAGAATCTATCCATGGTAGAAATATGAGTACAAGGTTGGGGTAACACTTACTCTCTAAGCCCAATAGATTAAATTGCAGCAATATCTTTGTCCATGGGCTCTCCGCCTTGACCTGGGATTATACTGGCCGGGGGATTATTGTCTAGTTTGTCATAGAAAATCTTTGCTTCATGGCAGGAATAGGTGGCTTAAGTGGAGTAGATCTCTTCAGAACTGACCGGTCAGTTCTGTGGGAGTATGGTCTTCCTTAGCATGCTATCTGGAATGCAAGGGCCCATACAACCCAAGTTGCGTTGGGGCCGCCACCGGTTCATAATCGCAGACAAGGAGGCTAACTTGGTATGTCAGGTACTGATAGTAAACGGGAACGTATCCTGGCGGCTGCATTGGATATTTTTTCGACCCAGGGATTTGCCAATGCCACTGTACAAGAGATCGCAGGGCGGGCGAAGGTAGGTAAAGGCACTGTCTACACATATTTCCCGGCTAAGGAGGATATACTCACCTATCTCTTAGATGAAGGCTTGGCCCATATGGGTCAGCATATAGGGAATCGAATAAGAACGGTAAAAGGGAGTGCCACCAAGCTCCAGGCAATCTTACGTGAGCAATTGCGGTATTTTCACGAGCATCAATCCCTATGTCGGTTGCTCGCCCGGGAAGCGTGGGGCCATGATTATGCGTCGGATTCTCTGGCTCAAAGGATTCGATCCAGCTATATCGGGATGCTGCAGGAGGTGATTGAAAAAGGCATTAAGGAAGGTGAGCTCAGGGCACTAGACTCGGAGACAGTAGCTACAGCCCTTTACGGTATGACTAGTATCGTGGCACTATATGCCAAGGACCTATCCTGTGAGAAGGCACTAGAGCGCATAGAGATGACTTTACAGGAGCTGTTTTTCGGAGGTATTACACTGTCTCCTGCCACTATGCAGGAGGCTTGATAGAGGAGGTAGGGAAATGCGATTTGCCACCGCCTACTTAGGCGAAGCTATGATTCGCCAAGGATTAGGCTACATTTCCAAGTCACCGGAGAAAAATCTCAACAAGATCTTGGACTGGTCCCAAAGGATTGCCAGGGATCCTTACCACAAGCAGTTGATTGAAAGCGTGAGGAATGTCCTACAGGACCCTAATAGCCCCTGGCCGGATTTTATGGTAAAGGCCTTTGAAGAAATTCACCCCAATATCCGGGACACCATTGCCATCAATTATTTTGTTAACGGCACGTTCTTAGGAGTACCTAAGCAGCAAGAGGTCGCCAAGCGGCTGGGGGCTTCAGTACCCTTTGCAGTACTGATGGACCCGACGGCGCGGTGCAATCTTAAGTGTACTGGCTGCTGGGCCGGGGAGTATAAGGGTGAGGATCTTTCCTTGGAAGTAATGGATAGAGTGCTTACCGAGGCAGAAGAACTGGGGATTTACTTCATCGTACTATCTGGCGGGGAGCCCACTCTACGCAGGAAGGACATATTTGAGCTGGCTCGAAGGCACCCGGAACAGGTATTCCACCTCTTTACCAATGGAACCATGATCAATGAGCAGTTCGTTGAGGCAATGGTGGATGTAGGTAACGTCACCTTAGCTATTAGTCTCGAAGGTATGAAGGAACATACCGATGAGCGCCGGGGTGAAGGCGTCTTTGAAAGTGTGATGCATTCCATGGATCTATTGAAACAAGGTGGGTGCCTATACGGAGCTTCAGTGACTTATACTCGTAAGAATGTGGAGCATGTAGCTTCGGAAGAATTCATTGATCTACTCATAGATAAAGGAGCTCGTTTCGTCTGGTACTTCACCTATATTCCCGTTGGCGCCAGTGCCGATCTTGACTTAATGGCTACGCCAGAGCAGCGAGCCTACATGCACAAGCGCACATCAGAGCTTCGGATGCGGAAGCCCATCTTCCTAATGGACTTCTGGAATGATGGGGCAGTTTCCGGTGGATGCATTGCCGGTGGAAGGCGATATATGCATATAAATGCTGCCGGGGAGGTAGAACCCTGTGCTTTTGTCCACTATGCGACACATAACATCAATGAGGTGTCTTTGGANGAGGCCCTTAAATCGCCACTCTTCTTAGCTTACCAGAAGCGGCAGCCATTCAACCAGAACCATTTACGGCCCTGTCCCCTTATCGACAATCCCGATGCCATGCGGGATATGGTGCATGAGTCCAACGCGCACTCTACTGAAGCTCACGTAGGTGAGACGGCTGATGAATTTGCCGCGAAGCTGCAGGACTATGCCGGTGCTTGGGGCGATGTAGCTGATGGAATCGAGCGGGAAGAAAGAGCTGCTAGGGAAGGTAAGGTCGGATAACGCTGATAGCGCTTTCTTGGGAAAGGCTAGAAGATGACTATCCCATGCTTGACCGAGCTCAAGGAAGCTAGCAGTAAGAAAGCTGCCCCTAGGGGTGGCTTTTTGCTTTGTGCCCGAGATTGCGGAGGAATTTCCTGTCTTGTGGGGAAATCAAGTTAGGGAATCAAAAGAAGAGGTATTTCCAGATGAAGGAGAGGCAAACAGTGAATCGCAAACTGTCTATCCTATTAGTCTGTTTGTTAGTTGTGGCGGGGATAGTTATCCACTTGGTTTCCTCGGGCAGGGAAGG
>JGI24707J26582_10002279_pt1 | contig 14578 bp, 14 predicted proteins | sample BioPla1DNA1_FD_26582 | JGI IMG/M metagenome (IMG submission 26582) | reverse complement strand
TGAATTTCTGATGGTATTATAATCTTAGTGGCTTTGCCATCTGCTACCTTGGCAAAGGTTTCTAGACTCTTTAAGGATACTACCTTATCATCTGCTCCTGCATTCTTTAACATTTTAAGGCCTTCTGCTGTGGCTTCTTGTACCTTTAGTATAGCTTCAGCTTGACCTTCTGCTTCTCTTATGGCTGCTTCTTTTTTAGCTTCTGCTCTAAGAATAGCTGCTTCTTTTTCTGCCTCTGCATTTAGTATAGCAGATTCTTTATTTCCTTCTGCTATTAATATGGCAGATTTCTTTTCTCCCTCTGCAATTAGTATTTTTTCTCTTCTTTCCCTTTCTGCTTTCATTTGTTTTTCCATGGCATCTTGAATTTCTGCAGGAGGAATAATGTTTTTCAGTTCCACTCTACTTATTCTAATTCCCCAAGGGTCAGTGGCTTCGTCTAATACAGCTCTCAATTCAGTATTAATTACATCCCTTGAAGTCAAAGTTTCATCTAGTTCTAAATCTCCAATTATATTTCTCAAAGTTGTGGCCGTTAAATTTTCAATGGCCATTAAAGGATTATTAACTCCATAGGTATATAGTTTAGGGTCAGTAATACTATAATATACCACTGTGTCAATTTGCATTGTAACATTATCCTTTGTAATTACTGGTTGAGGTGGAAAATCTACCACCTGTTCCTTTAAACTAACTTTACAGGCTACCCTTTCTATAAAAGGTACTTTTACATGTAGTCCTACATTCCATGTGGTTTTATAAGCACCTAATCTTTCTATTACAAAAGCTGTGGCCTGTGGTACTACTCTAATATTTGATACTATTGCTGCTAATACAATTATAAAAATAATTGCAAAAACCCAACCCATTATGCAGTCCCCCTTTCTTTTTCTACTACTACTAATTTAACACCTTCAATATCTACAACTTCTACAAAGGTGCCTTCCTTTAGTGTTAAGCCATCTTGAGATTTTCCAGTCCAAATTTGGCCATTTATCCTTATTTGTCCAGGAGTTAAAGGAGTTATTTCCTTTACTACTTCACCAGTTTTACCAATAAATCTATCTGTATTGGTTTTTACTTTTTCAGATTTTACAGATTTCATTAAAACTGGTCTAAATATGAGAAAAGTCAATATAGAGGTAGCAATAAATCCAATTACCTGGCCTATTGGTGAAATCCCAAAATACTTTAATAAAATAGCTACTAAGGCACCTGCTGAAAACCATACACTTACTAAAGATAATGTAGATATTTCAATAATAAATGTAATAATAAATATTATTAACCAGTGTATAATAACACCTCCTTTATTCAATTTATAATACACAATTGACAATTATTTAAGTCTTATTCCACCTTCAATAAATTCTATCTTACCTTCTTTTAATAATTTTCCTATTGCTCTTTTAAAGGCAGATTTGCTCATATTTAATTCTTTTCTAATTGTTTTAGGGGAACTATTGTCATTTAACATCAATACTCCACCTTTTTCTTGGGTTTTATTTAAAATATACTCTGCATCATCTTCTATTTCTATATAAAATTTATCCCTTAAACTTAAGTCAAGTTTTCCATCAGGCTTTACATTTGTAACCCTTAAGTCCACTTCTTCCCCAGGGACATATACTCCTATTAATTCTTTTTTAGGAATTAATCCTTCGTATTTATTATCTACTGCCACAAAGGCACCAAAATTTTCATTAATATTGTAAATTGTCCCTTTTACCCAGTCTCCTTCTTTATATGGAGAATCAGATTCTAAGAAATCTTTAATTTTCATAGTACCACAAAGCCTATTGGATTTATCTATATATAAACCTATTAAATATTCCCTACCTTTTTCCAATTTCATAGATTGTTCTTTAAAGGGTAAAAATAAGTCTTTTTCTAAGCCCCAGTCTAAAAAAGCACCTATTTTAGTAATATCTACTACTTTTAAAAGTCCCACTTCTCCTAATACTACCTTAGGCCTTTTAGTAGTGGCAGTTAATCTATCTTGAAAATCTCTATAAATAAATACTTCTAAAATATCCCCTACCTTTGTACCTTCTGGAACCTCTTTTTTAGGTAATAGTACATCCTTATCACCTTTTTTGCTGTTTTTTACATTTAGGAACACTCCTACGGATGTGTGTCTTTTTACTTCTAATTCTTGAATTTTTCCAAGTTCTATCATATTTGCACCTCTTTAAAATATATTATAATATAATTTTATCATATATGTATAGTATTCCAAAGAAAATTAATAAAAAAACAAATAGCCCAAAATTAGGGCTATTGTAAACTTTTTACTGCTTTTTCTATTCTATTTAAACCATCTTCAAGTATTGCTCTAGGGCAAGCTATATTTAGTCTAAAATAACCTTCCCCACCTGGTCCATAAGGCCTTCCATCATTTAAATATACCTTTCCATTTTTTATTAAGGCTTCACTTATTTCATCTGAAGATTTGTTTAAACTTCTAAAATCTAACCATAATAAATAAGTTCCTTCTGGTTTATGAACTTTTATTTCTGGTATATTTTTATTTATATAGTCTATGGCAAAATCTATATTAGATTCAATATATTCCATTACTTCTTTAAGCCATTGTCCTCCATGATTATAGGCAGTTTCTAAGGCTAATGCTCCAAATATTGAAATATTGCCTATTTCCATTATTTCAATGGCCCTACTATATTTATTCCTTAAGTTTTCATTGGGAATTATAGCTACTGATGTATGAAGTCCTGCTATATTGAAAGTTTTACTAGGTGCCATTAAGGTTATAGTTCTTTCTTCTAATTCCTTAGAAATAGAAGCCAATGGAATATGCTTATGTCCTTTTAATGTTAAATCACAATGGATTTCATCTGAGATTATAATAATATTATTATTTATACAAATATCTCCCAGTTTTATTAATTCTTCTTTAGTCCATACTCTTCCCACTGGATTATGGGGACTACAAAGCATCATTAATTTAGTATCATCATCTATTTTTTTCTCTAAATTTTCATAATCCATTACAAATTTTTCCCCATTATGTATTAAGGGGACATTGTTTACAATTCTTTTATTATTGTTTACTACTCTATAAAAAGGGGGATATACTGGGGATTGTACTAGTACTTTCTCCCCTTCTTCTACTAATTCCCTTACTCCAATATTTAATCCCATTACTACTCCAGGAGTAAACAGTATCCACTCTTTTTTTATTTCCCAATTATATCTATTTTTTATCCAATTTATTATGGATTCATAAAAAGAATCATCTATATAGGGGTAGCCAAAAACTCCATGTTCTACCCTTGTCTTTAAAGCTTCAATTATTTCATCTGAAGATTTAAAATCCATATCTGCTACCCACATAGGTAGAACATCTTTCTCACCTTGAAATTCTTCTAATTCTCTCCATTTAACTGAATCAGAATTCCTTCTATCCACCAATTCATCAAAATTGTATTTCATACATCATTCTCCTTTTGTTATTTTGCTACATTTCCAGCTAAGTTTAACACATCCCAAGTTCGAGCGAAGGGAGGAGAATATAGTAAATCTAGCATTCCTAGTTCTTTTGTAGTCATTCCATTGTAAATTGCTGCTGCCAATGTGTTTATTCTAAGTGCAGCACCTTTTTTACCAACAATCTGTCCACCAAGTATTTTTTTACTATTCTTGTCATAGATTAATTTAATAAATATATCTTCCTGACCTGGATAATAATTAGTTTGGTTTTTATCTTTAATAAATACTTGTTTATAATCATATCCCAATTCTTTGGCTAATTTTTCAGTTATACCAGTCCTGGCACATTCTAAATCTAATAATTTCAAACCAGCTGTTCCCAAAGTACCAGGATATTTAGATTTATTACCTCCTAAATTTTCCCCAATTATTCGTCCTAATTTATTGGCAGATGTGGCTAAAGCCATATACACATTATCTTCTAAAACAAAATGGGGTATTGCTGCACAATCTCCAACTGCATATACATCATCTATATTAGTTCTTCCAAAATTATCTACTTTAATAGCTCCATTGTTCATTAGTTCAATTTCATCTTTGTCTAAAAATGAAGTATTAGGCTTTACTCCTGTTGCAATTACTACTAAATCTGCATTGTACTCTCCTTTATTTGTTATGACCCTTTGAACTTTTTTGTCTCCTCCTAATTCCACCACATATTCATTTAGTTTTAAATCTATAGATTTATTTGACAATTCTTCTTTCATAATTTCTGTCATTTCTTTGTCAAAGGACTCTGGCATAATATCTTCGTCTAATTGTATTATTCTAATATTTTTGCCTAATTTNCTCATGGTATCTGCTAATTCTAAACCTATATAACCTGCACCTACTATTGTAATATCTTTAATTTCATCACTTAGTAATTTTTCCTTTAATTTTAATCCATCTTCCAAAGTTTTCAATGTAAATACATTTTCTAATTCAATGTTTTTTATGGGCGGAATAATTGGAATAGAACCTGTAGCTATAACTAGTTTATCATATTTATCCTCATATACTCTATTGTTTTTTAAATCTTTTATTTTAATTTTTTTATTAAGAAAATCTACTTCTTTCACTTCGTTAAATGTTTTAATTTCTACACCTGTTTCTTTAAAATCTTCCACAGTTCTGGCTATCATAAAATTAGGATCTGAAAAACAGTTCCCAATGTAATATGGCAATCCACATGCCCCAAAAGATACTGTATCTGTTTTTTCGTATACAACTATTTCCCCATCTTTTATTTCTCTTCTGGCTTTAGCTGCTACACTAGCTCCTGCTGCAACTCCACCTATAACTATTACTCTCATATTTTCTTCACCTCTTTTGTTATACTTCCATACCTTTCGTCTTTACTAATTTTTTATTTAATATATATAAAGCAAATAAAACTACAGCTCCAGCTAAACATAATAAATTATTTGAACTTAGCATGATTAAGGATGTTAAAAATAAAATCCCTCTTTGGAATATTGATATATCCCTTAATAACCAACCTTGAGCTGAAAATGCTAATGATAAACAAGTTAAAAATGCAAAAATTAAATCAATTACCACTTCAATTTGCAATCCTGTTATAACTACCAATAATTTTTGGTTTAAAACGAAAGCAAAGGGAACTATAAAAGCTACTATACCCAGTCGAACAGCCTCCCAACCAACCTTCATAGCATTTTCTTCTGCTAAACCAGCTGCTGCATAGGATGCTACTGCTACTGGTGGTGTTATGGCAGATATGGATGCATAATATAAAATAAATAAATGGGCAGCTAAATTTGGTATACCTAATTCTATTAATGCTGGTGCTACTGAGGTTGCTGCAATTATATAAGCTGCTGTTGTAGGTAAACCCATACCTAATATCATACTAACTACCATGGCACATACTAGGGATATAAATAGATTTCCTTTACCTAATCCTATAATAATATTTGAAAGTTTTAGTCCTAAACCTGTTAGTGAAAGCATACCTACTACTATTCCAGATGTGGCACAAGCTGCAATTACTTGTAGTGAAGATTTTGCAGCACCTGAAGCTGCTTTCTTTAGCATTCCCCATCCAAATCTATTCTCCTTTTATATTTTAAAATCTTTATTTTAAAATCAATTAGTTATTGAAACTAATTGTATTAATAGCTTTTTAAAAAATAATTAATCTATAATACTAATTATTGCTGCTTCCATAGATGAGGCACCTGCTTTACACAATTTGCCTACATTTTTAATTGTTTCTTCTAGGGTATTTCCTACTACGCCAATATTTGCTTCTGGCATTATGTTTTTATTTGCTAAATAAGCTGCAATTACTGCTTCTTCTGCAGATGTAGCTAATTTTAGTGCACAGGTTTCTTTGGCTCCATCGCAAATCATACCAGTAAGATTTGCCAACATATTGTTGCAAGCCCCACTTATTTGTTCAATACTACCACCTAACATCCAAGTAATACCTGCACTGGCACCAACTCCTGCCGCTATACCACAGCCACACATATAAGATAGTTTTCCTGTAAAAATCTTCACATATTTGTTGATAATATGGGCAAAAAATACTGCTCTAATTAGTCTTTCTTTCTCTATATTCTGTTCTTCTGCAACTACGACTATAGGTAGAATTACTCCTAAACCTTGATTTCCACTACCTGCACTAGTCATTATTGGGCAAACTCCACCACCCATTCGAAGATCTGCAGCTGCTGCTGTTAAAATTCTAGCTTTAGTAGGCCCACTAATATTTAATTTGTTTTCTTCAGATAATTTCTTCAAGGTAAAACCTATGCCCATTCCTTTGCCTTCTGTCATGCCAATTTCTGCAGCTAAATTATTCATCTCAATTCCTTCTTCTATAAAAGCAATTTCCTCTATAGGTACTGTTTCCACAAATTCTTTAATATCTTTAATAGATAATTCCTCTAAAAAATCATTAGATTCTTTCTCTTTTTCCAGGACATTTTTATAAATTACTTTTCCATTTACTTTAACTGTATCTATATGATTATGACTATCTTTCAATAATACAATCACATCTGTATTTTCACTTTTAGCAAAGACTTCCACATATACATCTGGAGAATCTTCTATATAACTTATGTTTACCTTCCCTTCATCTAATATATTGTGAACTTCATGGATTGAATCTCCATTTACATCCTTCAATACCATTAGACCTTGTTCTGGATTCCCACAAACAATTCCTAAGCCTCCTGCTAAATCCAATCCTCTTTCCTCAGTATTAGGAATTATTACAGATTTTCCATTTTTAAATATGTTTTTACTAGTCTTTATATTTAATTCCTGAATTTCTCCGTCTAAATATTTATTTGCAACAGATACTGCATAGGCCACAGCAACAGGTTCTGTACATCCTAATGCTGGTATAGTTTCTTTTTTTACTATTTCTAATAATTTGTTCATATCTTCTGTTCTTGGCATAAACTTGCACCCTTCTTTCAAATTTTTATCCATTATTTCAACTGCCCTTATATAATTGCAATACTCGTGCCAACAATATCAAAAAGTCCAAATGGCTTAAATTAGCCATTTGGACTTTTTGTATTTTAAACACTAAATTATATTTTCTTATTTTTGCAAATTGAAAATTCTTCAATTATAAAATTCTATTTAGAAACTGTATATTTCAGATGTTTTNTTTATTTGCAATACTGCAAAAAAAATTTGCAAATATGCAAATTATACTTTATATTGCACACTATTGCAAATTATACTTGCCTAATTTCCTATATAAAGTAGATAAATCAATGCTTAATTCCTTTGCAATTTTTTGTTTATCCTTTGTTGTATTCCCACATTTTTGCAAATATTTTATTAAAATTTGTTTTTCATACTCTTCTATCATCTCATTTAATGATTTGTTTATACTTAGATTTTCATCATCAGCTATAGTGGAAATATATTTTTTTATATTATAGGGTAAATTTTCATATTCAATAATATCTCCATCCATTGTATTTATTAAATACTCTATAACATTTTCTAATTCCCTAATATTTCCTGGCCAATTATAATTGTTTAAAACTTCTTTCACTTCTGGTGAAAAAAACTTCATATATACACCTAGTTTATTACAGTATCTTTCCATTAAATGATTTACTAATATATCTATATCTCCTTTTCGTTCTCTTAAAGCTGGTATATGAATAGGAATAACATTTATTCTATAGTATAAATCATCCCTAAATTTATTTTCAGCTATCATCTGTTCCAAGTTTTTATTAGTAGCAGTTATTAATCTAAAATTTACTGAAATAACTTCCTTGCCACCTACACGCATAAATTTCTGGTCCTGTAGCACCCGTAGTATTTTAGGTTGTAGTCGAAGGGGCATATCCCCAATTTCATCTAAGAACAAGGTTCCTCCATTTGCTAATTCAAACTTACCTATATGGCCTTCCTTTTTTGCTCCAGTAAATGCTCCCTCATCATAGCCAAATAGCTCACTTTCCAACAAACTATCTGGAATAGAGGCACAATTAATAGCTATAAATGGAGCATCTTTTCTATCACTACTATTGTGAATTGCCCTAGCAAATAAATCTTTTCCAGTTCCACTTTCTCCCCTAAGTAGTACAGCTGAATCGCTTTTAGCAACACTTTTAGCTAATTTTTTAGCTTCAATTATTTTTTCACTTTCCCCAATAATATCTTCAAAATTTATTCTATTTTTCCCTTCTATTAACATATATGCATTTTTTACTACATTAGAGGTTTCGTTTAGTTTTATTATATTACTTACTTTTTCGTCCTTCATGGTTACAGGAATATTTTTTATCATTAAAGATTTCTTTTTCCCATTAATATTTACTTTCTTTTCCATATAATAATCCTGTTTTTCATCTAATTCAATATTAGGTATTATTTCATATATATTTTTTCCTATTAAATCTTCTTTATTTTTTAGAAAATATCTTTCTATTTCAGAATTAATAACTTTTATTTTTCCATGATTGTCAGTAAGAATAATTCCATTATCTATTTCATTAATAATCATATTGGTCATTTTATCTTGTATGGTTAATTTAGTAATAGTTTCAGTATAATTTAAATTACCAGCTAATAAATTTCCCAATCTATTTAAAAATACAAGTAAAGATTCGTAATCTTTGTGAATCCTTTGTTTTTGTTCTAAATCAAAGGCTAATACTCCTATAACTCCTAATAGTTTTCCTCTATCCATTATGGGATATCCTAATGATGCCATTTCACTACAACTACCTTTTATAACACAGTCTATACATTTTTGGCTAAAGTTTGGGCTATCTATAAATTCTGGTTTTTCTTTTTTAGCAATCATTTCAAAAGAGCAGTTTTCAGGTAATTTTTCACCTATTTGTTCTCTGTATCTTCCTGTGGCAGCTACTCTATACATATTATTATCTATTATAGTTACATCCACATCTAGTACTGCAGCTATGGCTTCTGCTACTTCTTGAGTAGATTTTTTTATTTTAGATAGTTTCATATTATCACCCCTTAGAATTTTGAGAACATTGTCGAATATTGACTAATATCATATATAGTATCATAATGGATGATAAATTTCATTATAAAAAAACTTACAATTTGAGGGACTGCCCCCAAATTGTAAGTTTTTTATCTAAAATTTGTCGTAGTATATTAATTCTTCTAATATTCCCTTCTCCATTAGTACTTTTACTACCGAGTCTATCATACCTGCACTGCCACATAAATAAGCTTCTTTGTCCTCTGGGCTTTTTATATGTTTATCTAATGCTACATTTACCCTTCCCCTTTCTCCAGTCCAATTGTGTTCATCTAAGGCTCTAGAAAGGGTTGGTATAAATTCAAAATCATATAGTGTTTCTTCAAACTCTTTCATTTCATCTAGTAGGAATAAGTCTTCTGGAGTTCTAGCTCCAAAATAAAATTTAGCTTTTCTTTTAATATTGTTTTCCTGCATATAATAAAGTATGGATAAAATTGGTGCCATTCCAGTACCTACTGCTACCATTACCATTTCATTTTCTGGATTATCTTGATAGTAAAAATCCCCATAGGGACCATTTATTTCTACTGTATCTCCTTCTTTTAAAAATTGATGTACATAAGTGGTACATATCCCTCCAGGTACATAGCCAATTATTAAATCTATATAGTCTTTATGGCTTGGTGGGGAGGCTATGGAATAAGCCCTATATACTTCTTCATCATTGCCTTTGTATTTGGGAGCTTTTAATTGAATATATTGTCCAGGTTTAAAATTAATCTCTTCTCCTTCTTTAAACCTTAATCGTAGCTTCTTAATAGTTGGTGTCATATCTTCTATAGACTCTACAGTAGCTTCATACTCCCTTACATTAAATAATTCCTCTGGTATTTCTATTTTCATATTTTCTTTTACTTTACATTGACAAGAAAGCCTAATATTATTCTGAACTTCTTCTTCTGTAAGCCAAGGCAATTCTGTAGGAAGTATTGGCCCTCCACCTTCTAATACTTTAACTTTACAGTATCCACAGGTACCTTTTCCCCCACAGGCAGAGGGTATGAAAACCTTCTGGTCTATTAATGTAGAAAGTAATGAATCTCCACCATCTACTGTATATTCTTTTTCTTCATTTATAATTAACTGCATTTCTCCATAATTACCTATGGTTCTATCAGCAAGGGTTAACAAAAAAGCTAATATTCCACTAAAGGCTGTTACTGTTGCTGTTGTAATTAAAATGGTTTCCATCTAATCCCTCCTATTGTATCTGTACTATGCCTGAAAATCCAATAAAGGCTAGGGCCATTAATCCAGTTATTATCAAAGTTATACCTGGACCTCTTAATCCCTTTGGAATACTATCTTCCCTTAGTCTTTGTCTAATTCCTGCCATGGCCACTATGGCTAAGGTCCAACCTATACCAGAACCTACTGCAAATCCTAAGGATTGTAAAAATGTATATTCACGAATTATCATAAATAGAGAAACTCCCAATATGGCACAGTTGACAGTAATTAATGGCAAAAATATTCCCAGGGCATAGTAAAGATTTGGAAAATACCTTTCTACTATCATTTCTAATAATTGAACGAAGGCTGCAATACTAACTATAAAGACTATAAATCTTAAGTACTCTAAACCTAATGGTTCTAATATATAATAATAAATTAAATAATTTAATATAGTAGTAAAAGTTAATACAAAAGTAACTGCCTGTCCCAATCCTAAAGATGTGGGTATTTCTTTGGAAACTGCTATAAAGGAACACATACCTAAAAAATTGCTAAGTATCATATTATTTGTAAATATGGCTGCAAAAAATATAATAAATGGATTAAGTTCTATCATGAAATAGCCCCTCCTTCTTTTTCATCTTCTGGAGCTAAGGATCTGGCTACCCAAATTATTACAGCCAGTATGAAAAATGCTCCTGGTGGCATTATCATTATAGTCCAATTTGTCCACCCATCTCCTAATACCTGATATCCAAATATGGTTCCAAAGCCTAATAATTCCCTAAAGAAAGCTACTAGTAAAAGTACAAATGTGTATCCAGCACCTGAGGCTAGTCCATCTAGAAAAGAGCTTAGGGGTGGATTGTTTTGCGCAAAGGCTTCACATCTTCCCATGATTATACAGTTTGTAATTATTAATCCTACATAAGGTCCTAGTGCCTTACTCATTTCTGGATAATATGCCTTTAGAAATATGTCTAATATAATAACATATGCTGAAATAATTAATACCTGAACCATCATTCTAATATGTTTAGGGGTAATTTTTCTTATTAATGAAACTGTTAGTTCAGAAAAGGCAGTAACAAACATAAGACCTAATCCCATTATTAAAGAATTTGCCATTAAATTTGTTACAGCTAAAGCTGAACATATTCCAATTACTTGTCTAAATATGGGATTGTCATCCCAAAGGCCATCTTTAATTATTTTTTTCGGATCTGCCATTTAATTTTCCCCCTTTCGTAAATTTATAAAGTCTTCTATATTTTTATTTAAAAAATTACTTACAGATTTAGATGTAAGGGTGGCTCCTGCTATGGAATCTACATTTCCATCTGGTGCTGGTCTATAGACAATATATTCTCCACCTTTAGCATTGGTTAAATCTAGATTTCTAAACTGTTCCTTAAATGGCTCTTCTGAAATCCTACCTCCTAGACCTGGAGTTTCACTATGGGACACAAAATCTATTCCTAGTAATTCACTATTATCTGCAGAAATTGCAGCATAACCTTCTACAGTCCCCCAAAGCCCTGTGCCTCCAATGGGAAAGGCATAAGCTATAATATTTTCTCCTTCCTTTACTACATAAATAGTTTTCTCCCCTATTTTTTCTTCTTCAATATATTGGTTAAAAGTTTCTTCTATTGCCTTTGGATCATCAGAAGGGGTTTCAATATTAAAAACATATAATATGGTTTTTCTTAAATCTGTCTCTTGATTATAGGCTATTACATCTGTAGTTTTGTAATTTAAAAATGCTAAAATAAAAGTAAAAAATGCAGTAATAATTATCATAAATATTATTGGAAAACTAAAGGATTTTTTCATGCTGTTACACCTTCCTTCTTTTCCCTTTTCCGTTTTTTAGAATATCTTACTCCTTCGTCAATTATAGGTGCAAAAGTATTACCTATTAAAATTGCAAACATCATACCTCCTGCAAATAAAGCATAACCTCTAATAATTACTGTAATAATCCCTATTAATATTCCATATATCCATTTCCCCTCTACAGTCTTTGGTGAGGAAATTGGGTCTGTAGCCATAAATACTGTTCCAAACAAGAAGCCTCCTGAAAGAATACCAAATATGGGATTTGGAATTTGGGGATTCCCAAATAAGTATAAAATACTACTAAGGCCTGTAAAACCAATTAAAACACCTACCATAGTCTGCCAAGCTGCTACTTTTTTGTATATTAAATATATAGCTGCAAGTATTATTAATATGGCACTAGTTTCTCCCAGGGAACCTGCTACATTTCCTAAAAGTAATTTAGATGAAGCTACCATTTCCCCTGTCTCTCTAAAGATTAACATGGGAGTTGCTTGAGATATGGTATCTATACTTTTTGTCAAATAAGTTCCAAAACCTCCAGGAAATCCACTTGCTACTTCTGACCAATGAATAGTTAATGGTTCTGGAAAAGATACATATACAAAGGCACGAGCCACTAAAGCTGGATTAAAGATATTTCTACCAAATCCTCCAAATACTTCTTTTCCAAATACTACTCCAAAAACTATTCCCACTGCTGCTATCCATAATGGGGTGCTCGCTGGCAATGTAAGAGTATATAATATACAGGTGACAAAAATTGCCTCCGACATTTTTTTACCATATTTCTTTTCAAATATATACTCTGTGCCTACTCCAAATAGGGTTGTCCATAAAAGTAAAACTAAAGACCTCCAGCCAAAAAAATAAATAGATGCTAGAACTATGGGAATTAATGAAATAATTACAGTTCTCATCATCTTTTGAGGCATAAAGTACTTTTTCATAAGATTGTCCAAAACTAACCACCTCCAAATTGTTTTGAAAATTTAAATTTGTCTATATATAAATATATTCCCATATATAGGTAGTTGGAAACAATTATTTATGAAAAATTAAGATTTTTTCCAATCAAATATCAGGCACCCTACCAAATGTTTGATAATAATTATCATTTACAAATGATTATTGTTATGTTATAATAATTTTGGCTTAAAATTATCGCGGCAAAATAATAAATGGAGATGATAATTTTGGCAAAGAAAATGAATCCTAGATTTAAGGAATGTCGAAGATTAGGATTAAATGTATGTGGTCATCCAAAGGCTATGAATAGAGCTAAACCAGGTAGCTCCAGAGATGATAAAAGACTTTCAAATTATGGTAAACAATTACTTGAAAAACAAAGATTACGTGCCTATTATGGAGTATTAGAAAAACAATTTATAGGCTATGTAAAGGAAGCTAAAAAATCTAAGGATCAAACTGGATATGCTTTAATTAAAATATTAGAATCTAGACTAGATAATTTAGTATATAGATTAGGCTTTGCTTCTTCTATAAGGCAGGCAAGACAAATGGTGGTCCATGGACATATTAAAATAAATGGCCAAAAAATTGATATACCTTCCTACAGGGTAAGTCCTGGAGATGAAATATCTCTCAAAGAGAAATCTAGAAATGTGAAACTTTTCAAGGAAAATTTCCTATCTAGTTTTCCTAATCAATATCCTTATTTAGAAAAAGATGAGAATAATTTTTCAGGTAAGTTTATTAGATTTCCTGAAAGAGAAGAAGTGCCTATTGAAATTGAAGATCAATTAGTAGTAGAATTTTATTCACAAACAGTTTAAGAGGAGAGTTTTCTCCTCTTATTTAATTTCTCTATGAATTCTTTTAGAAAAATCTATTACTTTTCTTTCATATTCCTCTTCCATTAGGGGTGAAGTAAGTAAAAAATCTGCCGTAGACCAATTGTTTGCTACTGGAATATCATATAGTACTGCAATTCTAAGTAGTGCCTTTACATCTGGATCATGGGGCTGGGCTTCTAATGGGTCCCAGAAAAATATCAAAAAGTCTATTTCTTCCTCTGCTATTCTAGCTCCTATTTGTTGGTCTCCGCCTAGTGGGCCAGATTTAAAAGCTTTAACTGGTAATTTAACAGTTTCTGATATTAATTTTGCGGTGGTTCCTGTACCACAAAGAAAATGCATCTTTAGTTTGTCCTTATTTATTTCAACCCATTGTATTAAGTCTTTCTTTCTATTATCATGGGCAACTAAAGCTATACGTTTTTGTTTATTTATCTTAATAGATATAAAATCCTGTTGATCCATAGTTATTTAATCCTCCTCTTATCTAATATTTAATCTATATAACTATAATAATATATTTTCACCCTTTATGCCATAATGTATAATTTGCCTAAATAAATTTTCAAGGAGCCTATAAATTATCTACTTTTTCTAATCTTTTTATTTTAAATATCTTTAAATTCTTTTATATCTAAATCTAAATTCTTATTTGATTTTCTATACCATAGGTAGGCTTTTAAATTATGTTTTAGTTTCATAATAGTTTCATAATAGTTTCCTAATA
>JGI24707J26582_10002274_pt1 | contig 14590 bp, 10 predicted proteins | sample BioPla1DNA1_FD_26582 | JGI IMG/M metagenome (IMG submission 26582) | reverse complement strand
TATGATTGCCTTCATCGGCTTTACTACAACCAGTTACCAGGGCAATTACCATCACAAAAAGAACCATAAATAAAACTGGTTTTCTCATTTTTACGCCTCCATTTCTTCTTGTCTTATAAATTAAAACTTATTTCAAAATAAGTTTAATTACACGAATCAGTATCATTAAGCTAGAGAGAACCAATGATACTACAAGGATTTCCTTTATAGTAATTCTTATAATCGAGTTTAAAACAAAAGATAAAATTAGTAGAAACACTACCCAATAAATCATATAGATGATATAAAGTATCAGTGTCCAAATTATTTCCTTTAACTTGTCTTTTGCTTTTAAGTTGTTCCATTGATGTAGCATCATAATCCTCCATTGTCAATTTTCATAAAGACTTTTTATTTATCTTGTATTTCTTTTGAACATTATACAAGAGGTTTTTGGTAAAAGTCAATATATCCATTGCAATTTATTTAAGTTTATTGTAAAATATTAAAGATTTCAGTGAACTAATCTATTTTAATTAATAAAAAATGATTTAAGATGATTCAATAAGATAATTTAATATGATGATTTAAGTAATACAGATTGATTAAAGAAATTTAAATTTATTTTAATATATAAAAATTTTTAAAGGAGGCGTTGAAATGAAACACATTACCAAATTACTACTCATTGGTCTCCTATTATCCTCTTTCATTATCTTTGCTACTGCATGCAAAAAAGACGAGGATGGCAAGTCCAATGAGAACACACCAGGGATCGAAGAAGAGGCCGANGATAAGAAACCATCTNCCACCCCTTCTGAAGATACCAAAGAACCAACAAAGCCAGAGGAAGCCATGGCTGTNGATGGTGATTACGATTACTTACTAGAAGTAAAGGGATCNTCTGGTTATGAAATTAGTGATATACTCTATGGTTTATTCCTAGAGGACATTAATTTCGCCGTTGATGGAGGAATGTATGCAGAAAAAATTAAAAATCGTTCCTTTGAATATGGTTCCATGGCAACCNGTGGAGCCACCCATGGTTGGACAAAACTTGGGAAAGTAGATTTTGAAGTAATCGATGGAAGTACAGATCAAAGCTATTTGAACGAAAACAATCCTCAGTATGCAAAACTGACCAATTCTTCTGGTGAACTGGCAGGGATTGGAAACCTTGGATTTCTCGATGGATTATCCGTTGAAGAAAATGCTGTATACAACTTCAGTGGATACTTTAGAAGCAAAGACTACACTGGTAGTATAACCTTACGATTACAAGACAATCAAGGAAATGTATATGGTGAAGCCTTAATCAAGGATATTAAAAATCAGTGGTGGAAGCATGAAGTTGAGATCACTTCTTCTGCTACTGTTACCAAAGATCTTCTATTTTGCGTATTAATTGAAGATGGTACAGTTGAGATGGATATGATTTCTTTATTCCCTCAAGATACCTATAAAGGAAGAAAGAATGGTATTCGTAAAGATATTGGAGAAAAACTAGAAGCATTAAATCCAAAATTCTTACGCTTCCCCGGAGGCTGTCTTGTAGAAGGGAAAACCTTGGAAGATGCTTATGATTGGAAAGATTCCATCGGAAATGGATTGGAATTTACCATTAATGAAGAGAAAACCTATGGCGATGTTGCTACTAGACCTTTAGGAGTCAACCTATGGGGTAGCAGCAATGCAAGCAGAAATCCATATTATATGACCTATGGAATCGGCTTTTATGAATACTTCCTGTTAAGTGAAGACCTGGGAGCAGAACCTATACCCATTGTTAATGCTGGACTCTCTTGCTTAATTCAGGGCACTAGAAGAACTGGTACCCCTGCACAGGCTTTTGACATTGGAACCGAGGAATTTAATCAGTATATTCAGGATGCTTTGGATTTGGTAGAATTCGCCAACGGTGGTTCAGATACCNAATGGGGNGCTATTCGTATTGCAATGGGTCACGAAGAACCCTTTGATTTAAAATACATAGGTATTGGAAACGAACAATGGGGAGAAGTATATTTTTCTAGATATGANGCNTTTAAAGCTGCATTTGAAGAAGCTGCAAAAAATAATCCGGAACTNTATGGAGATATTGAACTGATTGTAGCCAACGGACCAGTGGCTGGNGACCGTTATGCNTGGAACAAGATTAATCTTCATGGTAATGATTATGCTGGTTTGGTAGATGAACATTATTATATGGAAGCATCCTGGTTCTTAACCAATACCAATCGTTATGATTCATATGATAGAAACAGTGTTCCTGTATTTTTAGGTGAATATGCTGCCAAAGCCAATACAGCTGAGGCTGCTTTAGCAGAAGCAGCATATATGACTGGACTTGAAAGAAATGGTGATATTGTAAAACTTGCATCCTATGCCCCACTCTTCGGGAATAGCACCCAGGTACAGTGGACACCAGACCTAATCTGGTTTAACAACCATGATGTATGGGGATCTGCCAATTATTATGTTCAAAAAATCTTTGGNAATAATAAGAGTTCCAAAGTATTGGAAACCAACTTAATCGGGGAATCCTTAACTTCGGAAACTCTCTCCGGAAAAATTGGTGTTGGAACCTGGGCTACGGCAGCTAAGTTTGACGATATTAAGGTTGTAAACAACGAAACCAAGGAAGTATTACTTGTTGATGATTTTTCTAGCGATAGTTTAAATAATTGGGAACAGGTAGCGGGTAGCTGGAGTATTGAAGATGGACAACTGGTTCAAAGTTATGCAGGAAATCCTGTGAATACCTTAACTGGAGATGTAGCCTATATTGGTGATGTAAATTGGACCAATTATACACTCACCTTAACAGCAACCAAAACCTCTGGTGCAGAAGGCTTCCTTATACCGATTGCAGTAAAAGATCGTATCAATTCCTATCATTGGAATATCGGTGGATGGAATAATACCGTCTCTTGCNTNGAGGAAATATCCGCTGGTACCAAGAGTGGACAAATCGCATCCACTGTAAAGAACATCAAGGTTGAAACAAATCGACCATATCAAATTAAAATTGTAGTAGAGGGCAATGTAATTGAATGTTATCTAGATGATATAAAAATGGTTTCCTATACCATACCTCAGGTAGAATCCATCTATCAGGTAACAGGATTAGATGAGAATGGTGATTTAATTGTTAAGATTGTTAATGTATCTGACGAAAGCAAGAATGTCCTTGTTTCTATAAAGGATTTAGAAATCGAAGAAGGAACTGCCAATGTTTCTCTCTTTAAAGCTGAAAATCCTACCGATACCAACTCGTCAAAAGATCCGGAAAAGGTATCTATTACAGAAATCACAACCGAGGTAAAGAAAGACTTCATCTACGAGGCTCCGAAATATTCCGTATCTGTAATTCGGATTCCAGTAAAATAATAGCCATATCCATATTCTTTATCTGAAATTCGATTTCAGGCAGAACAATAGATGAATCCATATACAATTACAAGCGAACAGCATTATCTACACAAATATTCCGTGAAAACAAAAAACGGATCCATATAACACATCGATTACTTATAGTTGATGCGTAAAACAATTAATTATTTTAATTGAACTTTCACATATTAATTAATTCTATCTACAAAAAATAGAGCGTATTAAAAAACAGGGCAAGATATTTCCCAACCATCTAAGGGAATTATCGGTGCCCTGTTTTATTAATTATCTTTTATTCTATTAATTTGTCTTTTATTCTTTTAAATTATTTTAATGTACAAATAATTTCTCCAGTTTTTACAGGTCTAATAATTGTATCATTACCCTGTACTTCATATGTAGCATTTTCCGCCAAGATGATATCATTGCGATTTACCAATACCACCGTATATGGTTTATCGCTTTCCACTCGAATTCGAATGGTATTATCCTTCTTAATGATCTCTGCCTTGACAGCTAAATTGGCTTTTTCATCATAAACCTTTGTGGTAGAGGGAGTTCCATCCATTAATTCATAAGCCTTTAGGATTACACCGTCTGCATAGTCATAGACAGCATCATCATCCCTTGCTCCGATTGCCAAAAGGCTATTCTCTTTTACCATTAGAGGAATACTTAAGTAACCATGTTTTTCTTGATACCAACGGCTACCCTCTTTCACTTCTCCAGTAAAATAGTCCGTCCATCTTCCTTCTGGGAGATAATAGCTAGCCATTCCCTCATCATTAAAGATCGGTGCAACTAATAGGGAATCACCCAACATATATTGCTTGTCTAGATAGCCGCAGGTAGGATCTGAAGTAAACTCTACAACCATACTCCTTATCGCTGGAATTCCAAGCTCTGATGTTTCAATGGAATTTCTAAATAAATATGGCATGAAGGAGGCTTTCAATTTGGTAAAGAAACGAACCACATCAACGGATTCCTCATCATATGCCCAAGGTACTCGATAAGAATGGCTACCATGGAGGCGGGAATGAGTGGATAAAAGTCCAAAGGCTGCCCAGCGTTTATAAACATCTGGTGTAGAGGTGTGTTCAAATCCGCCAATGTCATGACTCCAATAGCCAAAACCAGACATCGTTAAGGACAAACCACCACGGAGACTCTCTGCCATGGATTCATAATCAGACCAGCAGTCACCGCCCCAATGCACGGGGAATTTCTGTCCACCAGCTGTTGCGCTTCTGGCAAACAATACTGCCTCATTCTTTCCTCTTTTTCTTTCCAATAATTCAAAAACCGTTTTGTTATATAAGTAACTATAGTAGTTATGCATTTTATATGGATCAGAACCGTCATAATAAACACAATCCGTAGGAATTCTTTCACCAAAATCGGTCTTGAAACAGTCAACACCCATATCAAGAAGAATTTCTAGTTTTGATGCATACCACTCTGCTGCTTCGGGATTTGTAAAGTCTACAATGGCCATTCCAGGCTGCCACATATCCCACTGCCATACATCTTGGTTCGGTCTCTTAATAAAGTAACCTTTTTCCACTCCCTCTTGGAATAAAGAAGATTCTTGTCCTATGTAACTATTGATCCAAACACAAATTTTCAGTCCTTTTGCCTTTAAGCGTTTTAACATACCTTCTGGATCAGGGAAGACTCTAGAATCCCATAGAAAATCAGACCAATGGAAATCTTTCATCCAGAAGCAGTCAAAATGAAATACTTTCAAAGGAATTCCCCGGTCTAACATACCATCTACAAAACTATTTACTGTCTCTTCATCATAATTGGTAGTAAATGAAGTAGATAGCCATAAACCAAAGGTCCAGGCCGGTGGTAAGGAAGGCTTTCCGGTAAGATCGGTATATCTCATTAATACTTCCTTCATGGATGGTCCGTTAATTAAAAAGTAATCAAGACTTTCTCCTGGAACGCTAAACTGTACTTTCTTCACCATTTCGGAACCAACTTCAAAGGAAACCTTCTCNGGATGATTTACAAATACGCCATATCCTTTATTGGAGATATAAAAAGGAATGTTTTTATAGGATTGTTCCGTAGATGTTCCACCGTCCTCATTCCAAATATCGACACTCTGACCATTTTTTACAAAGGGGGTGAAACGCTCTCCTAGGCCATAAATCAGTTCCCCAACCGATAAAGACAAACGTTCTCTTATGTAGGTATCATGTTCACCACCATCATCATAAGCAAGCCCTCTCCAATCGGTCTTCACATAGGCTAGATCACGCCAAGCAGTATCTGTGATTTTTTCATTTCCTCGATAAAAAGTCATTTTCCAGTTCTTTTTATTAATTTCTACTCTTAAACTACCATTTTGAATTACCAGTAGTTCCTCTCCATCATCCACTTTAAGTAGATCCGACTTTCCGCAATTCAACTCAAAGTCTGGTGTTTTTTTTCTGACACCCATGTAATGATAGGTCTGTATTCTTAATACTTCCGGCATAGGTGCAGAGATTTTAATGGTCAGGTTAACTCCTCCCAGAGTATCTCCCCTATGATTGATTTTGTGTGTAGGTGCACATAGTACCACCTGATCTTTCTCCAGTTTCGTAAAATATACTTCCGCAGGAGAAAAAACCTCACATCCTTCTTTTTGCAACCAACATCCATTACTAAATTTCATTGAATGACTCCTTTCATAGTTTGATTCTAGTAACAACAATGCCTTATAATCATTTATTGATTAATTTGTTATATTTACATTGTAAATAATTGATTAAGTTGTAAAATTTACATTTTGAATCATTGATTGATTTGTAATATTTACATTTTGAATCATTGATTGATTTGTAATATTTACATTTTGAAACATTGATTAATCAGTAAATATTACATTTTGAAACATTGATTAATCTGTAAATATTACATTTTAAATGATGATTAAGTTATAAATTTTTCACTTTTATATGATTCCATTTATCAATTGGATTTTATATCTTTTTAAATGGAAATTTAAATTTATAAACTTTTTATATCTTCACTCATAATAATATTATTCGAAGGTTGTTTGGAACGATCTAATAATTTTTTTAAACAAACATAGGAATAGCTCAAATCTTCCCAATTGGAAATATTATTACCTATAGCCATGGTAAATGAACTTCCATACTGATTTTTAAGATCCTTATAGTTTTGTTTAAGATGATAATATATCTCATGTAGATGATATCCCTTAATAATGAGAACCAACTCATCCTCCACTAAAATTTTATCGGTATGGAGAAGTCCTTTCTGTAAAAGTTCCATCATAGTAGCTTTCTCTACTTCATCCAAAGATCCCCAACCATCTTTAGACGCAATAATTGCGATACAAAAACTCTGGTATTTGAAATCCATTCCATACCGTTTAATTTCCTTTCGTATTGCTTCTTTATCCTGTAATGGTAGGAGTATTCTTCGCAATACATCCTGTCTTTCCTTTAATTCACTAATTGTAAAATAGTCATCTAGATTCTTTTTCGCATCTAACTCTGCCTGAACCTCTTTGATATTATCTATTAGTTCATCCTCATCGATGGGTTTTAAAAGATATGCTCTAACTCCAAGAGAAACTGCCGATTTTGCAAAATCAAGATCGGAATATCCCGTAAGAATAATAAACTTACCTTCAAAACCTTCTTTTCTTGCTTCTCTAATCAATTCGATACCACTCAGTCCAGGCATTTTTAAATCTACCAGAACCAAATCTGGCTGATAGACCAATATCTTTCTTAATCCATCCCTGCCATCGATGCCCTCTGAACATATCTCAAAATCATAATCTTCCCAATCAATTAAGTATTTTATTCCTGCACGGACAACAGGTTCATCATCAATGATCATCAATTGATACATATCATGCTCCCTTCTACGGCTAAATTATTAAATAAGCTTACTGATCCTCTTGCATATATAAGCCGAAGTTCGCTAAGATAAAATGGAATCCTTATTGTCTCATATCTTCTGGAAGTTCAATTACAACCGTAGTACCTTGATCCTCCTGACTATCAATATAGATTCCATACTCATTGCCATAGAGTAATTTTATCCTCTGATTTACATTACATAGTCCAATATTATTCCGGTCAAGCCTACTAGAATCATCCAAACTCTCTTTAATCTCTTTTAGTTTATCCTTGGACATACCGACCCCATTATCGATAATATGGATCCGTAATCGATCATTACGTTCTACTAAAATACGAATTTCACCCTTCCCCTCTTTGGTTTCCAAACCATGAACAAAGGCATTTTCCACCAGAGGCTGAATGATTAGTGGCATAATTTTCAAATCCTCGATATCACATTTTAAATCAATATAAAAGTTAATACGTTCTCCAAAACGATATTGTTGAATCTTAAGATAGTATTCAACCAGTTCCAATTCGGATTTTAAAGTAACCAGATTGTCCCCAACTTGAATATTTCTCCGCATGATTTTAGCAAGCATTTTCACTAATTCTTCAATCTCTTTTTGTCCATTAAATCTTGCCTTCATGCGAATTGTTTCCAAAGTATTATATAGAAAGTGGGGATTAATTTGGCTCGCAAGCATTTTGAATTCCACGTCTTTTTGCCGACTATTTAATTTTTCCTTTTGCACTTGCTCTTCATAAACAGTTGCCACAAGATGCTGTATACTTTCAATCAATTTATTTAAATCATCATACAATTCACCGATTACATCATATTGATTTACTTTCTTTATACTATTAAAATCCCCATCTGCCACCTTATGCATATGGATTTTAAAGGCATTCAAACGACTTCTATAGTACATTGTAAAAATAGTAATGACACTCATTGAGATAAGAATACATATAAATATAATAGGAAACTCTGTCCTGTTTTGCTCTTTCATTTGAGCTTTCAAATCCTGATATGGTTGAATACTTACCAGGATACGATCCGAGCTAGGATCTTCTTTAACCGCTGTAAAGATCGATTCCTTACCCTGATAATTAAACGTCCGGCTCTCTGCCTTCCCATCCAAGCTCTCAAATAACTCGATAATTTCACTTACATCCCTGGTATCTTTATTCGAAGCAATGACCTTCCCATCTTCAAATACCATAGTCTCATGATTTCGAAAAGCCAGTATCTTAGAAAATTCATTTTCCTCTTCTTTCATTTGATCTAGGATGAAAGTTAAGGAAGCAATTTCATCTTTCATATATTGTTTTAAAACAATTTGATTGGCCCCATATTTTATATAGGCTGTAAGAAATATTAAGGGAATCATTACACATAAAAAGTGTATCAAAACCATACTATGATTTGCTATGTACTTTCGCATGGATACCATCCTATTTTTATTGTTTTTCATTTGCAACCCCCATAATTATGTGTTTACCAACTAGTCCAAATATTATTCTACCGTTACAAAATACATCCGATCTCTTATCATATGGAAAATCAGTTTATTTCCCTCCATACGATAATCCAAAACGTTACCCCAACTATCCCGGATGCAATATGTTTGATTACTTTTCGTTAGAATCACACAATTTCTATCTCTTACGGATAGAATCCTTGCCTTTGTTAATTTACCTTCTGACCATTCCATATCTACGGTAAAACCACCTCTGGCTCTCATACCAATAATTTTACCATTTTTCCATCCACTGGGTAAGGCAGGAAGGAAATTTAATTCTTCATAATAACTTTGTAGGAGCATCTCAAGAATTGCAGCTGTTCCCCCAAAGTTACCATCAATTTGAAAAGCATTGGGTTGGTCTATGATATCTAATAAACTCTCTGTTGCAAAATCACCAATTAATGCCCGTATATGTTCCCAGGCCAAATCCCCTTCACCAAATCTTGCATACAAACAAGCCACCCAAGCACGGCTCCATCCTGTATGGCCACCTCCTGCTGCAAGCCTTAAATCCAAGGAAACTCTGGCTGCTTTAAATAATTCCGGAGTTCTTTCGGGATCGATTTGCTCTCCTGGGAATACTCCAAACAAGTGGGAGAAATGGCGATGATTGGGTTCTACCTCTTCAAATTCTTCATTCCACTCCAACAATTGTCCTTTACTTCCGATTTTGAGTGGAGGAAGATAATCCAAAATTTCCTGCCAAATTTCTTGCTTGTTTTCATCCACTTTTAAAATCTTTGCAGCACGGATTGCATGGGATAATAGATCCATGATTAATTGAATATCTATGGAGGAAGAAACACAAATGGTTACTGGAAAATCTCCACCACCTACAAAGCGATTCTCCGGTGATTGTGAAGGAACCACCTGATAGATACCATTCTCATCTTTTATTAAAAAGTCTTCATAAAATGCAGCTACTTCCTTAATAAATGGATATGCCCGCTCTTCTAAAAACTCTAAATCTTGCCCATATTCGTAATGCCACCACATATGCTGTGCCAGCCAAGCGGCAACACCAACCCAAACAGACCAACCATAAGTTTCCGGTGTAGCACATCCCCATACATCAGAAGATAAAGGAAGCCATATTCCATTACAACCAAAAAGTTTCTTGGCTGCATCCCTTCCATAGGGAATCATTTTTTCTAAGTATTTGATTAATGCTTCCGTATACTCTTCCAGATGACCATTCTCCGCCGGCCAGTAATTCATTTGTAGGTTGACATCATAATGATAGTCGCAATCCCATGGTGGAACTAATTCTTCATTCCATTTTCCCTGTAAGTTAGCTGGCAACTCACCATTGGCTGAGGAGGCACATAGTAGATACCTTCCATAATTAAAATACAAGACCGGCAAGGTAACATCATCGGCTCCATCTCGGTATGCTTTAATCCGTTCATTGGTTGGAAGATCCGGTTCTTCTTCATATATTGTTAGGTGCAATCTACCATAATTCTTTTCATGTTCAATAATATTTTCCTTATATAAACGCTCCCAAGTCTTTACTGGGAGAGGATGTCTTCTGCATTCCTCTAGTGGTGTTTCACCATTTACATCAGTACCGATATTAATAAAAGCTAAAATCTCAAGGGCATCTTCTACTCTAAGCTTATTTTCTCCTACTGGAATGATTTTACCACCCCGTAGTTTCAAATCCGCTTTTACACAAAATTGCATTCCCCGATGGAAGGCACCATGCATAATAATGGTTGCATTACCCAAATCAAAGGAAGTATCGCAACGGGGATCTTCCTTGCGATCCAGCCAGAAAGTTCCACTGATTTTTTCTTCTCTAGCATAAATCCGTACAATAATACAATCTTCAATCAGATGACCGATGACCGTCCTAGAAATGTTCTTTCCATCCGAATCATAAGTCACCTTAACCCTGGCTCTTTCCAAATTCAACTCTCTCTTATAATTGGTTATCTCACCTTGATCTAAGGAAAAATAGAAGTCTCCTGCTGGTTGATAAGAATCCTCCATGGAGGGTCGGTCACTGATACCTCCATTTCCACCCCAAGCTTCGTTGGCTAAATATGTACCTTCTTCATATCTCCCCTCTAACAAAAACTTTCTAACCTTGGGTAAATAGTGGCTTCTATCTTCATTTTTTCTATTTTTATTTTGACCAACACATAGCCATTCATGATTCAGTGCAATTCTTTCTACATCAATCCCACCTAGTACCATTCCCGCTAGCCTTCCTGTGCCAATTGGTAAACCATTTTTCCATTCGCTGGCTGGACTTGTGTACCATAATCTATGATTCAAAGTTTTTCCTCCATTCCATTACGATCATTATCGAATTGCCCATATTATAGTTAAGATACCATATTTTTATATGAACTACAATAAAACATCAAAAAGCTACAAAACGACTATTTATTTTTATTTCATTTTCGGTTAAAGAAATCATATAGAAAGTTCCTTTTTTACCATTTCACAGTTTATATTATAACCGCCCTTATGGTTTATTTAAATCCTATTTTTTTGATATAAAATACATATATTATTAGTAGTTTATTGATGAAAGGATCTCCCCCAATCCTTTACTATGTGTACTGAAACCTTTTATTTTTTACTCAATTTTACTGCTTTTCCACCATGTTCAACATCTGATCCACGGTCATGTTTTCCTTGTCGAAATCTCCCCGAATCCACTTTAATACTATTTTTTCATTCATAATTTCTTCTGCAGTACGAACCCCCCATTTTCTTATAAAAGGAAGAAGGGGACACCATCCTTGTACCCCATGCTGGATCATAAACACAGCAATTGCCCCAGTCACCAAAAACCAGCATTTACGAGTTTTTACACCAAGATAAGAACTAAGAAAAATCATTACTGCGGCATATACTTCCAAAGTTCTTTCCGTATCCCATTCCTGATCTAATTTTCTAATCCGATCTGTAATATCTTGTGGATCGCAGTTTTTATATATATTTAAGTTTTTAATGGTGTGTTTTCTGATTTGTGCATTTACATTGGGATCTGTACGTAAAAATACTCGTTGAAATGTTGGAGGAAATAAATTCTTTAATTTATTCATTGCATCACATCCTTACTTCATTAATATATTATCTTCATAATGATAACCACATAGGAATAGTATGTGTTTGAACACTATTTTTCATTCAAGTAAAGACATTTCACCAATACCATGATAAAATAGAAAAGGTATAAAATGATAACTTAGGAGGAGACAAAGAACGAATGAGACTATTATGGAGACTTGGAAAAGAAGCAATACGTTATAAGACCTTATATTTTATCGCTATTTTCTCAACCTTTGCACTGACTATCGTCAATCTGGCTGCACCCCTGATCTTATCTTCCATGACTTCGATTGTGGAAAGAGGAGAAACGGTAAATGCCAAAGATAAAATCATGGGCTTAACCATAGCATTAATTATATTATATTTATTACGTATTTTATTCCGTTATTTCAGCAACTTTCTGGCACATAAAGCGGCTTGGAACTTAGTAGAACATATGAGATCAAAAATCTATGAGAAGATTCAAAGCCTTTCTATGAGCTTTTTTCATGATAAGCAGACTGGAGATTTAATGAGCCGGGTGGTAAACGATACCGCCACCTTTGAAATGCTCTATGCCCATATCATACCAGAGATGGTTACCAATATTGTTACTGTAGTTGGCGTTCTGGTTATTTTACTAAATATCAATGTAAAGCTTGCGCTTTTAACCTGTATCCCTATTCCCTTAATTTTATTTTCTGGTTGGGTCTTTTCTACAAAGGTAAGACCAAATTTTAAGATATCCCAAAAGGCCTTGGCTGAGATCAACGCAAAATTACAGGATAATTTTTCTGGTATTCAGGAAATACAAGCCTTTGGTCAGGAGGAATTTGAAAAAAAACAAGTGTCCTCCTATCTAGGGAGATATACAAAGGCAATTCTACACGCCTTAAAATTAAGTGCCATCTTCCATCCCGGTGTAGAATTTTTATCTTCTCTGGGAACCATTATCGTTTTGGGAGTAGGAGGAATCTTAGCATACCATGGGAATCTATCTGTATCGGATATCATGGCATTCCTCTTATATCTTTCTTTGTTTTATGCTCCAATCTCTGGTTTGGCAAGATTAATGGAAGACTTTGAACATGCCTATGCAGGAGCAGAACGAGTTATGGCAATATTAGACACTCCCAATGAAATTGAAAACGCAGCTGATGCAAAGGATCTTACCAATGTTTCTGGAAGTATCACCTTTGAATCCGTGGATTTTGGATATGAAAAAGAAGTTCCGGTACTAAAGGATATTAGTTTCTCCTGTAAACCTGGTCAAATGGTTGCCTTGGTTGGTCCTACAGGTGTAGGTAAGACTACATTAACCCAGTTGATTTCCAGATTTTATGATCCAACCAAAGGACGTGTCCTAATTGATGGTCATGATATTAAAGGGGTAACATTAGAAAGCCTGAGATCAAATATATCTCCTGTATTACAAGATACTTTCCTTTTTCATGGTACCATTGCTGAAAATATCGCTTATGCCAATCCAGATGCCAATCGTGATGAAATTATCGCTGCTGCCAAGGCTGCAAGAATTCATGACAATATTATGGAAATGCCGGATCAATATGATACCAAGGTTGGAGAACGAGGCATGCGTCTATCCGGTGGTCAAAAACAAAGAATAGCCATTGCCCGAGCAATCCTACGCAAGGCTCCCATTATTATCCTGGATGAAGCTACAGCTTCTGTTGATGTGGAAACAGAAAAAGAAATTCAGAAGGCCATAGCCGATTTATCAGGAAGAAAAACAATTGTAGCAATTGCTCACCGCTTATCTACCATACAGAACGCTGATATTATATTGGTTCTTGAAGAAGGTAGAATTGTTCAAAAAGGTACTCATAAAGAATTATTGGAACAAGATGGTTTGTATCGCCGATTAAATCTGGCTCAAAAAACCACAGCATAAAAATATGAGTGAGTTTCCATGCAGAACACTAACCAAACAGGTTCAAGAGATGATACCTTAGATTAAATAAACAATCCCAATTCCTTATCTAGACTTCCTAGGGGGGATTGGGATTGTTTATTTTAGCATTTAATATTTTGGTATTTATTTTAGCACTTATTATTTTAGCACCTATTATTTCAGCACTTAATATTTTAGCACTTTTATTTGAGCACTTACTTTGAGCACTTATTATTTTAACACTTATTATCTTGGCATTATCAATAAACCACACGATTAAGGAAGGCTTTCCGTTCCTTCCAGTCCGGAAGAAATTGAGTCATATAGTCTTTAAATACCTGATTGTGGCTACTTTCCAACAGATGGACTAATTCATGAACAATCACATATTCTAGACATTCCCTTGGTCTTTTAGCCAGTTGGAGATTTAAACAGATTTTCCTGCTTACTACATTACACGTCCCCCATCGGGTCTTCATATCACGAATCACCCAGGAGCTAGACTCTACCCCAATTCGATCTTCCCACTCTTTTAGCATATCTGGAACCATGGTCTCCATCTGCTTACGATACCAAAGGTCCATTGATTTTTTCCTTTGCTCTCTATCACTATCCTCTGTCACAGGTAGGAGGATGCGCTCTTTGTCTTTTTCTATTCTTAAATCCGACATCCTTATGGGGCTTGTGAAAGGGATTAGATCCAAGGTATACATTTTACCCCATAAGGGAATCTTCTCTCCCTTTACATACTCTAAAGTTTTTTGTGCCGAATATTGCTTTTTTATTTTGGTTTGTTGCTTTTCGATCCAATCGACTTTGGAAAGAATGAATTCTAGAATTCTTGCTTCGGACAT
>JGI24707J26582_10002272_pt1 | contig 14593 bp, 5 predicted proteins | sample BioPla1DNA1_FD_26582 | JGI IMG/M metagenome (IMG submission 26582) | reverse complement strand
CAATTGGGTTCTCTGTATTTAAATCAACACAATCACCCGCAATTTGTGCCCACTGAGTAGTAATATCATCCCAATTAAAGTTACCATATCTATGATAATGATTGTTTTTATCATGATTTTGGCCGTCAGTATTTTTCATTCTTGCCAAACGAGTTGCATACTGCTCATTAGGAATTAAATCATCATAATTTGCAGGTAAAAGACCATCTTCAAGACGAATCATACAGTCAATTTCTGCTAAATCTTTTGTATAATCTTTCTCAAACATTGGAGCAAGAGTTGCTTCACCAAAGTTTCCTGTATGATTAAATACAACGTCAATTATGATTTTCATATCACGTGCATGAACCTCATCAATCAAATCTTGAAAATCAATATCTTCAGACTCATAACGTGGATCTACTTTGCTAAAATTCATAGCATGATATCCATGATAATCATATCCACTAGCATTTTCAACAATTGGAGTTATCCAAATAGCTGTAAAACCCATTGCTTTGATATAATCCAACTTCTCGATTAAACCTTTGAAATCACCTCGCCATGCAGGGTCACCCTGATTTAGACTTTTACCATCCCAACAATGCACGTTATTACTTGGGTCACCATCATAAAAACGTGTGGTCATAACAAAATAGATACTTTCGTCTCTAAAATCTGTTCTAGAAAAATTCTGGGCTAAGGTAGCTGGTATAATTAAAAGCATAACTAGCAAAAGAGATAGCAATCTCTTGCTTACTATTAGCTTCATCATTTGCTGATTAATTGTAAATGTTATTTTCATTTTATCTAAAATTTACTGTAATTAATGATTCATAAGTTTTGTCTCCCTCGCATAATCACAAGACACTGATTGGAACAAATATATTTGATAAAGCTATGTTCTAAAAATTTATTGATTTTTGTTAATAAAGACAAATAGGCATCTCAATCGATTGCATTTACAGATAAATTGGGATTATATAGCAAAATAAAAAGCCTTATTTAGAATCATTCTAAGTTCGCAATCGTTTTCTAAGTTAACATAAATTAAAAAAACATAATGAAGCTAATATTTGTATATATTTGCAATAATTTTAACTAGTTTATGTGGATATATATTTTCGTAATTTAAAAATCACATGGAACCTATTTTTAAGCCAAAGTTTTTTAGTTTAATAAAAGCCGGAATTAGTAAAGAGCAAATTACCAAAGATGTAATGGCAGGCATTGTTGTTGGTATTGTAGCATTACCTTTAGCCATTGCATTTGCTGTTGCTCCGGGTCTTTCACCCGAGAAGGGAATTATAACTGCCGTAATTGCGGGATTTATCATCTCATTGTTAGGCGGTAGCCGAGTACAAATTGGTGGACCAACAGGTGCTTATATTATAATTTTATATGGAATACTACAAAAGTTTGGGTATGAAGGATTAATAATATCTACTATTTTGTCCGGTATCATTTTAGTTTTAATGGGTTGGCTGAGATTAGGTTCACTATTAAAGTTTTTCCCACATCCCCTAATTGTTGGCTTTACCAGTGGAATTGCAGTTGTAATTTTTTCAACACAAATAAAAGATGCCTTAGGATTAAACATTACTGAGGTTCCTTCAGAATTTATTGCAAAATGGAGTGTTTATGCATCAAATATATCTACTATAAATATATATGCAGTATTAATTACAGCTGTTACAATTTTTATTACTATATCCTTTAAAAAAGTAACAAAGCGGATTCCCGGTTCATTTGTCTCAATAATTTTTATAACTCTAATTGTTCAACTTATAGATATTCCTGTTGCAACTATTGAGACATTTTTTGGTGATATTCCAAATAAAATTAGTTTTCAAATGCCAAGTTTTGATTTTTTAAATCTTCACCAATATCTCATCCCTGCATTAACCATTGCCCTTTTGGGTGGAATAGAATCACTGCTTTCGGCTGTTGTGGCTGACGGTATGATTGGTGGAAAACATCGTTCCAACACAGAATTAGTGGCTCAAGGAATAGCCAATATAGTAACACCATTTTTTGGTGGAATACCGGCAACAGGTGCAATTGCCCGAACAGCAACAAACGTAAAAAATGGTGGCAGAACCCCAATTTCAGGAATTGTTCATGCAATAACATTGCTCTTAATAATGATTTTTTTAGGTAAATGGGCAAAACTGATTCCAATGTCTTGTCTTGCAGGAATACTTATTGTTGTTGCTTATAATATGAGCGAATGGCGATCATTTGTTTCAATTTTAAAAGGCTCGGCATTTGATATTATTGTTTTACTAACCACATTTTTATTAACTGTTCTTGTAGATTTGACAGTCGCTATTCAAGTGGGTGTTGGCCTTTCAGCATTATTGTTTATGAAACGTATGGCTGACATTAGTGAAAAACGAATAAATAATGTTGTTGACACAGATGTTATAGAAGATTATTCTGAATTACCGAAAGAGATTTCCATATATGAAATTTCCGGACCTCTGTTTTTTGCATCCGCAAGACGATATTCTGAAGTTATTGAAGAAATTGGTATTAAAAGCAAAATCTTAATTATAAGAATGAGACATGTCTCCTTTATTGACGAAACCGGTTTTCATAATCTAAAAAGTACACTTAAAATTTTAAATAAAAAAAGGGTAAAAGTTATACTTTCTGGATTGAATGAAGAGATTAGAACAGAGTTAGAAAGGCGTGAAATAACTGATGTGATTGATGGTATCAATTTATGTGAATCATTTGATAGTGCTCTAATTCTTGCAAAAAAAGAACTTAGCATTGATAGTGATAATTTAAAATAAAATTGTAAATTTAACAAAATTTAATTTCCAATTTTATCTATGTCCACAACAAAAAATTTAAAAAAAGAGCTTGGTTTATTTGATGTGTTTTCAATAAGTACTGGTGCTATGTTTAGTTCTGGGTTTTTCTTGCTCCCAGGAATTGCATCTGCTTATACTGGTCCTTCAATATTTTTAGCATATTTAGTTGCTAGTATTTTAATAATGCCTGCAATGTTTAGTATTGCTGAAATTTCAACAGCATTACCACGCTCAGGAGGTGCATATTTCTTTTTAGATAGAAGCCTTGGACCTATGATGGGCACAATTGGTGGATTAGGAACCTATTTTGCAGTTATATTTAAAACAGCATTTGCAATCATTGGAATTGGAGCGTACGCTGTATTATTTTGGGACGTATCTGTTAAATTAGTATCAATTGCTGCAACACTATTTTTTACTGTTTTTAATTTAGTTAGCACAAAAAAATCCTCAGGTATTCAAAACTTCTTTGTTGCTGCCTTGGTAATCATTCTTGGTACATTTATAATAGACGGATTATATACAGTTTATTTTTCTGATTTTAGTGTTGGTAAAACCACATTAGAGACAAATTTCACACCTTTATTTACAGATGGACTTCGTGGAGTTATAGTTACTGCAGGTTTTGTATTTGTATCATTTTTAGGTTTAACTCAAATTACAAGCGTTGCAGAAGAGATAAAAAACCCAGAAAGAAATATACCTTTAGGAATGTTATTATCACTGATAGTAACAGGAGGGATTTATGTTTTAGGAGTTTTTGTAATGGTGTCTGTAATTGACCCTGCAAAATTAAGTACAGAAATGGCGCCAGCGGCAACTGCTGCTTCTAAACTATTTAGATGGCTTCCTGACAAAGCTGGTGAATATCTGATGATTGGCGCAGCTATGGCAGCTTTTGCATCTACAGGAAATGCTGGTTTAATGTCATCATCACGATTTCCAATGGCAATGGGAAGAGACGAACTGTTTCCTAAAATATTTTCTAAAGTTGGAAAAAAAGGTACACCTGTTCCTGCAATATTACTAACATCATCACTAATAATTTTCTTTATATTAATACTTACAGAAGAAGGAATTGTAAGATTAGCAAGTACATTCCAGCTTATAATATTTATGTTTATAAACTTCTCTGTTATAGTTTTCAGAAAAAGTAATATAAGCTCTTACGACCCAGGCTATAAATCACCACTGTATCCAACAATGCAAATTATTGGAATTATAATTTCATTAATTCTAATAATATATATGGGCTGGACAACAATATTATTAACCTCTTCAATTATTCTATTAGGGTTTTTATATTTTAGATATTATGCCAAAGCAAAAGTAAAACGTGAAGGAGCCATTTATCATTGGTTTGCTCTTTTAGGAAAAAATCAGAACGAAGAATTAGAGAGTGAATTTATGGGTATTCTTAAAGAAAAAGGCTTAAGAAGAGGCGACCCATTTGATGAAACTATAATCACAGCAAAAGTTACACGTTTAGACGAAATACTTAATTTTGAAGAGTTAACAACATCAGTATCTGAACAGTTTGCAGAAAAACTACATATAGATAGCGAGTCATTAATACAAGAATTTTATGCTACCTCACCAATTGAGCCAGCACTTGTAATTCCAGGTGTTTCAATACTTTATGCTAAAGATGAAAATATAAATTCTCCAGAATTGCACATTGTATTGTGTAATTACAAACCAGGAATTAGAAAACCTGTTCATAAAGGTGCTATTTCATCGGAAGATTATATTAGAATATTTTTCTTCTTAATTAATCCAAAAAATGAACCTCGACAGCAATTACGTATGCTTTCGCGATTAGTAGATATTGTAGAAAGAGATTCTTTCCATAAAGATGTTTTAGAAACAAGTGGAGAACGAGCTCTAAAAGAATATCTATTGCATAATGAACGATATACTACAGTCGAACTACTTAAAGATACTGTTCAAGAAGAACTTATTGGTAAAAAACTGATGGAGATAAAAATGCCACAAGGTATTTTAGTTGCTCTAATTGAACGAAATGGTAAAACTATTACTCCAAGCGGTGGCACACTTCTAAAAGAGAAAGATGTACTCACAATAATAGGTGAACCTAAAGCAATTAATACTTTGATTAACAAGTATTTTGGAAAGCCATAAATAAATTTGCAATGCAAAAACCATTGATTAAAATCAAAAATGGGAATGTCAGTTTTGATAATAAAATCTTAATGGACAAAATAAATCATGAAATCAAAAGAGGCGATTTTCATGTGATAACAGGTCTAAATGGTTCGGGGAAATCTGTATTTCTTAAAATATTAGCGGGTAAATCAGTTTTAACATCTGGAGAACTAATCAGAACTTATAAAAATAAAGAGATAATTAGAAATTCCAATAATGAAACTCAACTTTATAATAATATTGGCTATTTAGCTGTAAGACACTCCTTTAAAGACCGACAAAATCAAAATAGCTTTTTTTATCAACAGAGATACAACAACTCTTTTTCTGGAGAATCATTAACAACTATTGAATACTTGTATAATGCACAGAAAAACAGCAGTGAAAACAGAGACTGGGATATTAAAAAGGCGGTAGAAATATTAGATTTAGAGCATCTACTGCATAAAAGCTTAATAAAGTTATCAAATGGCGAATCACGACGAGTTAGAATAGCTGAAGCTTTAATTAAAAACCCATTAATACTCTTTCTTGATCAACCATTAACCGGGGTTGATGTAAAAAACAGAGAAAAATTTAAAGATGTTTTTCAAGCAATTACAGATTCTGGAATAACATTAATTATTGCTTGTAATCAAGATGAAGTTCCAGAAAATGCGGATAGTGTGACAAAACTCAGCATTGGAAAAAGTCCGACAACTACAGATTATAAAAACTTTGTTCCATCAAGTGATATTGCTCCTCACAGTTTGAGCGATGAGAATATATCTTTTCTAAAAAATCTGCCTGAATATGAAAAGTATGATTTTATAGTAAAAATGAACAGTGTCAATATTAATTATGGTGACAAAAGTATTTTAAGGGATATCAATTGGCAGATTAAACAAGGTGAGCGTTGGTCGCTTTATGGACCAAATGGTGCTGGGAAATCATCTCTATTAAGTCTAATAACTGGTGACAACCCACAAGCATATTCAAATGATATAACTCTATTTGATATCAAAAGAGGAAGTGGTGAAAGTATATGGGATATAAAGCGTAAAATTGGTTTTGTTTCGCCAGAGTTATTTCAATTTTTTCCACAACATTTTACTTGTAAAGAAGCTATTTCCACAGGTTTTTCTGATTTTTTGATAAAACCCAAAAATATTACAGAGCATCAAAATAATATCATTAATGAATGGATGGANATTTTAAAAATATCAGATTATAAAGATGAGACATTAAGGCGATTGCCAATTACCATTCAGCGGCTAACTCTTTTAGCAAGAGCTTTAGTTAAAAATCCACCTTTATTAATACTTGATGAACCATGTCAAGGATTTGACAATCAACAACAAAATCATTTTAGAAATATAATTAACACTATTTCTGATTTTAAGAACATCACTTGGATATATGTCACTCATAATATTGAGCAATTGCCAGAAAGCACTACAAATTATTTGACATTAACCTCTGATGGTGAGATAGAAAAGATAGTATAAATAAAAAAAAGCGGTTGAAAAATCAACCGCTTTTTTGTGGGCCCAGCTGGACTTGAACCAGCGACCCCCTGATTATGAGTCAGGTGCTACTAACCAGCTGAGCTATGGGCCCAAAACAAAATTAATATTATTCTGTTTTTAACGACTGCAAAGATACAAAAAACAATCTATTTGCAAAATAAATAAGAGGAAAATATTTTAAGAATTTTATTAATTAAATAAAAAATGCATATCAACTAATTGATATGCATTTTTTTATATTGTTTTAACTATAGAATTATTCCAATCCAGACTTTGCTGTTGTTCCGTATCCATTATCTCCATATTCCTCTTTATTTGAAATTTGAGATAAAAAATCGAATGAAATTGGTCTATAATAATGGTATGGTTTAAAATTCTCTGCTGCTCGTTTGTTGTATTGGGCTAATCGACTCTCAAATGCTTGATGTCTCTTTAGTAATGCCCATCTATTAAACTCTCCACACATTTCTCGAGCATATTCATCAAATACAACATTGATATCTGCATCTGCAAGCTTAACATCACTTTCTGCTGCACCATTTCGAGCAGCTCTTTGACGCAATACATTTAGATATTTTACTGCATTAGCACTATTTCCCAATTTAACTTCTGCTTCAGCTGCAATTAAATAAACTTCAGCCATTCTCATAACAAAGATATCACCATATTTTCTTTGGAGATTTCCACCCATAAATACACCTTCATATGACCAATTAAATTTATTTAATGACGGGTAAACTTGATGTATATTTGTATTGTTTATTGGCTCACTATGCGGAAGTCCATCTTCAGTGTATAAATCATCTATATTTATAACTAGATATTTACGCTTCCACTTTTCCTCTTTAGACATATTTTCTTTCGAACAAACAATAACAAAACGATTATCATCTTCATCAATTGGATATTCAACTGCATAGGCTTTTTTAGGTTTTATCAATTTAGATATATCACCTGTTGTTTCTCCTTTAGGCCATATAGAAGCAGGATATTGATTTCCTCCATAAGTTGAAGTTATCGCATTACAATCTGCATAAGGATACAAAACTTCGCCTACAAAAGCAGGGTTCATGTCATATTTATCTACCATTTCTTGGGTTATAGTTATTGTTGAATTAGCATATGGCACCCAACCTGGCTGCTCCATAGACCATTCAGAATAAGCATAAATAAACGAATTTTCCCATCTTTTATCCCATGATGGATCAAAGCAGTCCATTAAATATTTTGATGGCATATAAAGTGAGTTATTCATACGTCCATAAAAGTAATTTCCTTTATCACTTGGTTTATGATTCTTATTCCAAAATTCTTCTAATGTTCCTGGGTTTCCAGATGTATAAGCAAAAATATTAGACGCTCCTGGAGCGTATTGGAAAGCCTCATCTTCACCTGCTTGCGGACCCGCAGCAATAAATAGAGCCTCCGGATTGTTACGATTATTTTCATCTGCCCACATATCTGAAATATCATCATATAAGAATGCTCCATATTCATCTGCATTTTCTATAAGATCAACTGCTGCTTCTTTTGCTTTTTGCCAATATGAAACACCATCCTCTTTTAAGTCAAGACCTGCCCCTTGAATATAAGCTCTTGCTAACAAACCCAATGCTGATTTTTTTGTTGCTCGAGCATAATTTCCACCATAAGGTGTAGTATTCAAATCTTTAGCTGCTTCTTTCAAATCTTTTGTAATTTGAGCATAGATTTCTGCTTCACTAGCTCTTTTTGGTGAAAAAATAGGAATTTCTACTCCATCTGTCGTCAAAGTAATCGGGCCATAATGAGTAACCAAAGTTAGATAATAAAATGCTCTTAAAAATTTAGCTTCAGCAGCCAATACTTCGATATCTTCTGCTTTACCATCTAACAAATTATCAACTTGATTAATAACTGTATTACAACTAGTAATCAAAGAGTATAATTGTCTATAAAGCTTATTTGTACCATTTGTACTTGTTGTAAGTCCATCATAATAAAAAAGCTGTCTTGTTGAACTTCCATTCTCTCTAACTAACCACAAATCTGTACCTGGCTCTGCTACTGAAAGATAATCAGAAGAAGAGAAAATTTGAGAATAAAGAGGCGAATAACAATAAGCCTGTAAACCATACCAACCAGCGAATGAATTTGTTGTTCCTTCACCTGCTGCTGGGTTGTATTCATCTAATTCACATGAAGATAAAAGTGAAATTAGAAAAATGAAACCAAATATTTTATATATTATATTTTTCATTATTTTTATTTTTAAATATTATTAGAATGAGAAATTAAGTCCAAATACCACCTGTTTTGTAAGTGGAAAATCAATAGCACCATTCATTTCTGGGTCATAATCTTTTAAGAGATGGCTTTTAGCTACAATTAATGGGTTTGTAATTGTTCCATATACTCTTAATCGTTCAATCTGTAATCTATCGATAACATTTTTAGGTAAAGTATATCCTAATGTAATATTTTTTATTTTAAAGAATGAGCCATCTACATAAGCTAATCCCATATATCCCTTATAATCTTTAAGTTCATTTTGAGAATTTAAAGCAGGAAAATCATTTGAAGGATTTGTAGAAGTCCAATAATCAAAATAAGTTGGGAAGTTTCTTCCACCTGTTGGGTCATAATTCGTTAGAATATCATATTTAATAGTTTGACCAAATCTAGCAAACATATAAACTGAAAAATCAAACCCTTTCCATGTAACAGTATTTAGAAATCCTAAAGACCAATCTGGTGAATTGTAGCCAATAATTTGTCTATCATCATCACCAATATTATATGGATTTGAGAAGTCATAAGTAGTAGTAACTTCGTTCCCCTCATCATCGATTATAGTTTTTTCATATTCACCTTCTTTAATTTTTATTAAATCAGGAATATCAACTTTTAAATGACCTGGCTCAGCACCAAAAACTGCTGCATCAATTTCTTCACCATATTGCCATACACCCTCTATTTTATGATTATAGAATGATTTTACTGGATGCCCTACACTTAAAGTATAGTCTCTATTAGTCACAAAATCCTGTGTACCATCACCTAAAGAAGTTACCTCTTCACTATTGTTACTATAGGTAATTGTTGATGTCCACAAAAGGTCTTGAGTTCTTATATTTTTAGTAGTCAAAGTTAGTTCCAGACCCTTATTTAGAGTTGATGCTATATTTGCCTTTGTATCAAAGAAACTATTTGCATCTGGTCCACCATTAGTAATTGGAATTGGTTGGCTCCAAATTACACCTTTAGTTTCAGTGTTATAATAATCAACTGTTAAATCAATTCTATTTCTTAAAAAAGATAAATCAACTCCTAAGTTTTTATTATATGACTTCTCCCAACCTAAGCTACTATTTGTAACGGTTGATGGGTATTGATAACTTGTTATTTTTTCTCCAGCAAGAGTAAAGTTACCTTGTGATAAAATTGACCATGAATCATATGGTGCAATTCCTGAAGTTCCAGTAACTCCATAACCAAATCTAATTTTTCCGTTATCAAGCCACCCTTTAGTTCCATCCATGAAAGACTCTTCTGTGAAAATCCATCCTGCATTAAAAGCCGGAAAAGTATCCCACCTATAATCAGCTGCCAATCGTGAATCTCCATCATATCTAACAGATGCAGAAAGTAGATATCTTGACAAGAAAGAGTAGTTTACTCGTCCAATATATCCCATACTTTTACCCATAGAATAACCTGATGCTACTTGCTTACTACCAGTTGCCACACCTAGATTGGTCCATTTATAAACATTACTAGTAATACCATCAGCTTCTGAAATTGATGACAAACTTTGACTATGTCCATAAGTTGTAACTCCTGTTAATGTAATATTGTGGTCTTCTAAAGCTATATTATATGTTAATATATTTTCCCACTTATATCCATAATTATGTGAGTTGTTTAATCTCGCCCAAACAAGACTACTATTATCAAGAGGATCTGCTCCTACAGCCGCACTACCTGCTTGGTCATAATATTGATATGAAAAATAACCTTCATAATATTGTGAATTTGAAAAAGCTAATGAGCTATTAACTCTTGATTCTAACGTCAAACCTTTTATAGGAGTTATTCTTATATAAGGAGTTACATACATATTTAATCTTTTATTATCATCAACATATACGTCCTCATCATTATTTAATAAAAGATTTACTTGCCTACTATCATCTACAACAGGGAAAGGATTTAAATCTCCATTCTCGTCATATAATTCTCCATATGGCGAAGTTGCCATAATACGATCTAATTTACTATGAGCTTTACTTTGCATTCTATATGAACCCTGAACATTCATACCAGCAGAAATCCAACTTGTTAGCTTATAATCTGTTTTATAAGTTGTTGAAAAAAGCTGATATTTATCTCTTTGATACTGTCCATCTTCTTGAGAATAGTTTAAAGAAAAATAATTCTTTTTCTTATCCGTACCATCAGAAATAGATAATGAATAGTTTTGAGTTTGTCCTCTCTTTAAAATAGCATCTAACCAATCAATAGTTTTGCCATCTTGATAAGCCTCATATAATATTGCACCTAAAGCATCTTCGTCGTCAATATAAGTACCTGATTCAAGTTTTGCCAATCTCCTCATATCCATATACTCCTCGCCATTTCTAACTTCTGGCAAAATAGACCAACCACTAAAACCGTAATATGAATTAAAATTAACAGAGGTTTTTCCCTCTTTTGCTTTTTTGGTTGTAATAATAATTACACCATTTGATCCTGCAGAACCATAAATAGCTGTGGAAGAGGCATCTTTTAAAACCTCAATACTTTCAATATCATTTGGGTTTAGGGTAGAATAATCACCTGGCAAACCATCAATTAAAAACAGAGGATTACCAGATGCAGTAAAAGAGCGGTTTCCTCTAAGTTGCATAGAAACACCTGCGCCAGCTTGGCCAGAAGATTTCGTAATGTCTAATCCCGCAACATGTCCCTGCAAAGCTTCCATAGGATTTACACTTGGAGTTCTAGCTATTACATCACTTTTTACAGAAGAAATAGCACCAGTTAAATCTCGACGCTTTGATGTACCGTAACCAATAACTACAATCTCATCTAAACTTGCAAACTCATCTTCCATCACAATATTTATAATTTCTTGTGATGCAGAAACCTCTACTGTTTTCAAACCAATGGCAGAAAATACTAAAACTGCATCAGGGGAAATATCTGAAAAAGAAAAATTCCCATCAATATCAGTAACAGTACCAACAGTAGTGTTTTTTACCATAATATTTACGCCTGGAATGGGAAAATCTTTAGTATCAACTACTGTTCCTCTAATTTTATTCTGAGACATTAATGAAAATGTAATAGAAAAAATTAAGATAAAACTTAATAATAATTTTTTCATAAAACTTACCTTTTTGTTTAGTTATTTGTATATTTGAGCACTTGTTGTTAACGTTTTCATTTTTAGGCTAATAAAATGATAATACAACAATCAATAGGCAATAAAGTGTTACAGTGTTTACAAGAATATTAAATAATTACTTAAATAGCAAACTTTTCTTTTAGCAATTTTAAGATATTTATACACTTTGAAATATTTATAAACAAACATAAAAGAGAAAAACCCTGACAATCAATTAGCTGCATAAAACAAAGTTCAAAAGTAAAAAAACAAGCATTATTTGCAATAATTATAGGATTTTTATATGTTTGTTAACGTTATCATTTAAAAAAACAGACGATGAAAAAGAAAAAAATTAACTTAAAATACGGAGTAATATTTAAACTATTTTTAGTTTTCATATTAGCAAGTTGCTCAAACAAAAAAGATATAAATATATATGTATCGGATGATGTTAACTCTGATTATATTGTTGAACAATTAAGCAAGCAGCTACAGGCAAAGAGTTATAAAGCAACACTCACGAAAAACCTTGACAACGCTAATATTATTCTGACAACCGCAGATAGTGACATAACAAACCAATTAGATTTCGAAAACAACTTTAAAAAAGAGAAGAGCGAAAGCTATATTATAAAAACTGTAAAAGATAAAACAATAATACTTGGATCTGATTATAGCGGACTACTTTATGGCGTTATTTCATTCAATGAAAAACTTCAAAAATATAAAAGAATTCCAACAAATCTAAATATTACAGATGGTCCAGAGATGGTACTTCGAGGGACAGTTATTGGTCTTCAAAAGCCAGAATATTTACCTGGCAGAAGAATTTATGAATATCCACTTACTCCAGAATCATTTCCTTGGTTCTACGACAAAGGTCACTGGATTGAATATCTTGACATGATGGTTGAAAACAGATTTAATTCACTTTACCTATGGAATGGACATCCATTTGCATCTTTAGTCAAACTTGACGATTATCCGTATGCAGTTGAAGTTGATGATGAAACCTTTAAGAAAAATGAAGAGATATATAACTTTATAACTACAGAAGCCGCTAAAAGGGGGATATGGATAATTCAAACTTTCTACAATATAATTGTTTCACAACCATTTGCAGAGCACCACAATATGACAACGCAAGAGAGAAACAGGGAGATTACACCTTTGCTCTCAGACTATACACAAAAGTCAATTTCTGCATTTATCGAAAAGTATCCACACGTGGGATTAATGGTCACATTAGGCGAAGCAATGAGCGGTATCGAAAATGAAATTAAATGGTTTACGGAAACGATTATTCCTGGTGTGAAAGACGGTCTACAAGCAATAAATAGTAACGAAGAACCGCCAATAGTCTTGAGGGGTCATGACACAGATGCTGTGAAAGTTATGCAAGAGGCTAAAAAAATCTATTCTAACTTATACACTGTCCATAAATATAATGGGGAGTCTTTAACAACATACGAACCACAAGATAGTTGGGCAGAAATTCATCAAAATCTTAGCAGCAGTGGAACAGTACATATATCTAATGTACACATTTTAGCAAATCTTGAACCGTTTAGATATTCATCACCTGATTTTATTCAAAAAAGCATAGTTGCAATGAATAAAATACAGAAAGCTAACGGACTTCATCTCTATCCACAATCGTCATATTGGGATTGGCCATATAGTGCAGACAAAACAGATATTAGGCTGAAACAGATTGATAGAGATTGGATGTGGTATAAAGCTTGGGGACGATATGCTTGGAATAAAGAGCGAAATAGAAAAGATGAAGTAAAATATTGGGCTGAAAAAATCTCTGAACAATATAAAATATCACATAAAGATAGTGAACAATTATTAACCGCATTAGAAGAGGTTGGAGAAATTGCGCCAAAACTTCTACGTGCTTACGGAATATCAGATGGTAATAGACAAACTCTTACTTTAGGTATGTTTATGTCACAATTGGTAAATCCATATAAATATAGAGTTTATGACAGCTTTATAAAATCAAGTGGCCCCGATAAAGAGATATTAATTGATTGGGCAAAAAAAGAGTGGAACAATGAACCTCATCATGGTGAACTGCCAATGGATATAGCCAATGAAGTTGAAAACCATGCACTAAAAGCAGTAGAGGCTGTTAATAAAATTGATAAAAAAGCTATAACCAAAAGTGATGAACTTAAAAGAGTTGTCAATGATATTATGTGTTATTACGATTTAGCATATTTTTATTCTGAAAAGGTAAAGTCAGCAACAGAAGTATTAAATTACAAATACTCTAACGACATAAATTATCTTGACAAAGCAGACTTACATCTTGCTAACAGTTTAGATTATTTCAAATCTTTAGTTGATAAAACAGAGGATACATATCTTTATGCAAACAGTATGCAGATTGATTTGCGAAGAATTCCAATATCTGGAAAAGATGGAAAAAATAAACATTGGTCTGAGCTTTTACCTCATTATCAAGAGGAATATGACAATTTTAAAAGAAATTTAATTGGTTTAAAACAGAATAAAGATATTAGTCTTGTTAAGAAAGAATATAAGGCATTTAAAAAAGCCGATGTGAAAATATTGAATAAAAATAATAATTTCATAGAGCTTAAAGAAGGAGCAAAAATATATTCAAATAAAAGCGATAAAATACAGAAAATTGCACCTGAATTAAAAGGTTTGTCTGCGTTAGTTACAAATTCTCAAAATCAAATTAATAATGGTACTTCTATAGAGTTTGAATG
>JGI24707J26582_10002271_pt1 | contig 14602 bp, 12 predicted proteins | sample BioPla1DNA1_FD_26582 | JGI IMG/M metagenome (IMG submission 26582) | reverse complement strand
GGCGTAATTATTATACCCGTATCCGTATCTATACGGCAAGCCATACCGCCACAGTCTACATTATCCACCGCTTTTCCATTTCCTATGCGAAGGAATGTGTATACTATTCCACTTTTCTTATCCCCTATTAATGTTGCTATGCGTACAGTGTTTACGGAATTGGGGCATAGCCTTGCCATTTCACTATGCTGAACTACAGTTTCTTCTATTATGCTATCGCCAAGCGCTTTAATGCTATCGTAGAGGCTGTCAGCATCGCTTAATTCGTCTACCCTGTTTACGCCAACGCCGCTTGAGCCTTCTATAGGCTTTACAAATATAGATGTGCAGCCTTTAATAAAATCTTTAAAACTTTCCCTAGTGGTAGTTTCATCAAAATGAAGCCATTTTCTATTAATCCATTTGGAGAAATGAGTATTAAACTCTGCCTTATCGTCAAAAAAATGAGTATAGCTTTTATCATTCATACGGCGTACTATATCGTTGCTTATACCCCTTGTAATTGTAGTGCTCTTTTGCTTATGGTTTAGCCTGTACATTTCGGCTATGCTGTAATCCATATAGCCTGCTCCATAGCGCAGCGAACATATAAGCATATCAACAAGCAGCCAAGGCGTACTTTTGCCTGAGCGCTTTTTTATCGCGGCAAAGGTTTCCTTAAACCTTTTTCTATCTATACGCATTAAGCGTTTTATAAAAAAGGATAGCCTACTCATACATTAAAGCGGAATAATATTACATCGCCGTCCTGCACTATATATTCCTTACCCTCGCTGCGTACAAGCCCTTTTTCACGGCATAGGGCGGTAGAGCCAAGCTCTTTAAGAGTATTAAAAGGAACCACCTGCGCGTTTATAAAGCCTCGCTCAAAATCGGTATGTATTTTGCCCGCCGCTTGAGGCGCTTTTGTGCCTTTGTTTATAGTCCAAGCGCGGCACTCGTCCTCGCCTACTGTAAAGAAAGACTGCAAATTAAGCAAACTATAGCTTGCCTGTATAAGCCTTTCTAGCCCGCTGCGCTCAAGACCCAGCTCCCCTAAAAATTCGCTCCTCTCATCAGGCGGCATAGAGGCTATTTCTTCTTCTATTTGCGCGCTTATAACAAGCGTTTGAGCGTTTTCTTTTGATGATATATCAATCACCCTTTTTACTAGAGGATTATCTTCACCAAGGGATATGTCGTCTTCTGAAATGTTTGCGGCGTACAGCACCGGTTTTATAGTAAGCAAAAACCATGTACGGGCGATTTCCATCTCATCTTCTGTAAATGGATAGCTGCGTGCAGGCTTGCCCTCTTCTAGGTGGCTTATTACCTTTGCCGCAAGCTCTGCCTCTGTTTTATATTTCTTTTCGCCTGTTTTTACTAGCTTCTCCGCCTTTTCCATACGCTTTGTAAGCGTTTCCATATCGGCGAATATAAGCTCTAAATTAATGGTTTCAATATCGCGCATAGGGTCTATATCGCCGTCTACATGGATAATATTTTCATCCTCAAAGCAGCGCACCACATGCACTACGGCATCAACCTGTCTTATATGGGAAAGGAACTTATTACCCAGCCCCTCCCCTCGGCTTGCGCCCTTCACAAGACCGGCAATATCTACAAATTCTACAGTTGCCGGCACAGTTTTTCTTGGGTGATAAAGTACACCAAGATAATCCAGCCTATCATCCGGCACATGTACAACGCCGGTGTTAGGCTCTATAGTACAAAAGGGGTAGTTGGCAGCCTGCGCTCCTGCGTTTGTAATAGCGTTAAAAAGCGTACTCTTGCCAACATTGGGTAACCCCACCACACCTAATTTCATCAAAAAAACTCCTTCTTTAAGGCTAATTACATTATACCACAAGGCGGTGTTTTGGCAATCCACCGTTGATATTTAAACAAGCTATGGTATAATACACAAAAAGGAGGTATTATCATGCTTATAGATGCAAGGGGTCTAAACTGCCCTATACCTGTTGTTAAAACAAAGAAGGCAATAAGGGAATCAAACGGCGAAGGCACGGTTGAAACCCTAGTAGATAATAAAACTGCGGTACAAAACCTGCTTCAAATGGCAAAAGACGAAGGTCTAGATGCCGTAGCCGAGCAGGTTGACGAAGGCACTTACAAGGTAAGCATTGCCGTTTCAGGTGCGGTAGAAAAAGCAAGTGCCGAAAACGCAAAAGCAGACGATAATGCAGCAAAGACAGGCAATATAGCTGTTGCAATATCTTCAACCTGTATGGGAGTTGGCGATGAAAAGCTGGGCAAACAGCTTATGAAAAGCTTTATTTACACCCTTACAACGCTTGAAACTAAGCCCTCAGTTATACTTTTTTACAACAGCGGCGCATACCTTACATGCGAAGGCTCAGACAGCATAGACGATATAAAAGCGCTGGAAAACATGGGCGTTAAGATACTTACCTGCGGCACATGCGTTAATTTCTACGGAATAGCTGACACCCTTAAAGTAGGCACTGTTACAAACATGTATGCTATTGCAGAGCATATGCTAAATGCAAGCAGCGTAGTAAAGCCGTGAGCGAAAAGCTGTCGCTTGTAATAGCTTTTGACGCTACATCAGACGCATTCGCTGCTGAAGATGTATTCAGGCAAAATAAGCTATCAGGCAGGCTTATACCACTACCAGAAAGCATATCCGCAGGCTGCGGGCTTGCATGGAGAGCGGAGCCTACTTTAGAAAAAGAGCTAATTAGCGCACTTAAAAGCATTGACATTACAAGCGCACACATTTATTATTTGATATTATGATTTACTTAGATAATTCAGCCACTACAATGTTAAAGCCCGTGGGCGTAGCCGAAGCCGTCGCAAACGCAATAAATGAAAGTGGCAACTACGCAAGGGGCGCTTATACCAGCGCCATATGGGCGGGTAGAACCCTGCACGAGGCTAGGAAAGAAATCGCTAAGTTATTCAACCTTGGCGATAACCAAACCGTAGCTTTCTGCGCAAACGCCACAACCGCGCTTAATACCGCAATATTAGGCGGGATAGAGCCCGGCTGCCATGTTATTACAAGTGTGCTAGAACATAATGCTGTGCTTCGCCCGTTATATCGTATGCAACAAACCGCCGACATAAGCATAGACTTTTTACCCGCAGATGATATCGGCAATATACATGTTGAAGATGCCAAAAGGTTATTAAGGCGGGATACTAAAGCGCTTGTATTAACCCACGCATCAAATGTAACGGGCAATTCTGTTGACATAGCCGCATTTGGCAAATTCGCTAGGGAAAATGAACTGCTATTTATAGTGGACGCGGCGCAGAGCGCAGGCAGCATACCTATAGACTTTGACAGTATGAACGCAGATATACTCTGCTTTACGGGGCATAAATACCTTATGGGTCCACAGGGCACAGGCGGGCTTTGCATGAGAAAAAGCACCCGTATAAACCCCCTTATATATGGGGGTACGGGAGTTGATTCATTTAACCACGACCAGCCCATTAATTACCCTGACCGCCTTGAAGCAGGCACGCAAAACATACACAGCATAGCGGGGCTGCTGTATGCGCTTAAGTTTATAGATGAAACAGGGCTTGAAAACATAATCGCAAGGAAAATGGCTCTGTTTACACAGCTTTATGAGGGGCTGCAAACTATAGACAATATTAAAATATACGGCGATTTATACCAAAAAGAGAGGACAAGCACCCTCTCTATAAATATAGGCGATATGGATTCCGCCACGGTTTCAGATATACTGTCAACAGAGTACGATATATGCACGCGCAGCGGCGCACATTGCGCTCCCAAGATGCATGAGGCGCTGGGCACTGAGAGGCAGGGCGCCGTGCGCCTTAGCATATCCTACTTCAACACCGAAAGAAATATAGAAGAAACCATAAACGCGCTATCCGCTATAGCCTTTTAATGGGTTTTCTACTTACAGCCCAAGAAAGAAACTTGCAACCTCAAAATAAATAATAAGCACAAATGTATCTACTATAGTAGTGATAAGTGGACCCGCCATAATGGTAGGGTCTATCTTTAGCCTGTCTGCTATAAGCGGCAGCGCTCCGCCTATAATTTTAGATAGTATTATCGTTAGCAGCAGCGTTATTGATACTGTTAAATTTACCTGTATACTTACGGAATCTAGCAGGAATATCCTTACCATATTTACTATTACAAGAGCAACGCCTGCATATATACCAACCTTAAGCTCTTTGAACATCACTTTGAATATCTCTTTGTAACTTAGCTCTCCCGTAAAAAGCGCGCGTATAACAGTGGTTGAAGCTTGTGAACCTGCATTTCCGCCGGAATCCATAAGCATAGGTATATAAGCGGTAAGTATTACGCTTGCCGCAAGCACAGCCTCATATCTTTGTATTATTATACCGGTAACAGTAGCAGTAATAAGGCATATAATAAGCCAAGTAGTCCTATCCTTTGCCATTGTAAAGGCGGATTGTTTAAGGTAAGGCTCCTTATGCGTTTCCTTAATACCGTGGATATTGGCAATGTCCTCCTCGTATTCCTCGTGCAGTATATCTATAGCCCACTCTGCGGGTACTACGCCTATTAGCCTGCCCTCGGAATCCGTAACAGGTATCTCAGCCAAGTCGTATTTATATGCAAGCTTTGCTACGACTTCTTGGTCATCCGTTGCGTAAACGCTTGTTGTTATAGGGTGGAGCAATTCCTCCATGCTGCTGCTTGGGTTTTTAAGTAAATCCGCCAAATTTACATAGCCCGCAAGCATTAGGGATTCATCTGTAATCCAAATCTGCTCCAGCTTATCGGCATCAAGGTCTGAAATAAGCACTTGGCTTATGGCTTCCTTGGGATTATCCGTGATTTTTACCGATAGGAAGTTTACCGACATTATAGAGCCTACGCTCTCTTCAGGATATCCAAGCAGCTGGTTTATTGCAGGCCGCCTTTCCTCATCCACAAAGTGCTGCATGAGCTTTCTAACCATGTTAGCGGGCAGCTCCTGCAAGGTGTCGACTATCTCGTCCTCATCGAGTTCTTTTATAAGGCTCCTTATATTTTCATCAGAAAGCGATTCTATTATCTGTATTTTCTTTTCTTTATTAAGTAGCGCAAATGTATCCGCAAGATGGTCTTTACTTAAAAGCTTTATCCTTAGAATTATCTCATATTCAGATAATTCGCTTAACTCCTCCGCTAAATCCACCGGATTCATTGCGTTAATTTCCTCTTGTAGAATAGTTAGCTCTTCAAGCTTGTATCTTTCCTTTATCATATTACACCTCCATATTTTTTGTTTTTAATTTTTTTATAAGTTTTGATTTCATCAGCTATAACACAATACGCATTACAGCTGTGGATTTTGCATAGAATCCGCCATAATATTGCGCATCCAAATCTATGCCATAGAACACAAGCGGTTTTTAATAACAGGCATAAAAATACCGCTTTAAGACATCAGTCTAAACGGTAAAATAGGCATATTAAACTAGGCTATAGCTAGAAATTTCCACATGGCAGCCGTGGGCATAGCAACACACATATGTTACCGCATAAACTATCAGACTTTGCATTATTAGTACTACTATCACAACTGTCCATGCAGCCACCTCCCTTAATTCCTAAATCCACATCTATGGTACCATATTTTACAAAATAAGGCAAGGCTTTTAGGGCGGTTAGTTAGCATAAAAACCCACTCAAATTGTTCTAAAATTTAACTATTTGTATATTCATTTAGTAATGGTTACAATATACATTGTATGTTATTAAATTAGCAATTGGAGAGAAGTATGAAAAAATACCCCAGCAAAGAAAAAGCTATGCAAATATTAAAAGAAGCGGAAAAATGCAATCCCGGGGCTTGGGTAAGGCATAGCCGAGTTACTGCTCATTGCGCACAAAAGATAGCTGAAGCTTGTGATGGCTTAGACCCTGACAAGGCTTATGTACTAGGTTTGCTTCATGATATAGGCAGAAAATTTGGCTTTCGGCAGCTAGGACATATATCAGATGGCTATACCTATATGATGTCCTTAGGTTATACGGATGTAGCTAAAGTTTGCTTAACCCATTCCTTTCACAATAAAAGCTTGGATGATTATGTTGGTAAATTCGACACAAGCGATGAAGAGCTTAATTTAATCAAGACTAATTTGCAAAAAGCTGTTTTTGATGACTATGATAGATTAATCCAACTATGCGATTCCCTAGCAGGCACTGAAGATGTTATGCATATTGAGGATAGAATGAATGATATTAAGATGCGATACGGCAACTATCCGCAAGAAAAATGGGACGCGAATATAAGGCTAAAGACATATTTTGAAGAAAAAGCAGGTAGAAATATATATAATATTGTGGGCGCTATGGTTTGGAATGATTGATTTTATATAGCTTAAAATTATTATAACAGACTAACTGTATAGCACATGAACAGTCAATCGCACCAATTATACTTTCACAAAAAAAGATACCTTTAGAAATTGTTTTAATTATCTCTAAAGGTATCTTGTTGTAAAGCGCAGATTGTTATTAACCCACCATCCCACAATGTTTTTTAAATTATAGTGCGGGGAGGCTAATAAGCTTGTCAAGCAGCTAACTGTTTTATTTAGATAACAGCAGACTATCGCTCACTTCTTCTTTGCCTGAAGCGGCGCTAAATCTATCCAAAAGGTCGCTTACGGTAAGGTTCTTTTTTTCTTCGCCTTCAATATCAAGCACAATGCGACCACCATCCATCATAAGCAGGCGATTGCCAAGATGCAGGGCGTCGCGCATATTATGGGTAATCATTAAAGTGGTAAGGCGCTGGCTGCTAACAAGTTGCTCGGTTATTTCCAGCACTTTTGGGGCGGTACGAGGGTCAAGAGCGGCTGTGTGCTCGTCTAACAAAAGAAGCTTGGGTTTTTTAAGAGTTGCCATCAAAAGGGTAAGCGACTGACGCTGACCGCCTGACAGCAAGCCCACCTTAATACCCATGCGGTCTTCAAGACCTAAATCAAGCGTCGCAAGCAGCTCACGATATCTTTGCTGCTCTTCCTTTTTCATGCCCCACTTAAGACCGCGTTTTTGTCCCCTTCGGGCAGCAAGGGCAAGATTTTCATCAATCTGCATGGTGGGAGCGGTGCCCATCATGGGGTCTTGGAAAACCCTGCCAAGAAAATCCGCACGCTTATATTCGGGTAGGCGAGTGATGTCGGTACCATCTAAAACTATACCGCCCTCATCCACAGGGAAAGTGCCGGCAATGGCATTTAGCAATGTGCTTTTACCCGCTCCGTTGCCGCCGATAACTGTTACAAAATCACCCTCTTTTAGATGAAGTGACACGCCGTCAAGGGCGGTATTGGCATTAACCGTTCCGGGGTGAAAAGTCTTTGATATAGATTGAACTTTAAGCATTCTTTTCCCCTCCCTTGTTTTGGTTCATTTTCATGCGCTTGGAAAAATGCGGCACTGCAAGGAACACAGCAACGATTAGGGCGGAAATAAGCTTTAAGTCGTTGGTATTTAGACCAAGCTGCAACACCAGCTGCAACACCAAGAAATATACTATTGAGCCTATGGACACAGCCAAAAGCTTTAAGGCGAAGTTTATAAAAAACTTTTGGGTAAGGACTTCGCCTATAATCACCGCCGCAAGGCCAATTACAATTGCTCCACGACCCATGTTTACATCTGCAAAGCCTTGGTACTGGGCAAGCAAGGCGCCCGCTAAAGCCACCATGCCGTTAGCTATCATAAGCCCTAAGGTGATTTGAAAATCGGTATTGATGCCCTGCGCCCGTGCCATACGGGGATTGGCTCCGGTAGCGCGAAGGGCGCTGCCCGACTCGGTGCCAAAGTACCAATACAGCAAACCAATCACCAGCACTGTAAATATCACAAGAAAATACAAGGGGTTTCTAAGAGAAGTTTCCCTTACATAACGCTGGCTTATAAGCAGGGAATACTTATCCACACTAATGGACGCGTTTGCCTTGCTCGCCATAACGCGCAGGTTTACCGAATAAAGCGCAATCTGGGTGAGTATGCCTGCCAATATTACGGGAATACCCCACTTGGTATGTAAAAATGCAGTCGATAGCCCACAAAGCAGTCCGGTTAAAAACGCAATTAATATAGCGGCGCCCACGGGCGCGCCTGCGCGGATAAGTATCACGCACACGGCGCCGCCCGTTGCCAAGGTACCGTCAACCGTTAAATCGGATACGCTTAAAACACGGAAGGTTACATACACGCCCATCGCCATAAGACCCCATATGAGCCCTTGGGTAATGGCGCCGGGCAGCGTGCCTAAGAAAGTTAATACAAAGTCCATACTTAATTACAATCCTTTAGTCCTCAAAGGGTTTGTAACCTTCAAGGGGGGTAATGCCAAGTTGCTCACATATGGTGGGGTTGTAGTACTTTTCAAAATTGGGCGCATACTCTATGGGCATTTCCTCTACCTTAGCCTCGCCGGTAAGTATCTTATATGCCATTTCGCCCGTTGCGCGCCCTATATCCTCATAGCTAATGGTAAGAGTCGCAATGCCACAGCCCTTGCACAGACCAATCTCACCCGCAATGGCGGGAACCTTTTCAGGCAAAATCACATTGGCAATAGCTTCGGCGTTGGAAGCGGCGGTGTTATCGGTAGGAATGTAGATTACATCAGACTCTTTACATGCAGCCAGCGCCACGGAAGCAACATCATTGGTGTCGGTAAAGGAAAAACGCTTGGTTTCAAGCCCTAATTCCGCAAGGTGCTTTTCTACCTCTTCCACTTGGAAGGCGCTGTTAGCTTCGCTGGAGCAGTAGAATAAACTTACGGTTTTAGCATCCGGAAACCATTCGGGAATCATAGCGGCTTGCTGTTTTAAGTCGGCAAGGTCACTGGTGCCCGAAATGTTTGTGCCCACCGTACCCGTCCACTCTTCAATATCAAGCGCCGGTGCGTAGTGGGTTACGGAAGTACCTAAAATAGGAATGGTATCTGTGGCGGATGCTGCCGCCTGTAATGCGGGGGTGGCGTTCGCCATGATTAAATCTACCTTTTTAGAAACAAAGCCGTTAACGATGGTGGTGCAGTTGGTTGTATCGCCCGATGCGTTTTGTACATCAAACACAACCTGATCGGGAAATTTTTCGTTTAGTACATCCATAAAGCCTTTGGTAGCGGCGTCCAGCGCCTCGTGCTGTGCAAGTTGAACAATACCTATGGAATATTGCTTCTTTTCTTCTGTCCCCTTTGTTTCGGGAGCCTTGTTCTGGCATCCTGCCAGGAAAAGTACGCTGAAAATAATCAGCAGTGATAGGGTTCTTTTTGCATGTTTCATAACTCTTTCTCCTTTTCAATAAAAATGGCGCTTGCTGTAAGCAAGCGCCACATAATGCACAATAATTCTTTACAGCTTAAGGTAAACACAAACAGCCCTCATTGCGTAAGCCGGGGCTACAGTATAAAGATAATAATAAGGTGAAGGCCGCATAGTGTTCTCCTTTCTTCAGTAATTGCTGTCAGTATGGCAAATAAGTACAGTAAAAGTCAATAATTATGCAAAAAAAGAACAATCCATACTTAGAAGCTATTATATAATACATTTGTCTATTCGCCTAAAAGGGGCTAATACTCCTTTTAGCTATAAGACTGCGAGGGGCAAATATAAAAAAGCTCAAAAAGAACGATGAAAACATAATTATAAACAGTTTTTTGGAACTGTGTAGTTGCCCTTAGCATATACGGCAACACCGATATGTCATAATAATTGCAAATGGAGGATATATGAAAACCATAATTAAGAACGCAAAAATTTACACGCTGCAGGGTATAAAACACAGCATAACTATTGAGGATGGTAAAATCATAGGCTTTGATGAAGCTCAACGGGCAGAACAGCAGATAGACGCGCAAGGCAAAACCGTGCTTGCGGGATTTCACGATTCTCATATGCACTTGCTAAGTATAGGGAGAATGCTTTCCATTTTGCGCTTGCAAGAAGCGAAAAGCATCGATGATATTGTGCGTTTAGGCAGGCAGTATATTTTGGATAACCCGAACAAAGACCATATTATCGGTAGAGGGTGGAATCAGGATTATTTTACTGACGCTCCTGTCATGCCCACTAAAGACGATTTAGATAAAATTTGCGCTGACAAGCCCATAGTGTTTACGCGCGTGTGCGGACATATAGGGGTAGCAAATTCTAAAGCTCTTGATGTGGCGGGTGTAACCAAAGATACGCCTAACCCTAACGGTGGCGTGTTTGTGCGCGACGCTAATGGCATACCAAACGGCATTTTGCATGAAACAGCGCTAGGCTATGTGCAGAGCATTTTTCCAGAAATCAGCGAAGCAGAGATTGAGGAATATTTCCGCAAAGCCATGGACTATGTGAGCGCCCTTGGGATTACCGCCGTTCAAACTAATGATTTATTTGAATACAATCATGATAAAGTGCTGGGAGCTTTAAACCGCTTAGAGAAAAACGGCGAACTTAAAGTGAGGGTGTTTCATCAGTTTACTTATGAAAATGAACAGGCTTTAGATATGTTCTTGGAGGAATGGGCAAGCAGCGAACTGTTTTCCGACAGACACCGCCTTGTGGCACTCAAGTTATTTAAAGATGGCTCTCTTGGCGCGCGTACGGCGCTTACGCGGAAGCCTTATAATGATGACCCCACCACATGCGGTGTAGACACTCTGCCGGATGAAAAGATAAAATCACTGGGGCTAATTGCCAAAAAACACAATCTACCACTTATAGTACACGCAATAGGCGATTGGGCGGTAGCGCATACTATTGATATTATGGCGGCAATAAACGATGCAGGCAATCCCTTGCGCTCGGGAATAGTTCATCATCAAATTACGGACTTAGACCTTCTTAAAAAAACAGCGGAACATAATTTACATGTGTTTTATCAGCCGATTTTCCTGCACTATGATTTGCACATCGTGGCAGACCGTGTAGGGAAGGAATTAGCAGCGACTTCTTATGCTTTTAAGACGCAAATGGACTTGGGAGCGCATACCTCATATGGCACCGACGCGCCTATTGAAGACCCGAATCCCTTGGAATGCTTGTATTGCGCTGTTACCCGAAAGGATTTAAAAGGAAATCCTCCGGAAGGCTTTATGCCTTTGGAAAAAGTAACCGTAGCGGAAGCTCTTTCAAATTACAGTGAAGAATCCGCTTATGCTATCCGCATGGAAGACAGGTTGGGTAGGCTTGATATAGGTCATTATGCCGATTTAGTAATTCTGTCTGACGACCCGTATGAAGTTAAGCCCGATGATATAAAGGATATTCAGGTACTTATGACTATGATGAACGGAGAAGTTACCTTTGATAAATTAGGCTTTGCTGAACCTTAATCTGGGATTTTTAAAGTGTTATTTGAAGCGTAATTTCCCTATGTTTAGGGAATGACACTAAATAAGACAGCTCATAAATAGTATTTATCCCCGACACCGTACAGGCATCGGGGATATGTTTGTATATATAGCTAAGGGTATAAAAATAATTATATGCCTAAAAACACACTACTCACTCAAAAAAGGTTTCCCTGTCATAATTTTGGCAGCTATGAAGCTTGTTAAAGGAGCTGCGCTTATTAAACCAAAGCAGCCTACAAGCGTTACCATTATTTCAGCCACTACAAAGCGGTAGTTCAGTATATCTATGAGGGGTGTACCCTGCGCATGGAAGTACAACAACATGCTCAAAAATCCACCTGCATAACCCATAACTAGCGTGTTAGACATGGTACCTATATCCATTCTGCCTATGTTTATTCCAGACATGAATAGCTTTCTTGCTGAAATATCGGGCGCATGGGTTATTACCTCCGTGCAGCCTGCGGCTATATCCATAGCAAGGTCTATTACAGCGCCGGCATTGCCAATAAATATAGTGCATAGGAACAACTCATTCATGTTGAACTTCATTCCACTTTGGGATAACAGCGGTACTATATAGGGAAGCACTCCGCCGTCCAGCATAAACAGCTTTGTAAAAAGCGCGCCAAGGAGAATTGTAACCGCTGTGCCGCCAAAGCCGCCAAGTATTGCAGTAAGCGCACGCTTGTTAGCCCCTGCAACCAGCACGCACATAACTATACCTAGCACAAATATAAGCCCTATTGCAGTAACCACAGGTGGGAAACCCTTTAGCATAAGGGGTATATATACTTTCCATATAACTATAGCGGTAAATGCAAGCGATATAGAAGCGCCAAGCCCTGATGTACCGCCAAATATGGTTAGCATTACAAAAAGCAGCAACACAAGCAATATCATAACAGCACGCCTATCATGGTCTACCAGAGTACCGCTTATACCCGATTCCCTGTCGTGTATCATGCATATTGCCTTGTCGCCGGGTTTAAACAGCTTATCCTTATCAAGCGCCGCGTTCATATAGTTTTGCGCGGGTATTTCTTTGCCCTTATGCTCGCCCTCGTTTATGCGTACTATACAATCCTGCGCACCATTATAAACTATGCCTATTGGATCTAGCACATCATTGTTTACGGATAGAATTTCAACCTGCGCTCTGGGTATTACCTTTGAATCGTTTTCCACAACTTCGGGGAGCATTAAAAAAAGCGCGCTTAGTATAATAATAACAAGAAAATGAGTCCATTTATTTTTAACAAAACGCATTGTTTACCTCCATTAGTACATAGTGCCTGTTTAACATAGCTGTATAAAGGGGCGGGTTTAAGCTATGGTAAATGCATTTGGGGTCTTATTATAGCAAAAGTTAGAGTTTTTAAAAGACATCCCGTCAAGGGGGGAGACGGGATGTCTAAGAGGTCAAGACAGGATATTCTTATTTCGCAGCCGCCTCAACATTGTCAGGGGTCAAGCCCATGGCACTCATAAAGCTGAAGAATACATCAGTGTTGTCGAAGAAGCCGAGGAAGTTTTCCGCGCCTACGCCTTCGGCGTATACGGGTATCTGAAGCCCTGTGTGCGCATATGATGTGTACGCAAGGCCTGCCTTGTTGTTAAGAATGTGTGCGCTGGTTACGGTGAAGGGCTCATAGCCGCCGTATAGGAAGCTTTCCTGTTCGCCGATTACGCGCTGTGCCTTGGGAAGCATGCTCATGGTATAGGCATCCTTCATACGGGCAGCTTCGCTTGCGGTAAGGGTGAGTTCTTTTCCTTCTTCCATGGTAAGACCATAGCTCTCTTCAACTACTGCCATTGCATCTTCAAAGGAAGCGCCGTCTTCACGCAGCTTAGCAACGCGCTTGTCAAAATCCTCATAGGATACGATCTGGTTGTCGAGATAGCCGAAGTGTGTATCATAAGCGGTGGTAGCAAAGCCTATGGTAAGACCGCCGGTCTCATGGTCGCCAGTTACGACGATTAGAGTCTCATCAGGATGGTCTTTTGCAAAGTCTACTGCAACCTGTACTGCGTCCGCAAGAGCGATGGTTTCGTACATGGTGGTTACGGCGTCGTTGGCGTGGCAAGCCCAGTCAAGCTTTCCGCCTTCTACCATCATGAAGAAGCCTTCTTCGTTGTCTTTCAGGTAGTTGATTGCAGATTTTGTAAATTCTGCCAGTGAAAGTGAGTCTCCACCTTCTTTGTTTATACGACGACGGTCTACTTCGTACTGCATCGCATCGGAGCCAGCAAGGTCGGGAGCTATCATAAGTATGCGCTCGCCATCTTCGGGCTTAAGGTTGCGGATGGCATCGTTGTCATTTAGGAATGTGAAGCCATTTTCTTTGGCTATTTCATATATATCTTTCTGATCTTTCTCTTTGCCGGTGGGCTGCTTAAATCCGCCGCCGCCGAGTAGGTCGATTGTATCGCCAGTTAAGCCTTGTACGGCAATGTCATAATAGGCGCTGCGGTGAGGAACCTTAGCATAGAATGCTGCAGGGGTAGCGTGGTCAAGAGATACGCTTGAAAGAATACCAATTTTTTTGCCTGCTGCCTTTGCATACTCGGTAATGGGTTTGAATTGACGCTCTTTGTTTACGTCATAGTTGATAACGCCAGACAGCGTCTTTTCGCCTGATGCCATGGAGCTTGCTGTGGAAGCGGAGTCCGGGCAGAAGCTGGTGGAGTCATAAGTGGTCATAAGACCGCCGCTTTTGAAAGTGGTGAAGCTTAGTTCAGCGGGTACGGGGAACGGAGCATCGGGGTTGTTTACTGTTCCAAGGAAATAACGTGTTGCGGTTATCTGCGGGCTGCCCATTCCGTCGCCCACGAAAAAGAACACATACTTAGCTTCCTTAGCGTCCTCTGCGGCTACCATGCCGGTGAGGGATAGAGCCATCATAAGGGCTAGTAACAGTGCGGTTAGTTTCTTCATGTGTTTACCTTCCTTTCTTGGTTTACAGCGTAATGTTACAGCATCAATGTAAAATCCATTAGCGTTATTTGTAAAATTTGTGGGAAGTGTTTTTACGCAATGAAATCTTCTATATAAAAGGTATGTTTTCCAATAAAATGCTCATTAACAGAAAAAAGTATATTTAAAATTCTCAATGTTAGGCTACAATACATTTATGACATGAGAAACGAAAAACGAGAGGGTAGTGTCAATAGTTTTGTGTAACCCTTCTTGTAAAATACATTGTTAAGCCTTCTATTGCTTCCCCCTAGGGGGAAGCGGTTTTTTCGNNNATTTC
>JGI24707J26582_10002269_pt1 | contig 14623 bp, 14 predicted proteins | sample BioPla1DNA1_FD_26582 | JGI IMG/M metagenome (IMG submission 26582) | reverse complement strand
GACTAATTGAAGCCAAGCTGCCCATAAGCCAAAAAGTTATGGCGGGGAGCTTATCATAAGGATCAGCAATATATTTGATGCACGAGATGGTAGCGGAAAATAATGAACCAATCATAATACCTGCCAACACTAGAGCTAGCATAGGATCGTGCCGAATTCGTATACTAATCGCATAGGTCAAGCCAACTGCTAATAACCCCCCTACAAAAGCCATTAATTGTATTCCAAACATACTAAAAGAGAAAAATATTCCTAAGGCTGCCCCAAAACCAGCACCAGCGGAAGCACCTAGAATATCCGGAGATACTAAGGGGTTTTTAAACATTCCTTGATAGGCCGCTCCCGCTGCAGATAAAGCTGCGCCCACTAGTATAGCTGCAAAAATACGAGGCAAGCGTACTTGAAATATGACGGTTTCCACAGTATCATTCCAAGTGGCCTCTAAGGGCACTACTTGTGCTATTAGTACTCTGAGTAATTCACCCGGAGCTACCGGATATCGCCCAAGGGCAAAAGAAAATATAAAAATTATTAGCAGCACAAATAATAGAATAATAATCTTCCAGCTGGCATCTCTTCGGTTTTCTGCTAACTCTATTCCTGTTGGGGTAGCCGTTTTCACCTATAATCTCCTTCCACTGCTTCTGGTCAAGATGATAAAAAATAACCAGCATCAAAAGTCGATGCTGGTTGCGTATTCGGACATATAAACATGTTTTGAATGCAAGCAAATAAATCCCTACTGGCATTAATACCAAAATGTATTATGGATCATACATTGGTAAACCATATCTTCTTTTCAAACACGGGAGGCATAGCCGTTTCCAGCTATACCCTTAAGGAAGAATAAACTTCCTTGCGTCTAATTATCCATATCTATAAAAAAATGTAGGATAAAAAGATCGAAGATATTTTTTTAATTCTCGATGATAAAATATTTAGCCTATTTTCTGTTAGTGCTTTATCATTCCTTTTCGTTTTTATTTAGTTATGTTGTCTTTTGTTATATTCTATATCAAATTTAATATTCCTGCAGTCACAATTATTTTTCCAACATAACCCTAAACCATCCTTTCAAATATGCAAATATTGCAGTAATATGACGATAAAGTTAAAATCTAGTATGATTCCNCTTTTATCAANAGCTNNACAAGTTTCAANGGAATATATCGAAAATCCCACTGCAATGACTATTACATTAANGGAGGCTTGCATCTTGAAACCTGAATATATAGCTTATGAAAAAGAACCGGTTCAAATTGCAGAAGGCATATATTGGGTAGGGTATGCGGACGAACATAGAGGCCTGCACTGTAATCCGTATCTGATTATCGAAGGCGATGAAGCCGTCCTAATTGACGGCGGCAGCCGTGACGATTTCAGCAATGTAATGCTAAAAATTCTCCGGACAGGATTGACACCTTCCCAAATAAAAGTACTGATTTACCAGCACTATGACCCGGATCTCTGTGGGAGCCTACCTCAATTTGAGTCAATTATTAATAATGATGCTCTCCGAATTATTTCACATGAAGATAATAATGTTTTCATTAATTACTACTCCCCTAAGACCGAGAAACTGGATTTTCGCGATTTGGACAACCATTATGATTTTGCCTCAGGCAGACGTTTGGACTTTTATCTAACCCCTTACAGCCATCAGTCGGGCAGCTTTATTACCTATGATAGGCAGACAAAAACACTGTTTACCAGCGACCTGTTTGGAAGCTACGATGACCAGTGGATGCTATTTCTGGAATTGGAGGATGCCTGTCGGGAGTGCCGGGATATTAGTTTGTACACCTGTAGAGAAAGAAAATGCCCTATTGAGGGAATCGTAAAGTTCCATGAGAAAATTATGCCTTCTAATCGTGCGCTTTCCTATGCCCTTGACATAATCGAAACACTGGATATTGAACGAATCGCACCACAACATGGCGGAGTTGTCTCTTCCAAAAGAGATATTAAGGCGCTCATCCAACATTTGCGCGCTATTAAAAACGTGGGTATAGACAAATGGTTGGCGGAGGAAGTCAAATGAGTGATCGAAATCTAAATCTGCAAAATGTCCTATCGAACTCCCAGGCAGATGATGACATCAAACTCTATGTACTCGAAAGCTTCGCCAGGGAACTTGACTATAATACCCAAAACGAACTCTTAACACAATTGCTCCTGGATCATTCAGGTATAGCAAAACGTCTTGAACTTCTCAACCAGGAGCTATTGGATAGCCGCGAAATGCTCATCGAAGCCCAATCAATTGCCAAGCTTGGTCGCTGGGATCACGATCTGATGGCGGACAATTTGGTTTGGTCACAATCCATGTATGAAATACTTGAGATTGACAGTTCAATCCCGGCATCAACGGAACTATTTTTATCTTGTGTTCATCCAGATGATCGGGAGCAAGTGGCTCAGCTGTATAGAGAGATGTTAGCTACCCCACAACCATGGACAACGCGTTATCGTTTGCTGATGAAAAGCGGAGAAATCAAATGGGTTCATTTGCGTTCTTATTACAAGCTAAACGCTGAAGGTACTGCTATCTATTCTTACGGAACGATTCAAGATATCACCGAAATGAAAAAGGTTGAAGATGAACTGGAAAAATACAGTCGTCATCTGAAGCAATTGGTGGAGGAAAAGGTTCAAGAAATCTCAGCTTCGCAGATGGCGACCATCTATGCACTGATCAAACTGGCAGAATCCAGAGACGATGAAACCGGAGCGCACATTGAACGAACCGCCAGCTTCTGCCGATTACTGGCTGAAAAAGCTCGCTTGATCCCAGAATACGCAGAGGAAGTCAACGACACATTCTTAGAAACGATCTTCAAAGCCAGTCCACTGCACGATGTTGGTAAGGTAGGTATACCTGATAACATTCTCCTAAAACCAGACAAGCTAACCGACCATGAGTTTGAGATCATGAAGACCCACGTACAGATAGGTTATGATGCGCTAGTCAATGTCGCCCAACAATACGACAAAAACGANTTTCTCAAGATGGGCATGGAAATCGCCTTATACCATCACGAAAAGTGGAATGGCAGCGGTTATATGAAAGGGCTTACCGGAGATGCTATCCCGCTATCGGCAAGGATCATGGCACTTGCTGATGTTTATGATGCACTGCGCTCCAAGCGGGTTTACAAGGAAGCCTTTTCCCATGAAAAAAGTATGGAGATCATCATTTCAGATAAGGGTAGCCATTTCGACCCGGTGCTAGTTGATATTTTTGTGCAACATCAAGAGGAGTTTAGGTCTTTATATGAGTCAATTAAGTGACAACCATTATCCCATGAACATGGGCATGATGTGACAATGAAAAGCCTTGTGGCAGTTTCCAAAAGACACTAATCTACTGAAAACCCACAAGGCCTCCTATTTGAGGATTTTGCATAATTCGTGAATCCTTCAACATTGTCACTCTGAGCGATAGCGAAGAGTCTTATAAATGCCGTAGATCCTTCGCTACCGCTCAGGATAAGATTCTATTAATTACAATGATAATTCAGGAAAAAGTTAAGTATGCAAAACTCTCATTTATCAACTGCCCTTCATAAGGCTTCTAATAAACGCGCCGCGACGGTATGACTCCCCGGACTCCTCCTCGCGGGTTATCGATATCACCAAAATAACGAGGTATCAAGTGGATATGTAAATGGAAAACAGTCTGTCCAGCTGTTTCCCCGCAATTGATGCCAATGTTATAACCATCCGGTGCAAAGGTTTTATCAAGATGTAGTTTGCAGTCCTCCATCAGGTCACAGAGGGCATTGCGTTCTTGAGGGGTACTGCCCCAGAAGTCTTCCACATGCCGGCGAGGGATGATCAACATATGCCCCTGGCTTACTGGGTATTTATCATAGATCGCATAGGCCAAGTCATTCGAAAGGATAATGTCCTTATGATTACAAAAAGCACACTTCGGTTTCATCCTTGGCCTCCTAAAACTTAAAGATTTCTTGCGGTATCCTAACCAACAATTAATCCGTTACTTCGNACATGCCACAGTAATTTAGGATGTACTATTTCCATAATTTTCTACACCACACCGGGGTATTCCTCTAAAGTGCTCTTTTCAAGCTCCTGCTTAGAAAAAAGAGAGTCTTTTGACCCTCTCACTAAAAAAGCCTTTATGGTATTTGTCAGCTTATCAAACTCCGCTATTCCCGTAGCGCAAAACCAGCCCTTTTCGGCTGGTTTACTGGACGAGGATTTTGCGTTACTGAATAAACCCCTCAATATGGTCACTCTGAGCAATAGCGAAGAGTCTGGTAACTGCCTTAGATCCTTCGCTTCCGCTCAGGATGACATTTCAATGATAATAATGTTTTCAGATCAGCCTTCTTCCAGGAGACTAAGCAGTTCGGCGGTCAATTCCCCATAACGAGGATTACTGCGTTCCCGTACCCGGGGAATGGTAACTACGAATTCTTCTTTGATTCGACCGGGATGGCTNCTCATCAGGATGATGCGATCTGCCAGATAGACAGCTTCATCAACGCTATGGGTAACAAATAGTATGGTCTTNCGGTGTTTTTCCCAGATNCGCAGNAGCTCCTTTTGCATAAGAATACGGGTATAGGCATCCAGNGCACCGAAAGGTTCATCCATTAAAAGCACATCGGGATCGTTNGCCAAAGCCCGGGCAATAGCCACTCGCTGCTGCATGCCACCCGACAGTTCATGGGGAAAGGCTTTGCCAAAGTCACTCATGCCGATCATATCAAGATACTCCTGAGCTACAGCNATCCGCTCGGCTTTCGGTATACGGGCNAATTCCAACCCCAGGGCNATATTATCCAATACATTGAGCCAAGGCATCAGTGAATAGCTTTGAAAAACCATGCCGATTTCCTTGCCCGGTCGGGTATGTTCTCTCCCATTATAGAAAACGCTACCGCTGCTAGCCTTCTCAAGACCGGCAATGATGCGTAAAAGGGTTGATTTGCCGCAGCCGGAAGGCCCCAAAATACAGACAAATTCATTTTCAGCCACACTGAGATTCAAATCATGTAGGGCATGGATCTCCAAATCATTTTGGCTTTGAAACACCTTGCTCAAATGCTCGACTGATATCGTTACCTTCATAAATATCTTACCTTGTTTTGCTTTCCCAGCTGAAGTAGCGGTTGCCTATCACCCTGAATATACTATCCAGCAACGCACCTACTACGCCGATACAGATCATGCCAGTGATAACCAGATCGGTGCGGGCAAGTTCATAGGCATGGGTGATAAGATAACCCACGCCGGCCAGACTGCCCGGCAGCATTTCAGCACCCACCAAACAAGCCCAGCCAATAGCCAAGCCCATCCGCAAACCATTGATAATATTTGGTGCGGCAGCCGGAATCAGGATCTTAAAGAAAATATCCTTTTCACTGGCACCCAATACCCGGGCTGAGTCAATCAAGGTTTGCCGAACATTCTGCACACCGAACATGACACTAGCAATGACCGGGAAGAAGCTCCCCATCCCGATCATAAAGATCATAGCGATCTTAAAATTGCCCCAAAACACATATTGCTGCCCAAAAGGCATATTAAAAACGGTGGCAATACTTGAGACCCCGAAGATAGCCAGGGCTAGAGGCTGCCATGCTAGCGGCGGTATCGGTTTGAAAATGCTGATAAAAGTCTCAAATAATCTCTGGATCGTTTTGCTGTAGCCCATCAAAACTCCTAGGGGTACGGCAATGAGCACTCCCGCTGTGTATCCGCTAAGAACTCGGATCAGACTCACCCCAATATTGCGTGGGATAGAGCCTAAGCCAATAAAATTATCAGTGGCATGCAGGAAGTTTTCCAACACCCGACCGACAGGTGGCAAAACAGCCACATTCTGCGCCTGATAGGCGGCATACTGCCAGAAGATCAAGAGCAAAGCCGGTATGATAAAGGGCATAATGAGCGCTAGGAACTTTTTATGCATAAAAGCTAGTCCTTTTCATGAAAACCTGAAATCATCACGGTACCAGGTAACTAGTACGGTATTGAACTCAATAATTTAAACCAGGCAGATACCATTTGAGCTCTACGGGTAGAGATCAACAGTACCTGCCTGGTTTTCAGTTTAACTTAACGACTGTTAGCCTTTTCTACAAAGGAAAAGTCGAAAACTTCTTTCTTTACGGTTTCGTAATCGGCGTCTTTCAGGCGGTCAGTAAATTTATTCATGGCTTGGATAGCATTGAAATATATTTCGATTCCGTCCAGCCACTCCTGGGAGGGATCCGAAGTATAAATGATATTATTTGCTAGGATGACATCCTTTTCGACCCCAATTTTGGCAGAATTGATCTCAGCGAACTTCTCGCGATTGTCATTGCCATAATGTATACAATCAACTACCACACTGACCAAGGCTTCGATAACTTCAGGATGGTTTTCGACTACTTCAGTCGTAGCTGCCATTACACAACAGGGGAAATTGGTCCACTTACCTTGTGGTGGGAAATCATCCAGTCGCATGACAATTTTGCCCATATCGTTCTTTTCGGCATTTTCAGGGTTGGGAGATGGCCCTACCCAGGCATCTACCGCACCGCTACGAATAGACGGCAACAGATTTTGGGCTCCTTTCAGGTCAACCATCAGCACATCCGCCGTGGTATCACCGGGATCTTCAGTTAGTTTAAAACCAGCGTCATTTAGAATGGATTCGATAAGTATGCGGGGGCCGCTTATCACTGAATGATAACCGACCTTAACGGGAGTGGGTGAATCTTCAATATACTTCTTAATAGCATCAAATCCATAGAAGTCGTTCTCCGGGCCCATAACCATGGAAACCCCTCCGCTCTGCAGAGGACTCAAGATCTTCACATCAGTACCCACATCGTAAGCAGAGAGCATAGCTGTATTGGAAGAGAAAGTTATGTCCAAATGCCCCTGACCCATCATGGTAGCGCATTCGGCTCCGCTTTTTCCGGTGATAACGTTAAATTTCGCAATTACCTGGTCATCCTGTAATAATTCGAATTGGCTCTCACTTACAGGGTTGATTCGAGCCGCTTTGTCAGCAAAAGCAGCCATATCGGACATAGCAACATTCAACAAACAAGTATGTAAGTCGTTTCCGTAAGCAACCGCTAAAGTAGGTACTTCTCCTGGCGTGGTATTACTGTTGCCCGCTTCAGTACCGCCACACCCACTTAGCGTAAACAGCATGGCCATCACCAAGACCATAGAAAAAATCTTCCTCACTACTAACATCCCCTCTCAAAATTGAAACCGGTTTAGTCATTTTTCGACTATGCCATAACCCTCGCTAATAAATAATATTATCATTTTCTATATATCCGTCAAGACGCATAGCCCAAAATTTTCATATATTGCATTCCTCTTTGTTATACTTAGGGGACGAAGCTAACGTGACAAACGGGCGACAAAACTTGACAGGGCAAAACGAGGACGTACTATAAAAATGTCAACTTGTCAGCATCGAACTTCAATTGTTGACATATAAGGTACGTCCCCGTGGATCCATCGGTCACAGTTGAAACCTAGTTAATTTGTCTCCCGGATCAGATCATAAATATTGGTAAAATCATGCCTGGTGAAAATCTTGGGAACTGGATAAAGAGGGTTGGCTTCCTTATAAGCCTGTTCAACCATAACTTGAATATCCTTCTCCTGGATCCCACTGATTTTATTCGGGATATCCATACTTTCATTTAATTCCTTAATAGCTTTGATAAACCGATGGGCTTTCTTTTCCACCGTATCTGATGGTTCGCTGACTTCTATCAAGTCGGCTAATTCAGCTAAAGGTTGATGAGCAGATTCCCCGTAGTATTCCAATACATAAGGCAGGATCACCGCATTGGCTAAGCCATGGGGAATTCCATAAAAACCACCTAAGGTATGAGCTATTGCATGGACATAACCTACATAGGCTTGAGTAAAGGCTATGCCTGCACAGTAGGATGCCTTCAGCATATTCTCACGAGCTGCTAAGTTGTTTCCATTGATATAGGTTTCATATAGATTTTCAAAGATGAGTTTGACTGCTTTTTCGCTCATCTGCCTGGTCTCTGGTGTGTTGCTTCTGCCTATATATGCCTCTACCGCGTGGGTCAAAGCATCCATACCGGTAGCTGCGGTTATATGAGGCGGTAAACCCGCAGTTAAGGTTGGATCCAAAACTGCATAGTGGGGGATGAGCGCCAGGTCACTGATGGGATATTTTCCGCGAGTATTTTGATCCGCGATCACGGCGGCCACTGTCGCTTCACTTCCCGTTCCCGCCGTGGTGGGAATAGCAAAAAGAGGTGGTATCTTTCTTCTGACCTTGAATAATCCTTTCATTTGATGAATGGACTTACCAGGCCGAGCAACCCTGGCGCCTACTCCTTTGGCACAATCCATGGGGGAACCACCGCCAAGAGCCACAATTCCTTCACATTCATGAAATCTATATAGCTGCAGCGCTTCTTCAATATTATCGATGGTCGGGTTCGGTACAGTCTTATCGTACACAGCAAAATCCACTCCATCGGACTTTAGCCCTTGGAGTAATCCATTTGCCAGCCCCAGAGAAACGATTTGTTGATCTGTAACGACCAGTACGCTCTGGATACCGTTATTCTTTATTAGCTTGGAGAGCATGGTCATACTGTTTCTGCCCTCAATTAACTCAGGTCTACGCCAAGGAAGGATGGCAGATACTAATTTAAGAACCGTCTGATAGATACGGCAATACAATTTGTACATTATAAATCCTCCATTACCTAGTAAGTATAAGCTTTGATCCTTATCGCATTTTGTATATACCAGGGCAATATCCTAAACAACGGCCCTTTGCAGACCTGTACACATAAGCCGCATAGGTTGCACAGTTCATGGTCAATGATTACTTCGGCATTTCCCTTGGCTCTTCGGGTTACCAGCGGCATCGTTCTCCCCCCCTTCAGGTATCTCAAAGAAATGTTTGATCTTACAACGCAGAGGTAATGATTTTGTACTGGTCTCGCAACTGCTGTTTCTTCTCTTGCTTGCTCATAACCGGCAGAGGCCATTCGATATAATCTTTCTCCCTATCCTCTTTAGCCAGCTCCGGGAGTTCAAATATTTTGTCCTCCTGGGAGTGCGGGCAGTCGACCCAGCGGCCGTTTTTGATATGATTTCTGCGCACTGCTACTGTTTTTATCATGCCAGTCACCAGTTTTAATAAATTCTTGTTCTTGGGAGACATGATGGGCATGGTTACACCGGCAGCTTTGCATACCACCGCCATACATTTGGCAGGATCACAGCAGCCAGAGGCATGATAATCCACCAGATGTTTCGCTGTCCCGGCACAGTTGCCCATGGCCATTTTCTTCATGGGAAGTGCGGCTATGTCCTGCTCGGAATAAGGCTTGCCGCTGCGATCAAACCACCAACGTTGGCCATCGACAACTATCCCCGAACCCTCGATGATACACAGAGAGAAATCCCGCCTGACTTTAGCTTTGAAGTTGTAATAATCCAGGCCGCTTTTGGTGGCGGCCAGACAGCCGCCGGAACAGGCCTGTTCGATTTGGAAAGCGATCTCCGGTGTGACTGCGTTTATATCCGTGACCTGAGGTGCATCATGGTTGGTTCGACCTGCCAAGGCCAATAGATTGGGGAAATCATGCTTGGTTTTCTCATCCATCAGTGATGCTATGGCCGGGCGGAACTTGGTTACCCGCACATTGCCTATTATCTCCACATCAGTGTCATTAAAGCCACGACGTACCGCTTCCTGCATGAGCTTGTTCTGCTCGGGGTCAAAGCCCATCATGTAGGTGGTAATGCGGTCAACTTCCACACTGTTGTTGCCGCAGACGATCATCCCCACCCTTACCGGATCCACAGGTGCGGGGGTATTACCTTCACCGCCGATGATCCCATCGATGACTGTCAAGTCCGGCTTGAACAGATAAAGCAGGTCAGCTAGCTTTTTGTTGATGGCGTGGTTGTGGTTCCTCTCCCGCAGGAAATACGGTATGGTTCCCATGGCATTCTTGAAGCCCAGGGTGACGCCGGTATAAAGATTGGTTTTCATCTTGGGCACTGAAATGTAAAAGGCTTGGCCACGCACTACTTCGTCGAGTATCTCCGGCAGATAGACCTCCTTCATCACTTCGGCCTTGGGCAGCATATAGCGTACCACGGGCTGCTGCTCCAGGGGTATCAATTGGGTACCGTAATACTTGGCTATCCTGTCATAACCGGCGACGCGGAAACTTACCGGAGTCGGCATGGGTTTGCCGGATGATTCCACAATAGATATTGTATTGGTGTACTGCCGGATATAACTGACCACGGCATCAAAAACTCTCGGGTCAGTGGTCTCCGGATAATCGCGCTCGTCGAAGCCGCTATCGTGGTACACGGTGACCAGATTGGGCTTGATCAAAACATGGCGATTGTTCTTCAACTCTTCGGAGAAATGACAGCGCGCATCGAGTTCGTCCAAAGCGCTATATACGGTATCTCGAATCGCCTTTATGTCCTCGCGGTCGAAATAGGCTGGGGTGCCGTAGTCTTGGGGCAAAACCACGTAATCTCTCATGTAGTCCATTTCCGGTGCGTCTTTGATGATCACATAACTTTTTGGTCTCATGGAGGCCTCCATTACTTTACATATCTCCTTAGTCCCGTTGTCATCCCATGGGACGCAGCATCTCAAGCAGGTTTTCCATCCTGTGTCGAATATCCTGGCGTAGATCCGCCCCGCCGGAGTATATGCACCAGTAGGTAGTGATCGTATACAGCAGCCCGATAGCTAGCTCCAACATGTATCCAGGTGAAAACTGCCCGGTAAACTCACCCTGTTGCTGGCCTTTATCAAAACAGTCATACATAATCGCCAGAAGGGAAAACTCGCTGTAGTTGTAGACACTGTTCCTAGATAGCAGCATGATGGCATAGAAGGTAGCGACAAACTCTGTTCCTTTACGCTCAAAATAGAGGGCCTGATAATCCATTACTTGCAGGAAAGCTTGCCCGTAAGATTCTTTCGGCAATGATTGGTAGTAGTTCATCAGATCCCGACTCTCTTCCTTGACATACTCTACTAGAATATCCTGCTTGGAGGTGAAATGGTGATAAAAAGTCCCGCTGGCGATCCCCGCCCCTTTGCAGATATCAACCAAGGTGGTTTCTTCATATCCCCGTTCCTTTATCAAGCCCAGGGCGACCCGAAAGATTTTCTCCCGGGTTTGCTGACCCTTTTTCGTAGTACCAGTCTTGTTAGCAGTCATGTTAGCTTCCTTTCTTGGAACGTCAGACAAACTTGTCATGTCCATCACCCGACTCGAAGAACTCACCTGAAATGGCGCATTCCCTTGGGTTTGTGCATTGACACTCTTGCAATCATATTATACAATGATTTCAAACCGAATGCACTCGGTTTTTTACAAAAGAGGTGTCAGCATGTTCAATTCACCCTTTATTCTGATTTTCCGTTTGAGTGCTCTGCTCTTTTGGGCAGGGGCACTGTATCTGATCGTTGTTCACGATTTCTGGTATTTGCTGTTAGCGATATTGCTGCTGCACACCGGAGAACTGATCTGGATTGGATACAGACGCGGTATACAAGCCGGGTACTCTGGAGTCTATTCTGTTCTTATGACACTTATCTTTGGATTTACTTGGTGGTTGTACCTGGATGAATAACCACCTACATTTCCAGACTGTGAATCGATGGAGACATTTGCCATGCAAGTTAAAGTTTACCCGCTGCCGTTTCTTAACGACGACGCCCTAGACGAGATGGGTAACCTGGAGGTTCCCACCGGAGCCACCCTGCGAGATGTATATAAGAAACTGCAGGTGCCGCTGCTTTTGCGTCCGGTTTTGCTCTGCAGCGTGAATTATGAAAAATCATCCTTGGATCGAGTACTCCAGGAAGGGGATGTCATAAGCTTCTTCTTTCCCATTACCGGAGGATAACCATGAATTGTTTTACTCAATATCATCACTGCAAGTGACGCTGCTAAGGAGGAGGAAATGTATTGAAAGGTTACATGGGCAAGATCCTTTTCGTAAACCTCACCACTGGCGATATCGAAGAGCGCCTCATTCCTGATCACATCTATGAAATGCTGCTTTCTGGGGTGGGGCTGGGAGCTTATGTACTATATAATGAAATACCGGCAGGAGCTGATCCCTTGGGCCCGGAAAACGTTCTGGGAATTGTTAGCGGACTATTGACGGGCACAGGCAGCTTTATGACCGGTCGCTGGATGGTGGTATGCAAATCTCCTCTCACCGGCGGCTGGGGTGACGCCAACTGTGGCGGTACCTTGGCACCAGCTATCAAGCAGTGCGGATATGATGGTATTTTCTTTACCGGTATTTCGGAGAAACCGGTATATTTGCTGGTCAATAATAAAGGCCCGCAGCTCAAGGATGCTTCCCACGTCTGGGGCAAAGATGCCACCGAGAGTGAGGAAATCCTGATTTCCGAAAATACGGCCAAGAAGAAACCGGCGGCCGCAGTGATCGGTACCGCCGGCGAGAAAGTATCACTCATTGCCGGGATATGTAATGACGGGGGCCGTCTGGCCGCGCGTTCAGGCGTCGGAGCGGTCATGGGCTCCAAAAGACTAAAGGGGATAGTCCTGGTCGGTTCCAAGCCTATAAAATGCCACGACCCTCAGGCAGTAAAGCTGATCAGCCAGGCCTATGCTAACAAGATTCGCAAACTGAACCTGCCCGGAATAGTCAAAGGCAGCCTGCTTCCTGTCGGGGGAAAAGTTATGGGCTCCATGAAACATGTAGCGCCTATTGACGGAATGATGTTTGCCACCTTGATGAAAAAATGGGGTACCCCTCTGTCCAATGGGATGGCAGTTACCAATGGCGATACCCCCATCAAGAACTGGGCTGGCTCATCGAAAGATTACAACCGCTCCTATTACAGTCGCATAAATTCCGATCTTGTTATCAAGCGAGAATATCGTAAATACCACTGTTACTCATGTATTGTGGGCTGCGGGGGCGTCTGCGACATATCTGATATTGGGCAGGGTAGGTTTACCCATACCCACAAGCCAGAATACGAAACCTGTGCTGTATTCGGGCCCTTGCTGATGAACCGGAACTTGGAGTCTATATTCTATATCAATGAACTGCTCAATCGAGGGGGAATGGACAGCATATCGGCCGGTAGTGCCATTGCCTTTGCCATGGAGTGTTATGAAAAGGGTCTGTTGACCCTGGAAGATACCGGCGGGCTAGATCTTAACTGGGGCAACGCTGAGGCGGTCATCAAACTGGTAGAGATGATGATAGCCCGAGAAGGCCTGGGGGATTTGCTGGCCGATGGGGTAAAAATAGCTGCCCAGAAGCTAGGATCGGGCTCAGACAAATATGCCATCCACGCCGGGGGCCAAGAACCCGGGATGCATGATTCCCGTTTCGACCCCATGATGGGCGTTCATTACAGCGTGGATCCAACTCCTGGCCGGCACACCATCGGTGCCGCCCAGTATTACAACATGACCAGGTTATGGGAGAAAGTATCCTGGGCACCACCAGTGAAAATCTATCCTAAGAATGAGGAATACGAGGCTACTGACCGTGAGGCGTTAAAATCAGTAGCCGGCTCCTGTTATAAACAAATTGTTGATGGGATAGGCGGATGTTTATTTGCTCAGATAATGGGTGTGCAGCATTGGCAGGCTTTTGAATGGCTGAACGCCGCCACCGGCTGGAACAAGACCCCGGATGAATATATGCTCATAGGTAAGCGCATGCAAACTCTGCGGCAATTATTCAATGTCAAACATGGTGTGGAACCGAAGAGTTTCAAAATGCATCCCCGCATGGCTGGGGAACCGCCCTTGAAGGAAGGCCCTTTGAAAGGACGACAAGTGCCTATCGAGGCTATGATGAAGTTGCACTGGAAGCACTTTGGCTGGGATGAAAATACCGGTGCTCCCCTGCCGGAAACCATTCAACAGCTGGAATTGGATCAGTTGCTGCAGGAGGGATGATGGGAATGGCCAAGGGAGAAGTCATTATAGATTATCAAATCTGCATGGGTTGCGGGATATGTATCAACGCCTGTCCGTTCAGCTGTTTGGATCTGACCCGCTACGGAAACGACGCGTATAAACGTCTGTTTCCTGAACTGGAACCCGATCACGGGTGTACCGGATGTGGCATTTGTTCCAAGGCCTGTCCATTGGAGTGTATGACCGCCATAAAGAAGGATAAGGATGAGAAAAAGGACGCTGTTTCGTCATAGGTTCGAGTTAAGCCAGCGGATAGGAGAATCAGTATGAATAATAAATGTTCTACACCAGATCCATCACTGCGCTACGCCCGGCAAACAATTTTAAAAGAAGTAGGAACTGAGGGACAGGCTCGCATCGCCTCATCGGGAATGTTGGTGGTGGGAGCCGGAGGACTAGGCTCTGCGGCCTTGTATTATTTAGCTGCAGCCGGTGTAGGAAGGCTGGGCATAGTCGACCATGACCAGGTCAGCCTGTCCAACCTGCAGCGACAGATCGTCTATACCACCGCTGACCTGGGAGAGCAAAAAGCGAATGCAGCCGCCCGGAGGTTACAGGCTCTTAATCCAGACGTCCACCTAATCAAACATCACCTCGAAATCACTGCTGACAACGCT
>JGI24707J26582_10002264_pt1 | contig 14651 bp, 15 predicted proteins | sample BioPla1DNA1_FD_26582 | JGI IMG/M metagenome (IMG submission 26582) | reverse complement strand
ATTCTAACCAAATCTGCCCGTAATAAAGTCTTCTGTCTTGGGTGAGGCTGGGGTTTCGAACAGCTCATCTGTCTTGCTGTACTCCACCAGTTCACCAGATAAAAAGAAAGCGGTCTGATCCGAAATTCTAGCAGCCTGCTGCATGTTGTGGGTCACAATTAGGATGGTGTATTCTTCCTTCAGTCGGATTATCAGTTCCTCGATCTTGGCGGAAGCCACCGGGTCCAGCGCCGAAGTGGGCTCGTCCATGAGGATCACTTCCGGGTTCACCGCCAGGGCCCGAGCAGTACAGAGCCGCTGCTGCTGACCGCCGGACAGTTCCAAGGCGGAGCTGTGCANCCTATCCTTAACCTCATCCCAGAGGGCTGCCTGCCTTAGGCTCCGCTCTACAACTTCATCTAGAACCGCTCTTCTCCTTTCCCCCACTAGACGCAGGCCAAAGACTATGTTCTCATAGATCGACTTGGGAAAGGGATTTGGCCTTTGAAACACCATACCCACTCTGCGCCGCAGTTCAACCACATCGTAATCCTTCAAGGGCCTGCCTAAAAACTCCAGTGCCCCTTCCAGGCGCACACCCTCAACTAAATCCGTCATGCGGTTAATCGTCTTTAAAAAAGTGGATTTCCCGCAGCCAGAAGGGCCGATGATGGCAGTCACTTCCCTGGCCGGAATTTCCATATTGATCCTGTTCAAAGCCTGATTATCTCCATACCACAGGCTCAAATCTCTGCTCATAAGTACTGGATTATCGAATGTCAACATCTTTTCAGCCACCCATATCCTAACCTTCCACATTACTCATTTCTAAGTACAGCATATGGGAGCAGTGTAAAGTGGACAATCTGGCCAGTATCAAATGTATGTAAAGTGAAGGGGAGGTAGAGCGGATGCCCCTTCCTCCCCAACCGTACTGTGCAAACCTTCTCCAGTTCTTATTTCTTCGCGATAAGCATATATCGCTTGGAGTTGGTGCAGATCCCTTTCTCTCTCTGGTTTTCTGCGATAAAATCAGCTGTGCTTCGGAAGTCCTCCGCGTCTCTGCCAAAATCGGGAATGATGGGAGTATGCTTCAGGAGGAAAATAAGATCTTCCGGCGTCTGGTAATACTCCTTTACATCATATTCAAACTCCTCAATTTCGGTAAAACCCGCCGCTGCCGCATGTGACGAGCTCCTGNAGCAGCTAAATGGGCAAAGCCTACCTGCGCAGCTCCTTCATTTAACAAGAGATCCCTCAGCTCGCGGCTGTACATGGCAAGCACCTCACATAAAACGGACCATTTCTCACCTTTTCAGAGTGTTTCTGACTTTTTTCGCCAATACCCTCCTTTATATTAGAGAAATTATTGACAATCTATTGAAATTGGACTATGATAAAAATAACACAATCAATTCCCTTTTTATGGTGGTTTAGAGAGACACCTGCCGGTAGCTCGATAAAATACCAGTGTTTGACGTTCGTACCTTTCGCGAGCCCGCAAACACTGGTTTTCTTTGTATACAGACCTTGGCGGACTGCCGCGGCCCTATGCCGTAGGGAAGGAGTAACTGCTTTGGCGGCCGTAAGACTTGAAGGTAATGACAGGCTGAACGAGCGAGCACGGAGAAAGGCACAGCACGAACTGAAGATTTACATGGAGAAGTATTTCAAATCCAAGCTGGGCAAAGGGGTTGACCATACCCGGGTCAATATTTGGGAAGACGTGGTAATAATCCGAGGCGAGGGTTTTCTTACCGACCCAGAAAAATACATTGTGGAGACAGCTGCAGGCAAAGATGTTGTCAACTCAGCACGCATCCATGTGGCCAAACAGCATGCCATTGATAACGTTCCATACATTGAAAGAATGCTCAATGCCAAGGTAGTGCACCAATCATTTCTAGTTGAGGCGGAAAAGGATTTCTGGATGCATGTGATGATTCTAGATCGCANCGTAACCCAAGAGTTATCACCAACGAATAAGTAGGTAGATCAAAGGGAAACGAAAGTGGCCTGGCGATAGACCAAGTTTTTGGCTTCCTCGGGGAAGCAGAAACTTGGTTTTTTTATTCTCCGCAGAAAGGAGGGTGCCTAAAGGAGAACGGTAATCTAGGTAAGCTCTTTTTCAACGTTATCTGAACAGCAAACATATTAGGAGGTTTTGAGTATGTCAGAAACGATGAAAGCCTTTGTCTATCACGGCCCAGAAAACATGAGCCTGGATCAAGTGCCCAAACCGAAGATCCTTAAGCCCACTGACGCTATTGTCAAGGTCACCACCTCAACCATCTGCGGTACGGACAAACATATCCGCCACGGCGGTCTGCCTGAGGTGGAGCCGGGCAGAATTATCGGTCATGAGTTCTGCGGCATTGTGGAAGAGGTTGGGCCCGCTGTAACCAAGTTCAAAAAGGGCGACCGGGTTGCAGTATCCTGCGTAACCCAATGTATGAACTGTTTTTACTGCCGCCGGGGAATGTATTCCCAGTGTGTAGACGGCAGCTGGATTTTTGGTTATATGATCGATGGCTGCCAGGCCGATTACGTACGGGTACCCTATGCTGACTCGGGCATGTACATTATCCCAGAANGCCTCACCGATGAAGATGTGATATTCGTAGGTGACATCCTCTCCACCGGCTATTACGGCGCCGAAATGGGCCGCATCCAGCCCGGCGATACGGTAGCTGTGTTCGGTTCAGGCCCGGTTGGCATGTGCGCCATGGCAACCGCAAGGCTCTGGGGCCCCGCCAACATCATTGCGGTAGACATTGACGACTCCCGTTTGGAGTTCGCCCAAAAGAACGGCTGGGCAGATATGGGACTGAACCCCAACAAGGTGGATGTACCCCAAGCCATTAAGGACTTAACGGAGGGCCGGGGTGCGGATGTAACCATTGAAGCCAACGGTTTTGAACCTACGTTTAAAGGTGCTCTGGACAGCGTCAGACCAGGTGGTACCGTGTCCGTAATCGGCGTTTTTGAAACGCCCCAGACTGTGCCCATGAACAAACTCTGGATCAAAAACATCACCATCACCATGGGTTTGGTTAACGCCAACCGCATTCCCGAACTGATCAATCTGATCAAAGCTGGAAAGATCAACATGAAGCCCCTCATCACCCACAGCCTACCCCTTTCAGAGGTGGCTGAGGCCTATGATATCTTCGAAGAACGGCGGGACAACGCCATTAAGGTTCTCCTCAAAGCAGATATTTAACCATGGCACAACCCTAAAAAACGGTGGCCACCCCTTTCCTTGCCTGTGGGAAAGGTCGGTGGCCACCGCACTTATTCTCTCTTATTGTCTTATTGTCTTATTGCCTTATTGTTTTTTTGCTATATCGGTCTACGACAGTTGAAAACGTTCAACCAAAGCCCGCAGCTCCGCAGCCATCTCGGTTAAGCGCACTGCCGAACTTGCGATCTGCTCCACTGTGGCAGACTGTTCCTCTGTGGCCGCAGCCATCTCCTGGGCCCCCCGGTCAATGTCGAGGGTATCTTCCTTCACCCGCTCAATGCGCTCACTCACTTCATTGATGGCTTGCATGATGGTGGATAGAAGCTGGGCTGTGTGGGAAACGGTCGTGGCCGTTTCATGTACTTCCGCCACACCCATTTCCACCCCAGCAGTGGCCTGTTTGGTCTTGCTTTGAATATCGCTGATCAAATCGCGAATATCTTGGGTTGCATTATGGCTCTGCTCAGACAGCTTCCTGATTTCCCCTGCCACAACCGCAAACCCCCGTCCCTGCTCGCCCGCTCTGGCGGCTTCAATGGCCGCATTAAGCGCTAACAGGTTTGTCTGCTCAGTGATCTCAAAGATCGTCTTAACAATCAACTCGATCTTGTCTGAGCTCTCATCCAAACTTTGGACAATGTCCGCAATCTGCTGAATGCTGTTTACCATCTCATCCATTTTCGCCGTACTCTCAGCCAAAGCCGTTTCGCCATCTGAAGCCATGGATGTAATGGCTGTGGTGGCATTGGTCACTTCCACCACGTTTTGGTTCATGGAAGTAACAGTACTGGAGAACTGGTTGGCACTGCTGGCTACTTCTTCAATGGAAGCGCTTGTCTGTTCTGTTGCAGCCGAGAGGGAATTGGATGTATCGAGCACTTCTCCCACTGAACTTGTCACATTCTCAATCACTCTGCGCAGATGGCCCACCATCTGGTTGAAGGCAGCGCCCAAGGCACCGATCTCGTCGCTCCGTTCCACTCCCGTGATTTCCACCAAATGCCCGGTGGCAATCCGTTCTGCCCCTTCCTTCAGCTTAATAATGGGATTGGCCATGGAATTGGCTAACACGTAAGCTAGGATGGAACCAACCACTACCGCTACCGCGATGATCCCCCCAGCGGTTTGCGCCATGCGGGTTAAACCTGCCATCACCTCTTTTTCAGGTGCTTCCAGAGCGATCGCCCAGCCTGTTTGGGTTATGGGGGCGTAGGCAACGATGGCGTTCTCATCACCCAACCGATAGGTATCTACTCCCGCTTCGCCCATCAGCATCTCAGAGACAATGGGCCGCAGCTCCGGTTCGGCTTGGAATAAATCGGCGTTCCCTAAGTAGTCAGAGTTGGGATGACCCAGAACCATCAGTTCCTCATTGATCAACCAGCCGTAACCAAGGCCGTGGAGTGACATGCCGCCCGATACAGCTTGAAGTTCTTCCAGACTTACTGAGAAGGCCACAACTCCATTTGGTCGGCCGTTCTGGTCGTAAACTGCCCTGGCCAGCATGATGGTGGCCAGGTCGGTAGCTTGGGTGACCATTGGTTGGGAATAATAGACTCCCTCTTCGGCCAAGGCTCCAAGGAAGTAGTCCCGTTCGCCAATGTTAATAACATGCCCCTCCACGGTAATGGCATCTCCATCTAGGTTGGCAAGGAGAATGCCGCCGTAGTAGGGGCGGTCTTCTATGAGGACATTCATTAACACCCTCGCTTCATCCCAATTCTGTGCCCGGACTTCGGGGATTTGGGAGAATAGGTACATATCATCTTCTATCGCAATGAACCAACGGGAAATGGCCTGGGCGTTGAGCTCAGCTATCACCTGCGCCTCCCGCAGGATATTGGAACGCATAAGCCCGCTGGCGGTAAAGTAAAAGAAAGCACTGGCACCAACGGTAACAACTAAAAAGGCCAAACTGAACAGCACAACCATTCTCGTCTTCATGCTCTTGATGGCAAACCGGCTTTTCATAAAGATCCCTCTCTCCCCCTAAGATGCTTTGGGTCCTCTCAACAGTCGGCAGCTTGTCCAACAACTATTTCCGCAGGTGTCGCAACTAGGCACAATTGTCCAAAAATGCCACATATTGCAAGTTCATAATACCACGCTGATTAGACAGCCGTCAACTTAGGAATTGATTCACAAACAGTGTAACGGAGAGTACTTTGTTGTCAAAAAATATGAAAAACAATAATTGACAGCCAATGCCTAAACTTGTATTATTATCATTAGCTTGCCATGGGGCAAGCAATTTTTGTTAATGGAGTCGAGACAATGCAGGGAGTGTTGAAAGGCGAGTTGCTTACACAGGCGCAGGCGATCCGGCCGGGGGATCACCTCGTTGCCCTCTACCGCGACGAGCGGGAAGTGATGGGCTATGTAACCGCCTTTATTCAGTCCTCCCTGGCCAAGAACGCACGCTGTATCTACATCACCGGAGCAATGGATACGCCTGAACTCCTGAGTCAGTGGGCCGAGCTCTGGACCCAGGGTAACAAGGACGGTGAGCTCCTCTTTGTGGACCGCTCAGACGTCTACACCCAAAACGGCGCCTTTTCACCAGATAGGATGGTGAAGATGATCAAGACGCTGGTGGAGGATGCCCTGAAGGAAGGTTATCAGTTCTTAGCGATAACAGGTGAGCTGAGCTGGCTGGTTGAGTACCCTCAGGCAGAAGAGCTGATGGTGGAGTACGAATGGAAGCTGAACAAGCATGTGTTTGATGAATATCCCGTTTCCGCCCTCTGCCGGTACAATTTGAACATGTTCTCGGATGATTTGATCAGGAGTATCATCCAAACCCATCCCATAATCCTGTGGCAGAATAAAATCCATAACAATCCCTATTATATCCCGCCGGCCAATCCGGACGAGAGCCCAAAAGTTAAGCATCAGGTGCAAGTCTGGCTCGAGAACATAACGCGCTTTACCAACAACAAGAGCCGCTTCGAAAAGGCCTTTGCCAAAAAGCAGGAGGAAATAAGGGAGCTCCATCGGGCAATGACCGATGGCATCATCGCGGGTTTTCTGAAACTCTTGGAAACCCACGACCCTTATACCAAGGATCACTGCACTAACGTAGCTTCCTTAGCGTACAAGCTCGCCGATAAGCTCAACATGGACGAGGAGTTTAAGACCAAGCTGTATTACGCTGCCCTAATCCATGATATCGGCAAAACGATCATACCTAAGGAGATTCTCAACAAACCGGGCCAACTCACTTTAACAGAGTACGAGCAGATCAAAATGCACCCTCTCTTTGGCGCTAATGCTTTGGCCCAGGTAAGTTCGCTGCAGGAGATCGCCTCAGCTGTCCGCTACCATCATGAACGCTACGACGGCGGAGGTTATCCCGAAGGCTTAGCAGGTACAGATATTCCCCTCATGGCCAGAATCATCGCTATTTGCGATGCCTATGATGCCATGACCAATGCCCGCCCTTACAGGCGGGCCCGCAGCCACAAGGATGCGGTAAGGGAAATTATGCAGGCGGCAGGGGGTCAGTTCGATCCAGATCTGGTAGGCCCGTTCCTTTCCCTCTTCCGCATTGCTGTTTAGTATGAAACACAGCCCAGCAGAGATAGATTCCCTGCTGGGTTTTTCTATGGATAGGACTTACCCCTCCCCGCGGCGAATTATTTANCTGAAAGCGTACGTAGAACAATGGACCAAAAATGCTCGAAAGGATGAGATGTCTTTGCAGCAAATCAAGGGAAAAATACTACCTGCTTCTTTTTTTGTGCTCTTAGTGCTGGCCGTTTTCGTGAGCGGCTGCCAGTCATCTGGAGCCAAATCCCAGGGGGTGCTTGACCCCTACGGGGAGATAATGGCCCTATCCCACCAGGTTATTGACCTAGTGCTGGACCGGGATCTGGATGGACTACAGAAGTTAATCCACCCCGACGGTTACTCCCATTTCACCAACGCCATGGGCAGTCTAGAGCGGGGTTTGGACAGGCACTGGCGACTACCGGGAGTTTCCCGTTCCAATCACTTTGTAGACTTCAAAAGCATTATGTTCACGCCCGACATGAGCCGGGCCGCGGTGGAAATCCGGTTTATGAACGTAGATTGGTATGTTGCAGAATACGCCATGGAGATGTACTTCCGGAAACACAATGGCAAATGGATGCTGGAGCTCGATTACAGTTACATAGAATAATAAGTAGGCGGGGACTATTCCCCGCCTATTTCACGTCCATCACATTATAGCACCCCGCAACAGGCGAAAGGCCTCCTACTCTTACCCCCAATCTGAACCTTACAGTTCGGGCATTGACCATCTCCTGCCCATGGGCCTTTTGAAAGCTGGGTTATGGTGCCGCAGACGATCACCTATCCTCAAAGTTTGGGCTGCGTTTTTCTAGGAAAGCCTTGAGTCCTTCCGGGCCGTCGCGGGTAGCGAAACACTGGCCAAAGAGATTCGCTTCCAAGGGGATGTCTTCCCCGCCCATGCCTACACTTGAATTAATGGCCCGTTTAGCTAGGGCTAGAATCGGTCCTGACTTTGTTACGAGTTCCTCCGCAAAAGCCTTTGTCTCGGCAAGCAGATGGTCAGGCTCCACAACTCGGCTCACAAGCCCAACCTCATGGGCTTCCTCGGCCGAATAACGGCGTCCAGTTAGGATCCATTCCTTGGCCTTGGCTGGGCCAATAATCCGGGGCAGCCTTTGGGTTCCGCCAAAACCGGGGATTATGCCCAGGTTGATTTCGGGCTGGCCAAAGGAGGCCTTAGTGGACGCAAAGCGGAAGTCGCAGGCTAAAGCAAGCTCACAGCCGCCCCCCAAGGTAAAGCCGTTCACCGCGGCAATGAATATGGCGGGGTGATCTTCAATCTTTTGAAAAACTCCGTTACCAAAGCGGGAGAACTCCTCCGCTGTCTTGGCGTCATACTGGGCCATGGTTGATACATCGGCTCCGGCCGCAAACGCCCTGCCTTGACCGGTGATGACCACTACCTTTATGCGCTCTGCCTCAAGCTTATCCAGAATAAGGTCTAATTCTGCCAAAGCCGTTTCATCCAGCACATTGAGCTCGGCCGGACGGGCAAGTTCAAGGAGGGCCCATTTTCCGTTCGGCGTTAATTCAAACCGCGTTAAGTCCATTCTTACCTCCCCGCCCATCAGTTGTAGTGATAGAAACCGGCCTTGGTCTTTCTGCCCAGTTTCCCTGCCCGCACCATTTTCCGCAAAAGCGGGGCAGGTCTGTATTTATCCTCGCCCAACTCCCGCTGGAGCGTCTCCATAATGGCCAAGCAGATGTCTAAACCGACCAAATCGGCAAGTGCTAAGGGGCCCATGGGATGGTTGGCCCCAAGCTGCATGGCCGNATCTATATCTTCAGCAGAAGCGACCCCTTCCTGCAGCAGATACACAGCCTCGTTGATCATGGGGATCAGGAGCCGATTCACCACAAAGCCTGGGGACTCATCCACCAAGACAGCCGTCTTGCCCAAAGCCTCCACAAACTCCCTAGCTTTAGCCAAGTATTCCTGCTCAGCAAAGGGCGTTTTGACCAGTTCCACCAGCTTCATGCGGGGCACCGGGTTGAAAAAGTGGATGCCCAACACCCGGGCAGGATTCTTAACTGCCGCAGCAATGGCCGTAACACTGAGGGCGGAAGTGTTGGTGGCTAAAATACACTGCTCTGAGCAAATTTCAGCGAGGGAAACGAACAGTTCCTTCTTAATCTCCAGATCCTCAGCGGCAGCCTCCAGTACAATATCGGCTTCAGCCAGATCCCTCAATTCGGTGGACAGGGTAATGTTGGCCAGGATCTGCTCCTTCTGCACTTCATCCACATAACCCCGCTCCACTCCGCGGCTCAATCTCCGGTCAATTGCCTGCAGGCCCGCTTCAGCCCGCGTCATGGCCACATCAAGCATAACCACCTGCCCCTGCTGGGCAGCAATTTCAGCAATGCCGCTCCCCATGGTACCTGCACCGATCACACCTATAATCATCTTTTCACCTCCAATTACAGCCGCTCAACCACAACAGCGTAACCCTGACCGCCGCCAATGCAGAGCGTGGCCAGGCCCAACTGGGCGTCCCGGTCCGCCATGGCGTGGAGCAAAGTGACCAAAATCCTCGCGCCGCTGGCGCCGATTGGATGCCCCAAAGCAATTGCTCCTCCGTTTACATTCACCTTCTCTGGATCCAAGCCCAGCTCCCTGGCGACCGCTATGGATTGGGCTGCAAAGGCCTCATTGGCCTCGATTAGATCCATGTCAGCAACGGTCAAACCGCATTTTTCCAGTGCCTTGCGGCTCGCTTCAACCGGACCCATACCCATGATGGCAGGGTCAACGCCGGAAGCTGCGTAGCTGAGGATGCGGGCCATCGGTTTCAGACCGTACTCCTCCGCCTTCTCCCTGGACATGACCAAAAGGGCTGCTGCCCCGTCGTTAATTCCGGAGGCGTTACCTGCCGTTACGGTACCATCGGGCTTAAAGGCGGGTCTCAGCCTGGCTAGTCCCTCCACCGTTACACCTGCCCTAGGATGTTCATCTTGGACAAACTCAATGGGATCGCCCCGCCTTTGGGGGATAATTACGGGGACTATTTCCTGAGTGAAGCGCCCCGCTGCCAACGCCTCCTGGTATTTTGCTTGGCTGTGGGCGGCAAACTCATCCTGCTCTGTACGGCTGATATTCCACTTCTCAGCGATGTTTTCTGCCGTAACGCCCATGTGCACATCACCAAAGGCACACCACAGGCCGTCCTTGATCATCACATCAACAAACTGGCTGTGTCCCATCCTTACACCCCAGCGCGCTTTTGGTTCAGCATAGGGAGCGGTGCTCATGCTTTCCATGCCGCCTACTATATAGACATGACCGTCGCCGGCCCGAATGGCCTGGGCAGCTAAGCCAACTGCCTTCAGGCCCGAGCCGCAGACCTTATTCACTGTGTGGGACGGTACGCTTACGGCTACGCCTCCTTTTATGGCAGCCTGGCGAGCCGGGTTCTGACCGGAAGCTGCCTGGAGCACGTTGCCTAAGATTACCTCATCCATGTCTGCCGGCGGGATTTGGGTACGCTCCAGTATTTCCTTAATCAGGACTGCACCCAAATCGGCCGCGGGCAAATCTTTAAGGGTACCGCCAAAACCGCCGATGGCTGTCCGGACTGCCTCAACAATTACAACTTCCTGCATAACCATCCTCCTTCACTTTTTCTGGGCACTGCGACGCCTGCGCTCTAGGTTATCAGGCTCAATTGAGCGGTTCTCCTTTGATTCCAAGAGCTGGGCAACGCCTGTGTAAGCTCCCTCTTCTCCGTTCTCAAACTCCCACGGCACCGCGTTGTACTGGGGCTCAGCGTAGGTAGCGATTACCCCTTCGTAATTACGCAGCACCACCTTCGTGGGAGACATACTGAGCAAATACTGGGGCATAACGGGCGTCTTACCCCCGCCGCCAGGCACGTCGATTACATAGGTGGGCACTGCGTAACCTGAGATATGCCCGCGCAGCGCTTCCATAATCTCGATGCCCTTGGAAACCTTTGTCCGGAAGTGTTCGATCCCCGCTGATAAATCACACTGGTAGATGTAATACGGCCTGACCCGGATCTTCACCAGTTTAAGCACCAGCTCTTTCATGGTCTCGGGGTTATCATTGACGCCGCGCAGTAAAACGCTTTGATTGCCGACGGGAATACCGGCGTCAACCAACTTTTCACAGGCCGCGGCAGCTTCTGGCGTAATTTCCTTAGCGTGGTTGAAGTGGGTGTTCAGCCAAATGGGATGGTATTTCTTCAGCATGTTAACTAGGTCGTCTGTAATCCGCTGCGGCATAACCACCGGTGTCCGAGTCCCGATTCGTATTACCTCCACGTGGGGAATCTCCCGCAGCATCTGGATAATTGTTTCTAACCTGCTGTCGGCCATAAGCAGGGCATCGCCACCGGAAAGAAGAACATCCCGCACCGCCGGCGTGTTCCGGATGTATTCCACGCCCTGTTCGATGTACTTCCAGTCCACTCCCCCGTCCCTCTGCCCCGCAAAGCGGCGTCTGGTACAGTGGCGGCAGTACATGGAGCACTGATCCGTAATTAGGAACAAGACCCGATCGGGGTAGCGGTGGGTTAACCCCGGTACAGGTGAGTCCTTCTCCTCACTGAGGGGGTCGTGCATATCCGCTGTGCCGAAATAGGTTTCGGCTATGGTGGGTATGGCCTGCCGACGAATGGGGCAGTTGGGATCGTCCGGGTCCATCAGGGAAGCGTAATAAGGCGTGATCCCCATCCTGAAAACGGTCAGAACCTTGGCGATTTCCTCCTCTTCTTGCCTGGTGAGGGGAATGTGCTGGGCGAGCCCATCCACTGTTTGAATGCGGTTTCTAACCTGCCAATGCCAATCATGCCATTCTTCTTCGCTGCAGCCCCACCGCTGCCACGGTTGAAGAATGATATCTTCCTTGCGCTGAGCTCCCAAGTCATACATCTCCTTTCGGATTCAGTGTCGAACCTAGGCAGGAATTTCCATGTCCTTCAGCTGTGTCGAGATCTCAAGCGGTGCTTCAGTGGCTGCTCTAATCTGCTCAACACTAAACTCTGGATTTTTCTCAAGCAAAATCATACTGCCGTTGTTAACCTGAAAAACACCCATGTCGGTCACAACCAAGTCTACCTGGTTGGCGGCTGTCAGGGGCAGCTGACATTCTCTGCGCAGCTTGGACTCTCCCGTTCTGGTGGTATGGAGCGTTGCCACAATAACCTTCTTGGCACCCACAACCAGATCCATGGCTCCGCCCATACCGGGTACCATTTTCCCCGGTACCATCCAGCTGGCCAAGTTGCCGTAGGCGTCCACTTCTAAGGCACCGAGCACGGTAACATCCACATGCCCGCCCCTGATGATGGCAAAGGATTCGGCACTGTCAAAGAACGCTCCCCCGGGCAGGATGGTGACTGGCTGGCCGCCGGCATTTACGATCTCCGGGTCTTCCTCTCCCTTTGCCGGCGGTGGTCCTAAGCCAATAAAACCGTTTTCGGACTGGAGTGTAATATCGATACCGGGAGGAATAAATGCGCAGACCAGTGTGGGCAGGCCGATGCCCAAATTGACCACATCACCGTCCTTCAGCTCCTGGGCAATGCGATAAGCGATTAGGTTTCTCCTATCCCTATCAGCCATCGATTTCTCCTCCCTTAACTATGAAGTCCACGAAAAAATGGGGGGTCATTACATGATCCGGATCAATCTCCCCTACTTCCACAATCTCCTCCACTTCCACGATCACCGTTTCTGCTGCCATGGCCATAATGGGGTTGAAATTGCGGGCGCTCTTCTGGTAAATCAAGTTGCCTTTCCGGTCTGCCTTCCAGGCCTTGATCAGGGCAAAGTCTGCCTTAAGGGGTTCTTCTAAGAGATAGGTTTGGCCGTCTAGAGTAATGTGCTGTTTGCCCTCTGCCACAACGGTACCCACGCCAGTGGGGGTTAGAAAGCCGCCAAGCCCTGCCCCCCCACAGCGGATTCTTTCCACCAGTGTTCCCTGGGGCACCAGCTCCACGCTGATTGTCCCCTCGATCTTCTTCTTACCCGTCTCCGGGTTGGTGCCGATATGGCTGGCGATCAGATGGGTCACCGCATCTGCTGTGATCAGCATACCGATGCCGTCACCCTGCACTCCGGTGTCGTTAGCTATAACCGTCAAATCGCCCACTCCCGTCTTGACCAGCTCCCGCACTAATCCCACTGGTGTGCCGCAGGTCATGAACCCGCCGATCATTACGCTGCTGCCGCTTGTAATTTTCGCAGCCGCTTCTTTTACCGACACAATTTTCGCCATAGCCTAGCCTCCCTCAGCTTTTTTCTCAGTCATCTCCCTTGTTTTTGGCCTCAGGCCCAATATTTCCCGCGCTCTGGCGGGAGAAGCAATTTCCCGCCCAACTTCCCGGGCAATGCGTGCGATCCGGGCAACAAGTTGGGCACTGCTTTCAGCCAGCACGCCCCGGTGCAGATAGATGTTGTCCTCAAACCCTACCCGCACATGTCCACCCATGGCAATGGCAGCCAAAGCCAGGGTTGTTTCGTGGCGGCCGATACCCGATACTGTCCAGGTTGCACCCCTTGGGATCGAGTCCACCAAGAAGCTCAAGTTCCTCACGGAAGCGGGCATGGCCCCGGGCACGCCCAAAACGAAGTTGAAATGGAGGGGTTCTGCCGCCAAACCCTGCCTGACCAGATACAGGGCGCTGGCAATCATCCCCGTTTCAAAGATCTCAAATTCCGGTTTCACTCCCCGCTCCTGCATAAGGCGTGCCGCCTCTTCTACGAAGTCTTGGGGATTGGAGAACACATCCCGACCGAAATTAACAGTACCTGTGCTTAACGTTGCCATTTCCGGATCGAGCAGAACAGGTTGGAGACGTTCTTCTGCGCTGTGCCACACCGCACCGCCTGTGGAGGGCTGGAAAATTACCGGACAGATCGCTTCCACCCGCTCTTTGATCTCCCTATACACTTGAAGATCCTGCGTTGGGCTCCCGTCGGGCAGGCGGGCATGGACATGGACTATAGCCGCCCCCGCTTCATAGCACTCCAGGGCTACTTGGGCAATTTCTTCAGGACTGATGGGTAAGTTGGGCTGCTGTTCCTTGGTAACTTCAGCCCCGGTCAAAGCAGCTGTAATTATCAGTTCGGACACACCTTCACCTCCTTCTCTGCCGATCTTTAGGTACTACACAGACTCCCTCTGCCTGGGCAACCAAAACAGGTTCCGCCAGAACGTCCATGGCGGAAGGAGGCAAGTTGGGATCCTGGGGAGAAGTGATCTCTTTGTAGGCCGCAAACTCCATTTTCCGCGAAGTGTTGCCTACTTTGGTGATGCGACCCACTACTTGAATGAAATCCCCCGCGAAAACGGGTGCTTTAAACATGACGTTGTTGTAAGTGAGAAAGAGTCCCTCGTCCCCGTCATGGCGAATTAAGAGTTCCGTGGCTAAATCGCCAAAGAGCTGCATCACAAACGCGCCGTCAACTAAATTACCTCCGTAATGGGCTTGGGAAGCGCTCACTCGCACCCTCAGCCTGCATTCCTCCATCTTAATTCCCCCTTTGACAATTTGCTAAAGCCTGCGCACCATTTCCTGTGCCAGGTAGGCGGCCACCTGCCTGGGTGTTGTACCTGGGCCGAAGCCTGCGTCAAAGCCCAGCTCTGTGGCTAAAAACTGATCGATGCGGGGGCCCCCCGCAATTATGATGAGGTCTTGTCGCAGCCCCTCCGCTTCTGCCATCTCAATCAGTTCGGTCAGGTTTTTCAGGTGCGCGTTCCGCTCGGTCACAACCTGGGACACTAAAACCGCATCGGCCCCAACTTCCCTGGCCTTGGCCAAAAGCACTTCGTTTGGCACCTGGCTGCCCAAGTTGTAGGTATCAAACATGGGATAGCGCTCCAAACCATACTCTCCGCCATAACCCT
>JGI24707J26582_10002263_pt1 | contig 14654 bp, 13 predicted proteins | sample BioPla1DNA1_FD_26582 | JGI IMG/M metagenome (IMG submission 26582) | reverse complement strand
GGCGCAACTACTTAGGCAGTTAGACTCTGTTTATAGGAAAAGACCAGAGGAGGGCATACTAGAGCAGATGAAAAATCTAAGCCACAGAATACAGCTTATAAGATGGATGCAGATAATGGGAGTCCTTAGCTTTATTCTGTGCGTGCTTTCTATGTTTTTACTTTTTTTAAATCGACAGATAGGAGGGCAGATAAGCTTTGCCATCAGTCTGATAGCCCTTATGGTGTCACTGATAATCCTTATATACGAAGTGCAAATATCGGTAAGTGCATTAGCTTATCAAGTAAAAGATCATCAAAATGATAAGCTAAAGCTATAGGTGAAAGTTATACTAATTTAGAAGGCGTTTTAACATATTCCATAAAGTTTTCTCTAAAATAGGGGGAGTTTATATCAGCCCGAATATGATGGTAGACTAAATCGTCGATTCTATCCTTCTGCCCGTGGACAATGCAGTCTAAAATCTCTTGGTGACCTTGCAGCAGCTCCCGTAATTTTTCCTTTTTAAAAGCATGAAGCTTGCGGTAACGCATATAGTGTACATTGAATTGTTGGATTAGATTCCATAGAAATTTCCTTCCAGCTAATTCAAAAAGGGTTTTGTGAAAACGGTCATCGAGAACCATGAACCTTACCAATTTATCTTGATTCTCATTCTTGCTTTCAATACATTCATTTTGCATTGCAAGGATACTCATCAAGTTATGTAAGCCGGTAATGGGTATATTGGAGGATAAATCTTTCATAATCTCTTTTTCTAAAGTGCTTCTAAGGAAGGTAATTTGCTCTACGGATTCTAAGTCGATATAGGAAACAATATTACCTTTTTTAGGATAGATATCTATAAACCCCTGTAGAGATAATTGCTTTAAAATATCTCTAATAGGAGTTCTAGATAGATTAAACTTCTCTGAAAGGGATGTTTCGCTAATAAGGGTTCCAGGCTTTAGCTCTAATGAAAGAATATCATTTTTTAATTTTTCCATTATTTCCTTTTTCTTATGGGACATCTTAATCAACTTTCTATTCTTTATTCTAATACTAGTATACATGAATAAAGGAGAATGTAAACACAAATATTAAGGGAAGAGATAGACACATAAGTGACAAGTGATATGCGTTGACAAAGCGGATTATTGAGGATATTATGAAACCATAACTTGTATACAAGTTAAGACTGGGATGCTAAAATTACGTGAAAAACAGAGGAGGGATTAGTATGAAAATGGCGTGGCGATGGTATGGGGAGGGTAATGATTCAATCACCCTTGACCATATCCGTCAAATACCAGGAGTAGAAGTAATAGTTTGGTCTCTACATGACAAGGTAGCTGGTGAAGAATGGGAAATGGAGAGGATAGAAGAGGTTGTAAAGCAGATTGAGAGTAAGGGTTTTAGCGCGGATGTTGTGGAAAGTGTAAATGTTCATGACGATATAAAAATTGGACTACCCACAAGGGATAAGTACATTGATATTTATATCGATACCATTAAAAAGCTCTCAAAAGCTGGTGTAAAAGTAATATGCTACAATTTTATGCCTGTCTTTGATTGGACTCGGACAGATTTGTACAAAGAGTTACCCGATGGTTCTAATGCCCTTTTCTATGAAAAGGACGAGATAATTGATGATCCTAAGGAAATGGCAGCTAGAATATTAGATGGTGCCGGGGATTTTACAATGCCCGGTTGGGAACCAGAGCGCATGGCAAAACTAGACGAATTGTTTGAAGCTTATGAGGGAGTAACGGAAGAGAAACTCTTTGACAACCTAAAGTATTTTCTAGAGCGCATCATACCCATATGTGAAGAATACAATGTAAAGATGGCTATACATCCCGATGATCCTCCATGGCCGATCTTCGGTTTGCCTCGGGTTATTCGGAGCAGGGACCATATAAGAAAATTCTTAAAGCTAGTAGACAGTCCTTATAACGGATTAACCCTATGCACAGGGTCCCTAGGGCCAAATCTCCTCAATGATATCCCAGCTATGGTTAGAGAATTCCATGATCGTATACATTTTGCCCATATTCGGAATGTAAAGGTATTTGACAATGGAGATTTCATCGAAGTTTCCCATCGAGGGAAGGACGGCAATGTGGATGTATATGAGGTATTAAAGGCCTACCATGACAATGATTTTAAAGGATATATTCGGCCAGACCATGGCAGACATCTGTGGGGTGAAGAAAAGCATTCTAGGCCCGGTTATGGTTTATATGATAGAGCATTAGGTGTTATGTACATGCTAGGCATCTGGGATAGCCTGGATAAAAGGAAAGAGGGGCGATAATTATGTTTTTAAGCAAAAGTGCTATTAAGGATAAGGCCCCTTGGCAAACTCTTGGAGTAAAACTACCCCAATTTGATCTAGATGAAATAATCGAAAACACAAAGGAAGGAGCCCAGTGGGTGCACTTTGGGGCTGGGAATATCTTTAGGGGTTTTATTGCCAATGCCTACCAAAAACTACTTGACAAAAACAAGGTTGATACTGGAATTGTTGCAGTGGAATCCTTTGATTTTGAAATAATTGATAAGGTCTATAAGCCTTATGACAATCTGACACTGCTGGTTCTTATGAATTCCAAAGGTGACTTTGATAAAACCATCATAGGCAGTATTGCAGAAGGTCTTACAACAGATAAGTCAAGGGGTCAGGATTATAATCGTTTAGTTGAAATCTTCGAAAATCCAAGTCTCCAGATGGCCAGCTTTACTATCACAGAAAAAGGTTATGCCTTGACGGATGCTTCGGGCAATTACCTTAAGGTGATCAAAAGGGATATTGAAGAGGGGCCTGAAAATCCTCTCCACACAATGAGCATTGCTGTTGCTCTTGCTTATCGTAGATATAAAAAAGGGCAATATCCTATGACTTTTGTAAGTATGGACAATTGCTCTAACAATGGAGATACACTAAAAGAATCCCTTATAACCATGGCCAGAGAATGGCTTAAGAGGGGATTTGTAGAAGAGGGTTTTATTGACTACTTAGAGGATGAAGAGAAAATCACCTATCCCTTATCCATGATTGATAAGATTACTCCAAGACCTTCTGATCTTGTTAGGGAAGCCTTGACTGCGCAAGGCATCAAGGGTATGAATACCATTATAACAGACAAAAATTCCTACATGGCTCCCTTTGTCAATGCTGAAGTAAGTGAATACCTTGTTATTGAAGATAAGTTCACCAACGGGAGACCTCCTCTAGAAGAAGCAGGGATTATTTTTACAGATCGAGAGACTGTAAACAAGGTAGAGACCATGAAGGTAACCACCTGCCTCAATCCTCTTCATACAGCTTTGGCAGTATCCGGCTGTCTGCTTGGGTACAATTTGATCGCCGATGAAATGAAGGATCCAATCTTGAGAAAATTTGTTGAAAAAATAGGATATGAGGAAGGACTCAAGGTAGTGGTAGACCCTAAAATTATTAGCCCTAAGGAATTCATAGACGAAGTGGTAAACGAGCGGTTCTCTAATCCCTTTATTCCCGACACTCCACAGCGGATCGCTACTGATACATCTCAAAAAGTAGGTATCCGTTTTGGAGAGACCATTAAATCCTATGCAAGGAAGGATGATTTAAATCCGGCTGATCTAGTAGCCATTCCCCTTGCCATAGCCACTTGGTGCCGCTACCTTTTAGGCATAGACGATGAGGGGAAGGAATTTACCATCAGCCCAGATCCCCTGGCGGATATGCTCCAGGACATTCTAAAAGGAGTAAGTTTAGGTGATACCAGCTCCAACGTTAGCCAGATACTTGCCAATGACACTATCTTTGGGGTTAATCTTTATGAGGTGGGATTAGGTGAGAAGATCGAGACAATGTTTTATGAAATGCTAGAGGGTAAAGGTGCAGTACGACGTACTCTAGAGAAGTATCTTGCATAGAAAAGTAGTAATATAAAGGATAAAAAAGATGACCTCCTAATATAAAAGGGGTCATCTTTTTTATAATACTTTATAAAAATAGTGATTAAGCACAGCTTTGCAGAAGACTCAAGCAAATATAACATAACAAGAGGAAAACCAAGAGTTTTTGACATTTAACGACTAAGGCTGTGATAAACTATGTATAACTTTTCTAAACAGAACAATAGGAAACATATTGACCTTATAAGCCTATGTATGATAAAATTATACTAATTCATTAATTTTATTTTGCTTTTCTAAGCATATACAAATTGATATTCCTATCCAATCAAGGATATCAGGTATTCTTGGCACTTTTGACAATGTATTCAATGTCTTGAAAGTTTGCCAGTTTAATTTCAATGCCTACAGGCATTATTACTTATAATTCTTTTTTACAAACAAGTAAAAAGGCAAATAGACCTATGGGGTCATAGGTAAAATATGGTATGTCCTACACTTATACTCAAAAACAATTAAACAAATGGATTATACAATATACTGATTTTTCAGTATATTAAAACAACAGCTTTGGTTGCTTTCATTCTATACCTAAAAGTGAAGTCTTTGAACTATGTATCAATTATGAATAAATAGGATTAATAATATTTTAATAAACTGGGAGGGATATAGATGAATGTTACGGTTATAGGGGCAGGCAACCTAGGTCTTGCGATGGCGGCTCACCTTAGCAAATATGGAAACAGTGTAACACTATGGAATCGTTCTAGGTCCACAATCGAGAAGTTGATTAAATCACACACTATTTACTGTCAGGGTGTCATAGAGGGACCAGTTGGCCTCAAAAAGGTAACAGACCATATCAGAGAAGCTGTTGAGGATCCTGACGTAATCTTTATTACAACACCTGCTAATTCTCATAGGTACCTTGCAGAGCTAATTGGAAAGCATATAAGGAAGGAAACCATAATTGTATTAAATCCGGGCAGGACTTTTGGAGCATTGGAGTTCCAGCAGGTCTATAATGAGTATAATCAAGATTACCATCAAACCATTGCTGAGACTCAGACCACTATCCATGTATGTAGAAAGACAAGCCAGGATTCAGTCAATATAATAGCCTTAAAACTGGATGTATTGATATCTACATTTGAGGAAACTAAAAACCATGCTATTATATCAAGATTACCCCAATGTCTCCATGAGCATCTTATTCCCGCAAAATCCATGATTGAAACCTCTATTGGCAATGTAGGTATGATCTTACACTGCGCCCCCTTACTATTGAATACGGGATGGACAGAAAGTCAAGACAAGATATACAAATATTATTATGACGGTATAACACCAACGGTGGGGCGGTTGATCGAAAAAATAGATATGGAAAGGATCGCAGTTTCAAAGGAACTAGGCTATGAAGTAGAGACGGTCAAGGACTGGCTCAAAAGAACCTATAACATTGAAGGAGAAAGTTTGTATGAATGTATTCAAAATAATGAAGCCTACAAAACCATTGAAGCTCCTAAAACCTTAAAACACCGATACATCTTTGAAGACATACCTCATGGTCTGGTAGCTATAGAGGCAGTAGGGGAGAGGCTGGGACTGAACATGAGAAATACCAGTTTAATTATAGATCTAGCATCTTCTCTTATGGATGTGGATTTTAGAAAGATTGGCAGAAATTTAAATGGAGTTTTTGAAGGTAAAAATGGAGATGATGTTAGGGCTTTATTTTAACTACCAAGTAACCATTTATTATATTTTAGAGGAGGTATAAAGGGTGTTGGCATTGGATACGGATATATTTGCTTTTATCAAACCATCACTGGATGCTCATACATTAGGCATAAATGCTGCTGCAGAGCTACTGGGCCAATGTGGCTATAGTGTCATTATGGGAGATGAAACTATAGATAAAGCTATGAATGATTTTAGGTATGAAGCAAATCGAAAGATAGTAGTGGACTGGCTTCGAAAGAATCGGGTAAATCGTGTAGGGCTCAGCTATAGGCTGGATCAAGATGAAGCAGTCAAAATGATAGGCTATTTTATGCATGAACTGGAAAGTAGCGGCATGCTTTACTATCAAGGAGGACCTATTAGAGGAGTCTTCTATGGAGGACTTCCTGAGGGTTGTCAAATCATCGACAAGGAGCATAAAGGGTTTGTTACAACCTTTATGGGTGGAGAATCTATGACGGAGTCACTTGGCAAGATGGGAGTTCCCAAAGAACGCATACCAAAAGACATTATGGAAGGTAGTCGATATGACGATCTTCGCATGGAGTTTGGGAAAGATATTATAGAATCTGAGGAATACACAGATTTTAAACCCCTAGATCGCTCTGGATATAAAGATTTCGGAACCCAAAGGGATACGCTTGTAAAGCGGCTTTATCACAATATGCAAAGGCCCTTTCTGCCTTTGATACGTGCCCACGTAGGGCCTTATTCTTCCTCTTTGGATAGATTGGATTCCATTAAGGAATTTGAATCCTGGGCTAAGGAACTAGCGGGTGCCGGGTACTTGGATATTCTATCAATAGGTACGTCCCAGCTATCCCAGTCCAATTTTGGAGAAGACTGGAATGATAAGCCCAATGGGGGCGGAGTTCCAATAAACTCTCCTGAAGAATATAGGATGATTTGGGAGGTTGCAAGACCACTTTTACTAAGGACTTATGCAGGAACAAAGAATATACCTAAGTTAGCTGAGATGTACGAAAAGACCATCAACATCTGCTGGCATGCTCTATCCCTATGGTGGTTTAATAAGTTGGATGGAAGAGGACCTTATGATCTATATACTAACTTAAAGGAACATATAAAAACTATAGAGTACATTGCAAAGACTAATAAGCCCTTTGAAGCCAATGTACCCCATCATTTTGCCTTTAGAGGTGCAGATGACGTGACCTATATTGTTTCAGCCTATCTATCGGCTAAGCTGGCAAAAAAGATGGGTATTAGAACTTTTATACTGCAAAACATGCTAAATACTCCAAGATCCACATGGGGAATCCAAGATTTGGCTAAGTCCAGGGCAATGCTTACCTTGGTAAAAGGTCTTGAGGATGAGAACTTTAGAGTTATTTTACAGCCCAGGGCAGGTCTGGACTATTTCAAACCGGATTTGGAGGAAGCTAAAATACAGCTGGCAGCTGTAACGGCCCTAATGGACGATATAGATCCCCATGATGAGACAAGTCCGCCTATAATTCATGTGGTTAGCTATTCGGAAGCCTGTCATTTGGCAACCCCCGATATAATCAATGACAGTATAAAGATAACCCAGTACTCCCTACAAAAATATCGTCAGATGCGCAGGGATGATAGAATAGAAGATATGAGTAGAAGACTAGACATAAAGGAGCGGATGATAGAGTTAATAGATTCAGCCAAGACCGTTATTTCCGGAATTGAAGATAGCATTATGGATCCATATTCTGCCCAAGGTTTTTATAAGATCTTTGCTGCAGGCTTTTTACCTGTCCCCTATCTGTGGGGAGAAGTAGATGAATTTAAACACGCTAAATTCTGGAGGACAAAACCAGTAAAAGGCGGACTGAAAGTTGTAGACAAAGAAGACAAGCCAGTAAGCTATGATAAAGTAGTAGATTATGCAAAGAACAATATAAAAGAAATTGAGAAAAGGATAGCCTCTATGGATAACTTATAGGATCAAAAAATATAAAGTAACCTAGCCCTACAGGAATATGAAAAAGGGCTAGAGGCTACTTTTTATCCTATTAAGGTCAAAGCTTCTAGTTTGCAAGTAATAGAAGATAGGATTTTGATCAAAACAGAGCAAAAAGTGTAATAGTTTTTTCATACCTTATTTCGGGTGATATGGTATAATTCTATTAAAGAGGTGATAATATGGCAAAGATATCAAAGGAAAGAAAAGTGACGTATTACATTGGAATGGGTTTGATAGTTATAGGATCTATTCTGTTTATTTCTACATTTATAGAGTTTGCCCACTTTATGAGAGACCCATTTTCTGGTGGATTTTCTTCCGGCGATTCAGTTATAGATACTTATACTTTTCGGCACCACCTACATCTTGGCACTGGCCCATCTTTTGCAAGACCGGTAATAGGTATTGTTCTAGTGATTGGTGGTATTTTCCTAATGAATGTTGGAGCAAGAGGTGCAGCGGGATCGGGGCTAATACTTGATCCTGATAAGGCTAGAGAGGACTTAAAACCCTTTAATGAAGCAAAAGGCGGAATGGTAAACGACGTTATTAGCAACATAGATCTCGTTGACAAAATCACCAAGCCAAGGGATGAAAAAGAAGTAGTAAAGATCAGGTGCAAAGCTTGCGGAAGTCTAAATGATGAGGATTCAAATTACTGTAAGGGATGTGGAAGAGAGGTCTAACCGTGTATCAGCAGGAGTGGATTATAAGACAAATTATATAAAGAGCTTCTAGACCGGTTGGCAGCTTTAAAGATCAATGAGGCTGAAAACCTATTATTTGAGAGAATGGACAGCAGTGATATAAAAGTTTTATCTATAGAACTTGATTTTTACAGCCGGTTAAATGAGCTAAGCGATGAAAAATTAGAAGAAGGGGCTTTTAGCAGAGAAGAAATCAAAGAAGGATTAGGCGATTTATTAGAGGTATTTGGTATCAATATGTCCCAGATGTTATTTGATAATCAACAGTAGAAGAGAGAAAGGGGAGAAGGTATTATAGCTTATTATCAAGATAAAATGGTATGCTCTAACAGGATTTTAATACCCATACCAATTAAAATAAATCCACCGATAAACTCGGCTCGGGACTTATATTTTATGCCGAATACATTTCCGATTTTCACTCCAACCATAGACAGGGTAAAAGTAACAAATCCAATAAAAGAAACTGCAGGCAGGATATTGACTTGAAGAAAGGCGAAAGTGACACCTACTGCCAAGGCATCTATACTGGTGGCTATGGACAATGCGCACATATTTTTAAAATTTAGACAATTGTCCTCATCTGCATTATCATTATTCTTGGCTTCTATAATCATATTAAGTCCGATAAATCCAAGGAGTATGAAGGCAATCCAGTGATCAAAGGCAGCAATCTTGTCCTGAAATTGGACACCGAGAAAATAGCCTATCAAAGGCATGGTGGCCTGAAAGGCACCAAAATATAGTCCTACGGTCCCTGCATTTTTTATGTTTACCTCTTTTATAGGTAAACCTTTGCAAATAGCCACCGCAAAAGCATCGGCTGACACACCTAGGGAAATAATAAATAGTTCAAGAAAACTCAAATCCAACTCTCCTTATGTACTAAATCTTAATCTATGAATACTAACTTATATGAAACTGACTCAATAATACAATATTTTCTTGTACAAGTATATCAATAAAGAGAAATAAAAGTCAACGAATAACAAATAATAGATGGTAGCTGCTATGCTCTTTCAATTAAGACTATACAAAGAATATGTCAGAAATTTTATATATATTGACAGCAGATATATATCTATGATAGATTAATACTATAAATAGGAAGAAGTATAAAATTACGGAGGTGGTCGGAAAATGGATGATAGCCCTGGGGGTTTGTGGAATAATTATTCGATATGGCTATTGTTCAAAAGAAACAGAAACCAAAAAATCGGTTATTATATAAGGGCATGAAGAATCGGCGCTTGTGGTTCGATATGTCTTTTTTTATTAGAATTTTATTATTATCTTTTTGAGATGGAGGAAGAATCTAATTGTTTACCGAAATTTTGGTTTTATTTATCCTTATAATTCTAAATGCTTTTTTTGCAGCCTCAGAAATTGCTTTAATTTCATTAAACGACAACAAAATAAAAATGATGGCGGATGGAGGCAATAAAAAAGCAATTCAAATTAGGAAGTTATTAGAGGAACCAAGTAAGTTTTTGGCTACAATTCAAATTGGTATTACCCTAGCAGGCTTCCTTGCAAGTGCATTTGCAGCCGATAGTTTTGCAGGAAGGCTTGTTGATTTAATAAAGGCAACAGGAATTTCAGTTCCAGATGCTTGGCTAAGAAATATCTCCGTGATATCCATTACCATCATCTTGTCCTATTTCACCTTGGTTTTAGGCGAGTTAGTCCCCAAAAGGATTGCAATGAAGAAGGCGGAATCTATTTCATCTTTTGTTGCAGGGCCAATTAATCTATTATCCTTTATAACCTCCCCCTTTGTTAAGCTCCTTACTCTATCGACCAACTTCTTTGTTAGATTGTTTGGAATAGATCCCAATCAAGATGAAGAAAACATAACAGAAGAAGAAATACGTATGATGATAGATATGGGCGAGGAAAAGGGAACCATAGATCAGATTGAAAAAGAAATGCTAAACAATATTTTTGAATTTGACAATAAAATTGTTACCGATATCATGACCCATAGAACGGACATAGTGGCTATTCCCATTGATGCCAGTTTGAAGGAAATTGTTACCCTTATTAATGAAGAAGGCTTTACTCGCTTTCCGGTTTATGAAGAGGGTATAGACAATATAGTAGGAATACTCCATGCTAAAGACATCATAAACTATATCGGTATAGATAGAAGTAATAGAGGGACATTTGAATTGCAGAATATTATTAGACATCCATACTATGTTCCCTCATCCAAGATAACCGATGAGCTTTTTAGGGAATTGCAGATAAATAAGGTTCATATGGCCATAATCATTGATGAGTATGGGGGAACTGCTGGCATTGTTACCATGGAGGATTTATTAGAAGAAATAGTAGGAAACATATTCGACGAATATGATGAAGAGGAAAAGCATTTTGAGAAGCAAGACGAAACTACTTTCTTCATTAATGGAATCGTTGACCTTGATTTAGTAGGAGATTTCTTTGATGTAAAATTGCCTGTAGATGAATATGATACCTTAAGTGGCTTTATCACAGGTCAGCTAGGCAGAATCCCCAAGGAAGGGGAATGTCCTGAGATAGAATATAATGGCTTGATGTTTAAAGTAGAAGAGATAGAAGAGAAAAGGATTTCAAAGGTTAAAGTGTGTAAAGTATAGTAGTGGAAAAATATTAAATATAAAAAGGGTCAGGTTATTTATCTCAGGAGTGGAGATTTAGCCTGACCCTTTTGTTTTAACTTATTCTAGGTTCAGTTTTTTATTCAAGATGAAATTGGCGACTAAAAAGTTTCCTACCCCTAGTAGTAGATAAAGGAATATCAAAGATCCTATAAGTTTAATTAGTTGAGGCGGTACTGCAACTGTGGATTGGGATAAGGGTACAAAAATCCAATTAGCAGTGGCGAACAAGAATATAGCAAATACTATTTGACTGACAAAATATATTGCCATATAGGCTCCAAATGAAGCAATAATCTTATTTTTCGCAAACAGGTGTCCAATGGCTAGGGCATTATAAACAGTTAGAATAAAATAAGCGGAAGCTATCAAAGCTAAGACTGGAAATAGAACAAGGAGATTATCCCCCAAGAAATCCCGGGCTGAGCTTATAATCCTGCTCAATTCACCAAACAAGTTATCTACATTTACCAGTATGAGAATTGAACATATTATGACAAGAAAACTGGAGATAACCCATAGCATGGAAACTAGCAATTTGCTTATTATATGCTGCCAAGTTTCAACAGGTAAGGTAAACATCAGGTAGCCTTCATCGCTGAGAAGGTTTTTATAAAATCTCTGTATCATAATAATAAGAGTCATGGCGACAGCGGCTACGATCAATCCAAAATAGAGGAATCCACTAAAGGCACGAATAATGTTTAAGAGATTAAAGCCTTCTATGGTACTGGTCAATGTATTACCGACCCTTTCAAAAGGATTGACTAATCTGTTTACAAAGGCCAACAATAATATAGCGATATAGATAGGTAAAAATAGGCGAGCGGTGGCTTTGGTCTCATATTTTAAGAGTTTTCCTAGCATTTGAATACCTCCCTAAATAAAGAATCTACGGATTTGCCTGTCTCTTCACGAATCTCATCTACAGTTTTTTCTAGGACGATCTGTCCTTCCTTAATAAAAATAATATCATCCAGTATTTTTTCAATATCAGAAATTAGGTGAGTAGAGATGATGACCGTGGCATTTTCATTATAGTTGCTCAAAATAGTGTCAAGTATATAATCTCTTGCGGCTGGATCTACCCCTCCGATAGGTTCATCCAATAAATAAAGCTCTGCCTCACGGCTCATAACTAAAATCAGCTGTACCTTTTCCTTAGTACCCTTAGACAAGGTCTTAAGTCTGTCATTGGGATTAATATTTAGTTTATTGAGCATATCATAGGCTTTTTCAGGCACAAAGTTATCATAAAAGTCTTTAAAAAAATCAATAATCTCTGACACTCTCATCCAGTCGTTTAAGTAAGTTCTTTCCGGAAGATAGGAAACTATTTTTTTAGTCTCTATACCCGGCTTATGACCGCCTATCAAGAGCTCACCTTTGTTTGGGGTAAGAAGATCATTACAAAGCTTGATTAGTGTAGTTTTTCCACTGGCATTGGGACCGAGCAGGCCAACGATCTTGCCACGACCTATACTTAGGTTAACGTCCATTAAGGCTCTAGTTGGACCAAAGTTTTTAGATAAGTCCCTACATTCTAAAATATTATTCATTTTCTCATCTCCTTTGACATATCTGATAACATTGATATAATCTCTTTCTGCTCAAACCCCAGATCAACCATTTTTTTTAGAAACTCTTCAATTTGTTCCTGGACTATTTTCTTTCTGGTTTGCTTAATCATATTTATATCCTCCGTTACAAATCTCCCGCTGGTGCGGACGCTGTAAAGTAAACCTGATTCTTCCATATTGGAAAGGGCTCTTTGCATAGTGTTTGGATTCACTGATGCTTCTTTTGCCAGATCTCTAACCGAAGGTAGTTTTGAGCCCAGAGGATAGATTCCTGAACAAATCTTTATCTCCATCTGCTCAATGATTTGAGCATAAATGGGACGATCTGATGTGAAATTCCAAGACATAAAATCACTTCCCTGTATTGCTGTATTAATGACCTAGTACAATAATACAGAATTCTCTCTTCCTTGTCAATAGCAAATATATATTTTTTATATTTAGTTTTAAGTTAGTTCGGCTTTTTCAATTATAGGGGAAGGGCATGAAAGATCTAGTTAAACAGAATAAAAAGAGATATAGAGATTAAGATACCACTATAAAAAGAGAATATATCCCTAATAGGAGTAGGTGATTTTGTGGTATAATTAGTGAAGTATAATTGCGGTAAGCTTGATTGAATAAAGGAGAATTTCAATGAATTATTTAATAAGGGATATAAAACTTGCTCCGGAAGGACACTCAAGGATAAATTGGGTAAAAGGCTATATGCCTCTCCTAAATAAACTGGAAGAGGAGTTCCAGAGGGACAAACCCTTTAAAGGAAAAAGGATAGCTGTATCAGTGCATTTAGAGGCAAAGACTGGCTACTTGGCTTTAGTGCTTGCAAAAGGCGGTGCTGAGGTTGCCATTACAGGCAGCAATCCCCTCTCGACTCAAGATCCAATAGCTGCAGCCTTGGCAGAGGAGGGACTATCCGTATATGCCTGGCATAATGCCACCGATGAGGAGTATCTTGACCATCTAAATAAAACTCTGGATTTTGGGCCCAACATAATAATAGATGACGGAGGAGATCTAGTGCACCTTCTTCACACCACCCGTGCTGACCTGGCAAAGGATGTAATGGGCGGCTGTGAGGAGACCACCACCGGGGTTCTCAGGCTACGAGCCCGTGAGCGAGAAGGTCTACTGGATTTCCCTATGATTGCGGTAAACGATGCTTACTGCAAATACCTTTTCGATAACCGATATGGTACCGGGCAATCGGTTTGGGATGGTATTATGCGGACCACTAACCTAATAGTTTCAGGAAAAAATGTAGTGGTAGCAGGTTATGGATGGTGTGGTAAAGGTGTAGCCAACAAGGCAAAAGGCTTGGGTGCAAATGTAATAGTAACAGAGATAGACCCTATAAAGGCTATAGAAGCAGTTATGGATGGTTTTAGGGTGATGTCAATGGATGAAGCAGCTTCTATAGGCGATATATTTGTAACAGTAACAGGATGCAACAAGGTTATCCGGGAAGAACATTTTGAGAAAATGAAGGATGGGGTACTTCTTGCCAATGCCGGCCATTTTGATATAGAGGTATATAAACCGGATCTTGAGAGATTAGCCATAGATAAGAAGATAATGAGGACCAATATCGAAGGCTATATTATGGAGGATGGGAGGATACTCAACCTTTTAGCAGAAGGGAGACTGGTAAACTTAGCTTCGGGTGACGGGCACCCTGCAGAGATTATGGATATGAGCTTTGCCCTTCAGGCGCTATCTGCTAAATATATGGTGGACCGACATTCCCAGATGGAAAATAAGGTATATAGGGTTCCGGAGGCGATAGACCGTAGGGTAGCAAATATGAAGCTTAAGGCTATGGGTATAAATATCGATATATTGACCCGAGAGCAAGAAGACTACCTAAGAGGCTGGGAAGGGTAAGCCTTTATAAAAAAGTATAGACAAAAATGCCCAATGATAGGGCTATCTCAAGTCTATCATTGGGCTAAAAAATGCTGATATTAGTACTCCTCTCTTAGGCCGAACTCTGCAGATTCCACCCATTCCTCGGGGCGGCCCATATGAGAAGCCATATCCTCTAGTATAAGATAGTGGTTTTCTTCTTCCTTTATTAGGAATCTAAAGATTTCCTTATCCTTCTCATCAGTTGCCTTCTCAAGCATTTCCCTATACA
>JGI24707J26582_10002262_pt1 | contig 14657 bp, 16 predicted proteins | sample BioPla1DNA1_FD_26582 | JGI IMG/M metagenome (IMG submission 26582) | reverse complement strand
TTTAAAGAAAAAGAGGGGTGGAACTAAAAATGAATAATATAATATTAATTTTACTCGCCACCTTTTTACGAATCGCCTACTAAGTATTGGCGGCGGATATGCTATAATACCACTAATTCAAGAGCAAGTTGTCAATAATCACGGATGGCTAACTTTGCAAGAATATCTAGATATTATCACAATTTCACAAATGACACCCGGTCCCCTGGTTGTAAATACGGCATCTTTCGTTGGTATTCGCATTGCCGGCATTCCAGGGGCAATAGTCGCCACTGTGGGGAGTGTGTTCTCGGGTTTCATCATTTCAATATTGCTGTATAATTTCTTTAAGAAATATAAGCATATCGATAGTATATCGAATGTGTTAAAAGGATTGCTATCAAGTTCCGTCGGGCTTATCGCATCCGCTGGAATTACGATTATAGCGGTTGCTTTTTTGGAACGACAACATTTGATTTAGGCGCAATTAATATATCTGCAATTGTCGTATTCGCCATTTCCCTAATTTTGTTGCGAAAATTCAAGCTAAATCCAATGTTGATAATTGCCGCATCGGGTGTTATCGGATTAATTCTCTACTAATATTCCATAAGAAAAGTTGCGTTATGAATATCTACCTATTTTATCTAGTTTGTATTGATTAACTACGTTAAATATTGTATAATTACAGTGTATCGGTATTAAAACTATAATTAGGGGTGATATTATGACATTGCAACAACTTAAATATATTATAAAAATCGTTGAATGCGGCTCAATTACAGAAGCTGCTAAGCAACTTTATATCGCACAACCTAGTCTATCAACTGCAGTAAAGAGCCTTGAAGAAGAGTTGGGTATAGAGATATTCTACCGCACTGCGAAAGGAATAACGCTATCTATCGACGGTACGGAATTTCTATCATATGCACGTCAAATTATAGAACAAACGGAACTCATGGAACAACGTTATATGGGCAAGAAGCCATCAAAGCAACTTTGCTCTATTTCCACCCAGCACTATGCTTTTGCCGTTAACGCTTTTGTTGAATTGATCCTAGGTTTAGATGTTGATGAATACAAATTTACCCTGCGTGAAACTAGGACGCACGAAATTATTGAAGATGTCAAGAACTTGCGCAGTGAGGTAGGCATTTTATATTTCAGTAATTTTAACGAAAAAGTACTTACGAACCTTCTAGAAGAAAACTATTTATCATTTAATTTTCTCTTTGAGGCAAAGCCCCATGTGTTCATTAGCTCCAAACATCCGCTATCGGGCAATGCGTCGGTAACCCTCGAAGAACTAGATAACTACCCTTTTCTAGCTTTTGAACAAGGAGAGTTTAATTCTTTCTACTTTTCTGAGGAGATTCTCAGCACTGTACCTAGAAAGAAAACTATCCATGTTAGTGACCGTGCTACACTATTTAATCTGCTAATCGGTGTAAATGGATATACTATCTGTTCGGGCATTCTATGCAGCGACCTAAACGGTGATAATATCGTATCCGTGCCACTCGTCACTGAAGAACGTATGCGCATCGGTTGGATAGCAAATAAAAAGTCCCATTTAAGCCAATTAGCACTCGAATATATCGCAAAGCTAAAAAAGACTATTTGCCAATATGGGTATGATATAAAATAACACCTCTGCTATATTAAAAGCAGAGGTGTTTTATTATGCTATGAGTAAGGAATGCACCGCCTCATAGATTCTATGTGCTATATGGGCGTTGTTCATCGTATAAAGATGTATTCCATCAACTCCCTGCGCAATTAAATCAACTATCTGATCAACTGCATAAGCGATTCCTGCGTCCCTCATGGCATCCGGGCTATTTTCATACCGCTCCATAATAGATAGGAACTTTTTCGGTAAATCAACTCCGCATAANGTGACCATACGTTCAATTTGCTTTTTATTCACCACGGGCATGATGCCCGCTTGAATCGGTACGTCAATGCCGGCAATAGCGGCTCGCTCACGGAATGAATAGAAGTAATTATTATCAAAGAATAGCTGCGTTATTAGGTGACTTGCCCCTGAATCGACTTTCCTTTTTAGATTGTGAATATCTTCTACAATTGTTGGGGATTCAATATGACCCTCGGGATAGCAGGCGGCGATTATGTTAAAATCTCCATTCTCCTTAATAAAAGAAATTAAATCGCTCGCATACTTGAAGTCGCTCTTAGGTGTGAAATCAGGATTTATATCACCACGTAGTGCTAGTATATTCTCAATTCCAGCATTCCTGAAATCATCTAGCATTTTAAGGACTTCCCTTTTATCAAGATTAATGCATGGAAGATGCGCAACACTCTCAATATTATATTTATTTTTGATAGTCGACGCAATGTTTAGCGTTTCCGTATTGCTTTCACTCCCGCCTGCGCCATATGTGACACTGATAAAATCGGGGTTAAGGTTCTTTAATTCATCTACTGTTTTGTAGATTGTGCTTACTGTGCTCGTTCTTTTCGGGGGGAAAATTTCAAGTGATAGCACCTTTTTTGTCTTAAATAGTTCCGATGTTTTCATAGCGACAGACTCTCTCTAACATCTTTTGCGGCACAAACAAGATTCTTCAAGCTGGGGATGGTTTCTTCATTTCCTCTAGTTTTAAGCCCACAATCCGGATTCACCCATAGTTTCTCTTTCGGTACATTTTCTAGTATTTTAATGAGTGCATCTTTAATTTCAGTAACACTGGGTATTCTTGGCGAATGAATGTCATAGACACCTGGTCCAACCTGTGTTCTAAACCCACTTTCCCTTAAAGTTCTAACAATGCTCAGATCCGATCGTGCCGCCTCGAATGTGATAACATCGGCATCCATGTTGTCTATATCTTCTATAATATCAGCAAATTCGCTGTAACACATATGGGTATGTATCTGCGTTTTTGCATTCACACCACTGTGCACAAGCCTGAATGCTGGTATCGCCCAATCAAGATATTCACTATGCCAATCTCTTTTTCTAAGCGGTAACTTCTCCCGAAGCGCCGCCTCATCAATTTGAATAATCTTAATGCCATTTGACTCAAGATCAAGCACTTCATCCCTAATTGCAAGCGCTATTTGGAGCGCACTCTCTTTTAGCGAAATATCTTCACGTGGGAACGACCAATTCAAAATTGTGACCGGTCCGGTGAGCATTCCTTTCACATACTTTGATGTTGTTGATTGTGCATATACTGAATGTTCGACCGTCATTGGCTTAGCACGGGAAACATCCCCCCAAACTATAGGGGGTTTTACACATCTAGTGCCGTATGACTGCACCCACGCCTTTTCCGTGAATAGATAGCCGTCAAGATTTTCCCCAAAATATTCTACCATGTCATTGCGCTCAAATTCGCCATGGACTAGCACATCAAGCCCGATTTCTTCCTGCAATGCTATGCACTGCGCAATCTTCTCTTTATTGAATGCATCATATTGCTCGCTTGTGATTTTGCCCTTTTTAAAATCGGAGCGATTAGCCTTTACATCGGCAGTTTGGGGGAACGATCCTATTGTCGTTGTTGGGAGTAGCGGCAAATTAAATTCAGCCTTTTGGATTTGCTCTCTTTCATTGAAGCTAGGGAGTCTTGTGAAATCATCTTCTTTAAGGGCAGAAACTGCATTTTGCACACTCTTATTCTCGCAATTTCTCGCCGTGCTGAATAACTCGGCATTCCTCTTATATTCGGCGCAAGCAGTAAAGTCATTCTGCGTCGATATTGCTTTAAGTTCCGATAATTCTTCAAGCTTTTCTTCTGCAAAGGCAAGATGAATTTTATATTCATCTAAGAGGTTATTTTCACTCTTTAATGTATACGGAACATGGAGTAACGAACAAGATGTATTTAGAACAATATCTGAGCAAAATTCGCTCAACTCTGTTAGCAAATTAGCAGTTTTAGAATAGTTGTTCCTCCAAATATTCTTCCCGTTAACAATACCAGCGAAAAGTATCCTCTCTTCTGAGAAGCCATTATCCTTAATAAGCTCTAACGATTTTTCGCCTTCAACAAAATCAAGCCCTATCCCGTCAAAAGGCAATTTCATCACATCGTTATAGCAATCCCGTATATCGCCAAAGTAAGTTTGCAGTAGGACTTTTATGCTACCTTTATCAGCAAGAATGCTATTATAGAGCCTATTGAGCAACTGAATGTCCTCGTTAGATAAATCCATCACTAGTGCTGGTTCGTCAAACTGAATCCACTGTGCACCCATATTAGCAAATCGGCTCACTATATCGGAATATGCGCTGATAACGTCAGCTGTAACATCGGCAATTGTTCTTTCTCCCGTAAATCTTGCAAGTTTTAAGAAAGTGAATGCACCAATTATAACGGGTTTCGTTATGATGCCAATTTCTTTTGCCTCTATGAATTCGTCAAAAGGCTTTTCACCTACAAGAGAAATTTTCGTTTCATCGTCAATTTCGGGCACCATGTAATGGTAGTTGGTATTAAACCATTTCTTCATTGCAAGTGCCTTTGCATCGCCATTTTTACCTTGATACCCTCTTGCCATAGCGAAATACTCATCAAGACTGTCTAGTCCGAGTTGTTTATATTGATTCGGAACAGCATTTAATAAAACGGCAGTATCGAGCATATTATCATAGAATGAAAAGTCGTTTGACGATATATAATCAATGCCATTCTCCTTTTGTATTTTCCAATGTGTACGTCTTAAATTAAGCGCCATATCTTGAAGCTCATCTTGCGATATGCTATTCTTAAAATACTTCTCCGTTGCGAATTTTAATTCCCTTAGGCTCCCAACTCTTGGATAGCCTATAACTGAAGTTTTCATATTGATCTTACCTTTCTTTTTAATTTAGAGTAAGTATAACACGAAAACTAGGCAACTTGGTAATACATGTTTTTAATCAACCCCCATAGCCAAAAACTATGGGGGTTAACATTGTTATATTAGATGAATATCCTTCCATATTAATGCCATATTTTGGGGAAAATCTCACCTTTTCATTCCGTCGACTATCTTTTTCATTTCGTCGGTTACACGGTATGACTCTTTCATTTTTTGTATTGCTTTATTGTAAGTCCAGTTATCTAATTTATTTTCTTCTGACTTCATATATTCCAGGCATTTATCGGGGTATTTCGCCATAATCGTAGCAACTGCCCATGCAATTCCCATCTTAGCATAATATTCATGCGCATATAGGGAATCCAGCACATTGATTACTTCATCAATATAATCATCTACTAAGAAGTGGCTCATTAAAATTATTGCAACTACCCGTACTTCAAATTCCCTCTGCGAATCACGATACTGCATTAACATATCGAACACTTCTTCACGATATTTGCGGGCAATCTTAAAGGATTGGCATAACGAATCGCTGACCGACCAATCATGAATTTTTGGTATGAAATCTTGTAGATACTCCAGTATTATATGAATATCATCGCTTGCATAGCCTATAACGAATGCGTGTAATGTTTCCATCTCATATGTATCTAGAGGATTCTTATCTAAGAAGTCTTTGTAATCTTCCTTTGCTATTCGCTTCGCCAATTTGCGAAGTTCTGGAATCCTCACTCCGCAAATGGGGCTAGAATTAGGAATCAACTTCTTGTAAAAGTTAGGGTTATTACCGGAAAGACGGGAGATTACCGCCCTTACTTCTGCAATTGTCATATCATTCCCTCCTGAAAATCAATGTCGGATATTTTCATTATGTTTCGTTTTAGTCTCTTCAGAATCGTCTACACTTCTATTTTCAGATTTGTTGAAAATAGAATGCCTAATCTTATCTAAAGCATCGTTATATCGGGTTGAATGAAGCTTCGGAAATGCTTTGATTAAGCGCCGCTCCTGCGAATTAATCCTTTTATATCGCCCGATATATAACTCAGTAATGTGCATATATAGTTCGTGCTTTTGTATTTTTTCAGAAATGGATTTGCGCTGACCATTCACTAAATCTAGAGCTCTGTTAAACCTTTCGTTAAGCTCATGTAATTTGGTGTTAAACTCGGAAAAGCTAGTTACTGTATATACGGTATCCGTTAGTAATAGCGCCAATAGGCTTAACGCAATTAACGAAATTGCAAGACTTGGCAGCATCAATGTGTACATCTTGACAATCGGGTGAAGTAGTTTAATAGCGACTACACTCAATGTTCCAAATGCGGCAGCGCCCAATAGGCACACTCGCCCATTGATATTGAAGAATTTGTCCGAATAATCCCACCACTTAGCATGGAATAACTTTTCCATAGCCCATGATGTAATATATTCTAATGTGCATGTAAGTATTGCACCAATAAAAAACAGTAATACTGGGCTTTCTATCCCACTTAATAAGATAATAACAAGTGTAGCGCCTGCGCCATATATCGGACAATACGGACCATTTAGAAATCCTCTATTAATAAATCTTTTGGCAGGTATAGAGCAAATAATTACCTCCCATATCCACCCCATAACACTGTATAGTGAAAACCATATAAAATGCGTTTCCAGCCAAAACATATTACCCCCCCTAAATGCATCTATTGCTGCAAATTACACGCTGAATTCGACAATAATTCCATCAGGATCCGCAACTGTGAAATGCCTTGGCTTCGGCTCCATTGATATAATTTCAGACGGTGAATAGCCTAATTTAGTCGCCTTTTCCCTCAATACATCAAGCTCGCCCTCAACGGCAAAGCTCATTACCATTCCTTTTGTTGTAACTTTCTCCACTCCCACAAATTCGATTAGCTCTAGCATTGTTTCGCCTTTTTCATTCGCTAAAAATACAATCTCGCCTGCNTCGGTTTTTATGCTATTCATAACCTTTAAACCTGCTAAATCTTGATAAAAATTGACCGACTTTTTAACATTGCGGACCATAAATGTTATATAGTTTAATCTCATGAATTTCTCCTCCTAAATTTGTATTATCTAATAGCACTTATAGTTTAAAATTATACCACAAATTCATGTGAATCTCTACTGCTTTTTCAGTATAATTAATATTAATTATACTGAAAACAAGGCAATCCAAATGGAGTGCCTTGCCAATGATCGTTAGTTTTCGCTAACTATAAAGTGCTATAATTTAATTCTTTTGACTTTAATGCAACTCACCATCATAATAGATAGAATTAGAATTAGGCATAGATATATAGCTATAAATTTAGATGTGTATTCACCAAATATATAATTATAGGTAACGGAAACAGTCGTCAATACAAATCCCGCCGCCGTAATCGGCAACCCGATTATATAATGGCTGAATTCCTGCAAATTATATCTTGCTAGGCGCAATCCGCCGGCAATCGGATAAATAACTAGGAAAATCACAATGTACCAAGGTGGTTGTTCCATTTGCGATATAAAAATTGCAATTGGTGCAATCCCAAAGGTCGCAAAATCTGCAAACGAATCTAGCTGCTTACCCATCTCCGACGATGCATTCAAATATCTTGCTAAGCAACCGTCAAGAAAATCAAATATTACTGCTATATAAATTAAATAACAAGCAAACTTTATACTAATCATCGAATTGTTAGCTATCATGGAATAAACAACGATAATTCCAATGCCCATATTGCAAAACGTGAGTATATTAGGTAGGTGTTTTAGTCTAGTGGACTTCATTCTTTTTTCCTCCTACTTTCCAAATGCCAGCATATAAAAGACTGATAATTATCACAAACCAAAATGTGATGAATCGGAACAGCATAGTTATTGCAAGTGCCTCATTGTGATCAATTTGCATTACTACTAATAAACTCGTCATTGTCGCTTCAAAGCTGCCAATTCCTCCAGGAAGCAAAGGTATCATACCTACCATATATGATATAAATGTGACTTCAGTTAAAAATACTGGATCAAAACCAGTAGTGAAAAGACGTACTAGCAAAATCATTTTAAGCGGGAATAACATCCAGATTGTGAGCGATAAAAAGAATTGCTTACAGAGCTCACCTTTAATGCTTTTTAGCACCTTGATGCTTGACAAAAGTGTCAAGGTGTATCTATGCAATGCGCTTGTCCATTTGCGTTTTGGTGATAACTTCATTGCCCTATCTTCGAAAAAGGTAGTAAAGACAAATATACCGATTAATATGGAAATTAACAGGATAATAAAGATGTAGATAATCGCCTTTAATATCGTACCCTTGAAGATTTCTAATCTATTTGATATATGCGCAAAAGCGAACAAATTGACAAGAAAAAAGCTAAAGAGGCTGACCATCTTTTGTATAGTTACTAATGTGGCAGCCTCCCCAGCCGTATATTTTAAGTCACTTTTTAAAAGGATTGCACGGGTAACTTCTCCGCCAATTTTCACGCCGGGCGTGACGCATTCAATAATCATGCCCCTAGCGTTAATATATAACATTTTGAAGAAGTTATGTTCGCCGCCCATAACTTTACCTATTCTACACCATTGATAATTTAGTAGCAATTGGCTAAAAATTTGTATCAACAACAGTCCCATGAATGCAAGTAAAGATACTTTCTTAATGCTCATAATAAAGCTTGAAAAGTCAAACTGCCAGAACATCACTATTAAGAGAACTGATAGCACGAACAATCCGATTTTCTTCATTCAATACTTCTCCTTAACTTACGACGAATAGTGCTGTGCTATCGACATTTCTCCAGCTATGATATGCCTTCTTGGAGCTATCTTCAAATACTTCACGGTCATTAATAGAATAGAGATTCGTTAACGTTTTTTTCGGTAACCTTACTAAAATTTTCGACCCTAGAGAACATCCCTGCTTTAAATGCGTGAACACTTTCTCCATTGGATTTATCTGCACAGCCATATGTACAACGCTGAAATCCCCGGGCGAAATATCACCACCATCACTATGTAGAATAGTGATATAATCTGAGTACCCTAATTTTTGTATCAGGTCCTTAGATATGCTTACACATGAGTAATCGTTATCGATAATTGTTACATTAGCGCCCGTATACTCATGTAGCAATATCCCACTGAAAGGACATGGACCGCCGCCGATGCATAGAACATTATCCGTTGAATTTATATTAGCTAACGATACTTCTTCTCTCACTAGCCTTTTGTAATATAGTGACATTGCACGATATATGATAGTTCTTCTCGCAGCTAATCGTTCTAGAAACTTCGTTGTCCGTGGTATAAGTTTTGACATTGCCCCACTCCTTGTAAAAATCACATAATTAAATGTGCAACTTGATTAATAATACCTGCAACAAACAACGCAGTCGCAAATGTTGAAACCGCAATTGTAACTGCAACTTTAGCATTGAATTCTTTTGCTAATATGCCGAATACCGATAGACATGGCAAGTATAATAATGCCACTGTACCGCCGACAAATGCTTGTAATGCTGTTAGCCCTTCTATCGCTAACAAAGGAGCTACCGCCATCTCACGACGTACTACTCCAAGAATCAATGCGATTACTGCTTCTTTAGGTAGTCCAAGCCATCCGCTCACAATAGGTTCAAGATATACAGCAATTTGATTTAGCATTCCTGTTTCCTTCAATAGCGCTGCAATCACAATCGATAGTAACATTGGTCCTTCCGCCTCGACTAAGAAGTGTTTCATCCTAATTAGTAGCTTCTGTCTGTAGGATCTGCCGTTCGGAAGTAGCAAATTCGGAATCTCGATAACCATCGGATCCACTTTTCCTTTCAACGCTCGTCCTAATATAGAGGATACGATCACCATAATAACTAAAGATAGTAATAGCATCAATACTAGTAAAATAGGTGAATAACCCGCAAATAAACTAATTAGTGCGCCCGTTTGTGAAATACATGGTACGGCAAAACAAACAACTGCGGATATAATTAAACGTTCCTTCCTAGTTGTTGCAGTCCTAGAACCGATAATAGCGGGCACGGCACAACCATATCCCATCAAAATGGTAATCATGCTCCCACCCTGAATGCCCATCTTGCGCATTACATTGTCGAATAAAACACTTAAACGTGGTAGAATTCCCGAATCCTCCAAAAAAGAAAATACGACGTAGAATAGGAATACATACGGGAGAATCAATGCGATAATCCACTCAAATCCAATGACGAATATGCCGTATTCGCCGATGAGCACGTTATATAGAATGCCCTCCGATAAAATTGCGCCGAATAACATCTTAAAGAATGGCACTATTAAATTGTTGACTAATGGAAGTAGCAATACAGCACGCAATGCCTTACCGCCACCGACAATAATACCAAGCGATAAAATAATGACAAGTATTGCAATTGGTATTCCCGGCCATGGTTTAAGCATGCTATTGCCTAATTTGTCAAGAAAACTTAACTTCCCGTCCGTCTTTACTCTCACTCGTGCGGTGATTATTTTTGCCCTTTCCCAGTTATCTTCATCATCGTCGCTTATTTTCATCGCTGGGCAAGCGGCTGGACAACCTTTACACCCACTGCAACCGATCTGTGGTTGCTGAGTTAGAGCCTTTTTCAACTCTTCTTTTAGCTCGTCAACGCCTTCATTATTTACGGCAACGGTTGGAATAACCGGCGCTCCCAATTCTTGCGCTAACAAGGCTGCATTTATTTCTAANCCGTGACGCTTTGCAACGTCAAGCAAGTTTAATGCGAATACAATAGGTACATCATATTTTAGAAGATCAAGCCCAAGCTTTATATTTCTTTCAAGATTCGTTGCGTCAAGAACGCAAATCACTGCTAACGGATTGCTTTTCATAAAACTAATTGCAACCTGCTCAACCTCTGATGTTGCATCCATGGAATATGTACCCGGAACATCAATTAATGTGTATGTTTTCTCGCCTAATTTNAATTTCCCCTCTGTATAACTTACCGTTGTTCCTGCAAAATTTGAGCTGACAACATTGATGCCTGTCATGCTGGAGAAAAACACGCTTTTACCAACGTTAGGATTACCCATAAGGAGAATCTTATCAGTTTTTTCATACACTTTTGCATCTTCTTTAACTTCATGACAACTAGCCATGCTCCCTACCCCCTAACCAAAATTTGTTCAGCAATGTCCTTGCCGATAGCTATTTCGCTAGATTCCACCATGAGTAGCACGGGGCCACCTAGCTTGTATGTCATGCGCTTATGTATGCTTTTATCTTTAACAATGCCAAGACTTCTTAAAAGACCTATTTCAGGTGCACTTGTAATCACATATTCTTTGCCGTCTTTTGCTTGATAAATGCTATTGTCTAGTTTTTTAGAAATTTGTTTCCCATTATTCTTCACTTTAGCCCTCTCCTTATTTTTGTAATAATGAATAGATTTATTTGCTATGTTCGAAGTTGCGCATTCGCTGTCCTACCAACTCTTTATCTCTAATGCGCCTCGTAATCGACACCATATTTCTATTCAATACACCTGCTTGAACCTGAATTATCTGGCATCACTCCTCCGAACATTATTCTCATCATGTCTACCGGTTAGTTTAGGCTAACTATCCGGTGAAAATATTAAGTTGCAAAGCTAAATCGCAATTTAACTCTGCCCCTTAACGTGTTAATATTATCACATTCTATATGCAAAATCAACTCATTAGAACATATTAATTGTTACGTATTTGTAAACAATATTATTTGTAAAATTTGTACCCTCACCTTGATTTTAGCACTATTAAATTATCGTCAGAAAGTAGCTTCATTTGTGCATCAAGAACGGCCATAACATCACCATCACGAATAATTGCAATAATGTTAATCCCCTCGCTCTGGGGAAGTTTTAGCTCCTGCAAGCTTTTGTCCAGCCAATTCGGATTAGGCATCATTTCTACTATATCATATTTGTCGGAGCGATGAATGTGTTCCATGAGATCGTTTGTAAATAGCCAATGTGCAACCCGTTCACCCATTTCTTTTTCTGGCAGCACAACCCGATCCACTCCGATTGACTCAAGGATTTGCTTTTGGCGCAGACCATTTGCCTTAGCTAGGATATAGCCTGCACCCATCTCCTTTGCAATGGTGCTTGTAATCGCCGCCGCTTCAAAATCTTCGCTAAAGGCTATAATCACCACATCGAAATTACCGATTCCTATCTTCTCTAATGTTGCCTTTTCGGATGCGTCTGCAAGATACGCATAAGTTGAAAATGCGGATGCGTCCTGCACATGATGCTCATCTGTATCGCAGCACAAGACATTGAAACCATTATTAAAAAGGCTCCTTGCAATGCTTCGCCCGAACTTCCCAAGTCCTAGCACGGCAAATTGTGTGTTGCTATCAACATGGACTTTTCCAACTGGTTTAGTTTTCATAACAATAAAACTTCCTCTCTTATACTATCCTATCATGACATCTTCCTCGGGGTAACCAATTACATCGTCGGGTGCCTGAACATTNTGGGGCAGTGAAATAATAAGTGTAATTGGACCTAGTCTACCAGCAAACATACACAACATAAGCACGAATTTGCTTACATTTGATAGATGGGGCGTTACGCCCGTGNTTATACCCGCAGTACTTAGAGCAGATGAAACCTCATAAAGAATATCAGAAATGCTATGAGGGAATGCACTCTCTACTTCAACAATTGATAAAGTTGCTACTCCGGCAAACCACAGTGTCAGCATTAACACAACAATTGTTAATGCTTTCTGTAAAGTTGATACCGTTATTGTTCTTTCAAAGACTATAATCTTTTTGCGGTTTTTTATAATTGACCATACACTGCAAAGTATAATCGCAATTGTAACTGTTTTTATCCCGCCCGCAGTACCGCCGGGTGAACCGCCGATTATCATAAAAATACACGATAAAAGCTTTGACGCTTCTCGAAGTCCCCCTTGAGCAATTGTAGCGAATCCAGCAGTTCGGAGTGTTACGGATTGAAATGCTGATGCAAGTATTTTTTGTGGTAATGGCATATTGCCTAGCGTTTGCGGATTGTTATATTCGACTGCAAGGAATATTAATGTTCCCAATAGCAGTAATATTCCCGTCGTTATTAAAACAAGTTTTGCATGGAGGGAAAATCTAACTTTTTGCTTTGTATGTTTAGATAATGTAAATCTTACTCTATCGGCAATTTCTCTCCATACCATGAATCCGATTCCGCCAATTATAATGAGTGCCATTATTATAATATTAAAGCTAAAATCACCGGCGAAAGGCATTAAGCTTTCATCACCTATAATGTCGAAACCAGCATTGCAAAATGCGGAAACAGAATGGAATATGCCGTAAAAGATAGCCTTGTACCATATAACACCCCGCCTTAAAAAGCAGATAAATAGAAATGCCGCTCCGACCAATTCACAAATAAACGTACCCTTAATAACCATTGAAACCATGCGAACCATTCCGCCGGGGGTGGAGTTGTTAAAAGTCGCCTGAATTGTAAGGCGACTTTTAAGTGATATTTTTCTCCCGATATTCATCATGAAGAACGTAAATATTGTTATTATGCTCAGTCCGCCGATTTGTATCAATAATAGAATGACTATCTTACCGAAAATGCTCCAAGCCGCCGCCGTAGTATGTGTTACTAATCCTGTAACGCATACCGCCGATACCGATGTGAAGAATGCGTCTATTATAGTTATATCCACTTCATCAGAGTGGGAAATTGAAAGGGATAGCATTATTCCCCCGAAAATGATAATCAACAAGAAACTCAGGACGATAATTTGGGCTGGAGATAGCCTCTTTCTTATATTTGCTAGAACACGAGGTGTCTTTGTTTTATTTAATTTATTTATTCGACTATCCATATTCGCACCTTTTGTTTATTATAGTTTTATATTAAATTCCCAAGGTATAGATATTTATCACAACCTTAAATAAGCCGGTTGCGGAAATCTATACGGTAATAAATCTAACCTAAATATATCCGTATAATTATCTATTTCGCTAATCGGCAAATCGAATACTGCGGTATCTTTAAAGTGCATAAAGGCAAGTTTTAGGTATCTTCGCAAAACCAAAATAGGTGGAAACTCATCTTTATTCGTATACCAAACAAGTAAATCGTTCTTATTTTTTGAGCAGTTGCACGACTTACAAGAATAAACAATGTTGTCACCAGAGTACCTAGGAATTAGATGATCAAGTGTTAATTTTTCTGTACATCCACAGTAACAACAATTAATATTATTCATCTTACACTTTTCGTCATCATATAAGGTCGATATATTCATGTTGCCATCACACAATTGCTTATACATTTTTGCTCTTATCATATAATCCAGTCTTTCATACTTCTTATGTGAGTTTTTTAATGCTATATGAGCCATAGCCATATTTGAATAACGCCAATAAAAATACTCTCCAACTGTTTTAAATTCCTTTTCTCTCATTTATGTTATCACCTTATATTTGATACTAACTATTATTCTACTTAAATATTAATATAGTTAACAATATTATACATGTTGAATGCGATATAGTCAACAAAAAAGCAACCAAAGTNCACCTAGTTTAATTGANTTTTCTCTACAACTTTACTTTGTAAGTATGTTAATTGCTATTACACCCGACATTTTCAAAGGAGGTGGATGTGTAAGAAAGAGAAAATCCTTGTGGAATCATGTGAGAACGGGCACATTGAGGCGCCCATGAAGCTGCTTTATCCTGCGAATTATAGGGCTTTACCTAAGTTTTTGTTTTAAGCTCGCTAATTCTTTCATTTTTGTTTTGTATTCTTCCTCTAATCCTTTCTTGATTTCCTTACTTTCTTCAATTGAA
>JGI24707J26582_10002261_pt1 | contig 14659 bp, 10 predicted proteins | sample BioPla1DNA1_FD_26582 | JGI IMG/M metagenome (IMG submission 26582) | reverse complement strand
AACTGGCAACCCATTTTGTGCAAAAAGCTGAGCAATACCAATGCTTTTAAGAAATGTAGTCTTCCCACCCTGATTAGCACCTGATATCACATAAAAAGCATTTCTATCCTCATTAAAATCATTGGATACCTTTCCTTTTAATGAATTATCAGTGGTTAATAAACCTAAATCATAAAGGGATTTTGCTTTAATAGTGTCCGATAGAAACCGGGGATAAACTATGGTACATCCTATACGCTGGCTAAACTTTACTATTTTTATAGCAGCAGAATAAAATAATAGTTGGTTGTACATTTTCCTGCAAAATGAAAGTATATATGAATTAACTCGAAAGATAACAGAATACATACTCTGAACCCCTCGTTCAATTAAACCTTCTACTTGCAATTCTAAAATATAATCTAGATTGTAAGCAAATTCATTAACATCCTCTACTATTGGCCTCATCTTTCTGAATTTTGATTTTAGATGTGAAAATTCTGGTTTCATTTGTTCTAATTTATTACCCTCAGAAATAATATGAGAACTTTTAAGCTTAAAACCTGATCCATATTCTATATCAAAGGTTACACAATCATTCATAACCCACCCTACCATTTCATTAATTGTTCTTTTAATTTCCTGTAGTAAATCAACTTTTTTAAGATTATTGTAAAAATTCTCAAGGGTTTTACTTGTAAATTCTTTGTATTCCATAGCTGCCAATAGCTTAACTGGAATATCCAATGATTTATTTGTAACTTGTAGATTTTCCTTCAGTTTTCTCTTGGGCGATACTCTTGCGTAAACCATATCATTTACAATAAACTTGTTTTCTTGAGCATCCAGAGTTATTTTTTGCATATCATTAAGTAGACCGGGAAACCTCAGAAAATCCTGCAATATATTCTGCCTCTCCCTAATTCGTTCAACCTCTATTAGCGGGCTACGTAAGGTATCATACAAGACTTTATACTCACTGTCCGTTAGTATATTTTTAAGACAATCAAGGCCCATATCAATTATAAAATCCTCATTTACCTTTAACTCTTCATCTTCTATTAAAAGCATATCTAAGGCTAGCATAGGCCCTCCTCTCTTAGCATATATATTATTTGCTCATATGACATTTTGCATCTTAATGCAATATCCCTTGCATATACCATCTCATTGCCATGATCCTCAAACACCTGATATGTCCGCTCTCCGTCTTTGGTAATCCCAGTTCTAAGGGAAGTAATACAATGTCCAGTGGCATTAAGTAATTCAGGTATTTCATAATAGTGGCTTACAAATCCCACCGAACATCCTATCGACTTTAATTTATTCAAATAATACAGAGATATTTCAATTCCGTCTTTTCTTCGTGTACTGGCAAAACTTTCATTCATTAGAAGTAGGGAATTATCTGTAAGAATATCGATAATCCCTTCCATCCTCTTGGCCTCTACTGCAAGACGTCCTAGACCTAGAACTTCCTTCTGCATAAAGTGGGTTGAAATATTATCGTAAAATGGAAGCTGACAGCTTCTTCCTAGTACTAGGCATCCACATTTTGAAAGATAGGAAGTAAGTCCAACTGTCCTAAGATATACAGTTTTACCTCCCTGATTAGGGCCTGAAAGCAAGAACATGCCCCCTTTACCAATTGCAATATCATTGCAAACTATCTCCTTGCTTACAACGTTATTGCTTACACTTTCATCCAATGAAGACCTATCGGTTAGTAATTTCGCTGCTAATGTAAGGCAGGCACAGTCTTTGGCTATAAATTCATTATTAAAAACAGGCTTACAAATATGTATGCCAGAATTAGAGCAATCAAATAAGAACTTAGTAAATGTTATGTAAAACAGAAACTGCGAATAAAGCTCTGAAAAATCAACTATTGTATCATATAGATTAGTATTTTCAACACAAAAATTATTTAGCCTCATAAATACATCAGCATTTTGTGAAGATAACAGGTCCAACATCTTAATTTCTAAAACAGAGAGGGGAGCAGGATCAACTATTGAAAATGATTCATTAATCTCCACCCCAAAATACTCTTTAATAAGAGCTGATAATCGTAGTGTTGCATCCTGTCTACCATCACTTTTATTTATAGTTAAGGTTTTTTTATTGGGATTTATGGAAAGTGTAATATTCTTAAAAATATGTGATATTTCATCATTAAGTATAAGAGCTTGGTTAAATTGAATTGCATAATCTTCTTGCAGTTTTTTATCAGCATAATTACGTAAAGCAGATAATCCCTCTGATTCACATTCCGAAAGTATAGAGATTAGATCTGTTAATAGAGTTTTAAAAATACAGAATAGGGTTAGAAAACGATATTGCTTTTGTCTAATCTCCTTTGTCTTTCTATATTCATCAAGTTTATTGATCAAGGACCTTAAGGAAATAATAAAATCTGATAATCTCCTATATAAAACTGGAGATGAGTATACTTCTTCCATTATATTCAACCTATATTTAGCATCTTCAATACAATAGCATGGCTTATATAAATACTCCTCTGGAAAATCTTCAGCTTCGGCTTTTATATATTGCAAAAGTTCGTCAACCATTAAATCATCCAAGGTAGATTTCCAATTATTCGAATGATGATTACACCATTGCAAATAATTCCCTTCATTGTAGAAAAGTAGATTAGGCAAATTCATATGCATAGTCTCCTCCAGATACTATTTTTTAATTATAATCAGTAATAAAATATATGTAGAGATAATGAAAATCTTATATTGAGATTATTCCTAGCATTGCTAAGCAGCACCGAAGTATTTTGCTTTAAAAATACAATCGCCACTTGATAATATTGTAAATAACAACTATAGGCAAATCAAGCAAAGAATAGTTGCGTAATGTCTTACCCATTGTAAGCCATAGCCTGTAATTTCCTAATCTCTCTAATTAAAGCAATTCTACCATCAATATAATAAATCCGGCAGAGGTTTTATCCTTCATGCCGGATGTATTATGATTAGTTACTGTTATCCATAAAATAATGTCCTAGTATTAAAGAATTCCTAGGTAGGTGAGTAGAAAGAAAAAAATACCAAACCCTGCATAGGTTCGGTATCTTTAAACTCTACTTCTTAACGGTTATACCACTTGGCCTGCTCCCGATATAGACGGGAATATTCGCCCTCCTGTGAAATTAATTCTTCGTGTGTGCCATCTTGAATAACTTTACCTCCCTTAAACACCACAATGCGGTCAGCCAACGCTGCCACGGAAATTCGATGGGTAACAAAAATTACTGTCTTGTCTTTTGCCAGTGCAATATACTTTTGAAACACTTCTGTTTCCGCCAATGGGTCTAAGTTGCTGGTAGGTTCGTCAAGAATGATAAAGTCACGATTCCGGTATGCCGCCCGTGCGATAGCTAGTTTCTGCCACTGTCCACCGGACAGCTCTGTACCACCGATATCCTTGCCAAGAAGTGCATCCTTATCCTGACCCTCAAAGCCAGCAAAGTCCAAGGCTGCGTCAATTACATCCTCATCCCGTACCTTCGTGGTGTCGCCTAGAAAAACATTATCTCTTACAGTAAAAGTAAAATATCTGGCTGGGTTCTGAACTACTGTGCTCTGGTTTCTATATCTATCAATCGGATTTAGTTCTTCAGCAGCTATTCCATTGATTGTAAGCTCCCCATCTGATGGCTGAATCAGGCCAGTAATTAGCTTGACAAATGTGGTCTTACCCTCGCCGTTCTCACCTACAAAAGCTACCTTTTCTCCTTTTTTAATGGTCATATCGACCCCATCCAGCACATAGCGCTCGGTTAAGGGATAACGATATTTCAGTCCCTTGGCACATAGAACATCAAATGTCCCCATATCTTTACCTTCATCTTTTTGTTCTGGAAGATCCATTAAGTCAAAGAACTGGGCTGCGTTGTTCTTTTTAGCAAGGAATGACGCCGCACTCATAAGCAGTTGACTGGAGTCATCCACTAGGGTTCCAACCAATGATATGACTGCACCTAAAGCACCTAGGGACAGTTGCCCCATTGTAAATAGTACGATAGCAAATACCATACTTCCGACATTAGCCAGGTTCACTACGAAACTATTCGCAATCTCCAGAGCCGACCGACCGCGAATCATCTTTTTCTCCTTCAAAGTATATTCATCAGCATGGATTTTCCATTTCTCATAGAAAAAATCATATAGCCCTAGTGTCTTCATCTCCTTGCTGGCAGGTGACAGCATCAATCCCTGAAAATAATTGATCCTGCGTTTTAGTTTTGTGTTATCCTTGATGAACTTAAAACGTAGTCTCTCACCAATTGTTGAAGTCCACAGTGTTGGAAGCGGTGCAATCAGTACGATAATACATAACCAAGGGTTGAATACATACAATGATGCAGCAATAGATAGCACCGATACAATTTTAGCAATCACAATGTAACTGCTGAGCATCACCTGCCTATTTACTCCACTCCAACCATTCCCAACAAAATTAAACACCTGATCAGATACATCGCTTAGTTTAGCTATCTCAAAGTACTCGGAAGAAAAGGTACTTAGCTTTTTAAACATCTTACTATGCATCAGCTCCTGTTGGCGATTTGCCTGAACCAAGTCCAGTTGTTCTATGTCCCCATCGCCACTTGCCGCCATGTAACTTTCTATTAAATCAGCAGCATAGCCAATTATAAAATAACCAATCAGTAAGCAAATTGCCGGTAGCAGCTTGTCCCCCTTCATACTGCCTTCCACTCTCGTGATATAATTACCCCACATAAAAGCTAGTGTAGGTCTAAGAAGTGAGAGCAGGATAAATAGCCCTAAATAGATGCAGCTAATTACCTTTGTTGAAGAGAAGACGAATACCCACAACCTAAAAAGGTGTTTGATTGATGGTTTATTCTCCCTTGCAATATTCTGTTCCAGTTTTCTTGTCTTGTCAGTCACTTATACCACCTCCCCGTTCTTCACGTACCACTGCTTCTGGGAGTTAAACATTTCAGCATAAATTCCACCCTGCTCCATCAGTTCCCCATGGGAGCCACTTTGTATAATCCTACCCCCGGAAATTACCAAGATACGATCGGTAATCATGGTAGAGCCAAGACGGTGAGTGATAAAGATGGCGGTCTTACCGTCAGACATCTGGGCGAATTCAGAATAGAGCTCGCTCTCAGCCATCGGATCCAATTGGCTGGTTGGCTCATCCAGTATCAATATTGGCTTGTCCCCCATAAAGGCCCTTGCAATGGCCACACGTTGCCACTGCCCTCCAGAGATATCTACGCCCCCTTCAAAGTCACGGCCTAAGAGCGTATCACCGCCTTCAGCCAGCTGGTTAGCAAAGACATCCACCTTAGCCTTCTTCATGGCAGCTTCAATTGCAGATCTATCATTTATCTTATTCACATCTCCTACGGCTATATTTTCATGAAGTGATATACTATATTGAACGAAATCTTGGAAGACTGGGCCAAATAACCTCTCCCGTACTGACTGAGAATAATCTGATAGTGGTCGACCTCCCACTCTAATTTCACCGCTGTCCGGTTGAAAAAGTCCAAGTAGTAGTTTTACCATGGTGGTCTTACCTTCACCATTCTCTCCGACAATGGATATCTTCTCTCCACTCTTTATAGTAAAGCTCATATTATGTAAAATCTGTTTATCGGTACCTGGGTATGTAAAGCACACATTGACAAACTCTATTGAAGTATCCTCCGGTATCTCATCCACCTTGCCATAGTTATCCTCACTAAGATCGAAATATTTATCATAATACTCAAAACCTTTAATGTGAGAACCTATACTTTGAAAGATATATGTGTACTCCCGCAAGCTATTCCAGAGAGATGTAAAAATCGCCAATGTAAGGGCAATAAGCTGACCAATGTCAATACCATCCTGTGAGTAAATCCAAAGTATCAGTAATGCATTTCCAATCTGTGCAAATCTGGAGATATTCTGGCTGGTAAAATGTTTCTTCAGATACATAAAATAATATCTCTCGTATTCCCGGTTGCGCCCATTTAGGCGAACTCTATATGTGTCAATAAGATAATCAGATGACCCAAATAGTCTGTTTTCCTTTACATAGTCTCTAGATTTTAGTATGTTGCTTAGAATTTCGTATTGATGTTCTTTATTCCAATAAGATTCCATCTCTTCGTATATATCAAAATGATTTTTATACCTCAGATATGTTTCCAGTACAAATGGCCCAAGAAGTGTTATGGGTAGCCACCAGCGCACTGAGCCAAAAAGATATATAATACCTGCCACCGCAACAAAGGAAGAAAGCCCATTGTACATATATTTTGGAAAAAGATGCAGTGCCGCCACTTCAGCGCGGTCATATGCCTTGTCTATTATCTCCATAGACGATTGGTTTTCCAGATGTTCATAGCGCATTTTCTTAAGCTTTTGTAGCATCTTGCCTTTATAAGCAGTTCGCAGTATCAACTGACTGGCGGGATAAATATATGTCCATAAAAGCATGTTTAGTACCTGGGGTAGTAAAGCACAGACAACAAAAAGCACCAAATAGGGTATATATGTAGAAAAAGCAAATCTACCCGCAGCCACCTCCGTACCAAGACTAAGCACCTGCCTGTTTACCCAAACAAAGATGGGATTTGCCGCTCCAGAAAGAACAGCCACCATAATACATAATATTACTATTAAAGGATTTTCCCTATATATTATTCCTATTAGTTCCCTATAACCCTTAAAAATACGTTTCATTTTGCTACTCCCTTTTTGGTTTTCTCTTTTGTACAATTGATATGTCTTTAAATTTAGTTACGTAGTTCTTAATGAATTAGATATTATTTATTTTATTTCCAAATTGTAAGTTCTTAACCTATCTTCTGTTATATTCATTTACTCACATCTCCTAAAGTCTAATCCTTACCATAAAATTTAAAGCCATATGGTACTATCACTTCTGCCGTCTTCTAATAGTACCATGTAAATAAATTTCATACTCATTTTTACCTACATATGGGACCTCCCCAGGCAAGAACACAATCTTTCTCATAATACGTAATAACTACTAATTTATCGGATACACATTAAACACTTCAGCTTTTTTGCTTATTCTAATGTTTAATCTTGATAATTAGAATTGGATATTAAATCAATTACTTCTAAATATACTTCTTTCTCTATATCAGCCATTTTGTCATATATTTGAATTAGCTTATGAGGAATGTTCTTTAGCTCACTTATATAAAATTTTAGTACTAAATTTCTTGCTATTAGAGCTAACTTCAAATTGCTTTGGTAGTCAGCATAATTTATATCTATTATTCTATAATAAAAAAAGAACTCATTCATCTATTAGCTATATGACTCCAGAGGAGTTGCAGAGCTGCTTAGGATTATTATAGCTTTTAGAATCTGGTTAAAATCCAGTTCAAACTACCTATCTGTATAATATACACAATAAAGCATTTGTATTTATAAAAATTTTGACTATATTTTAACTTAATTTTAACGTGTCGTCAACCATATTGTACCATTTTTTAACAATAATTTGAATTATTAGTTAAAAACACGCTTAGTATTCTTTTCGGACACAAAAAAATCAGTATCCCCATAACTACCAGATACTGATTTCATTATAAACCATACAACCATTATTCACTTTTAACTATTTCCACACACTTATACTTCCCCTACAGTACTTCCTTAAGCACCTTTAGGCCATACTCAGCAATTTGAGAATCCTCTTCTGCACTGCCACCACTAATTCCTAATCCTCCGATGATTTTCCCATTATTCTCTAAGGGCACACCACCACCAAAGATTATAATACGGCCATTGTCCGCTTTATCAATGCCATATAAAGGACCTCCTGGTGCAGCCAGTTCACTAAGATTCTTAGTTGACATCTTAAGGGCTACTGAAGTATAGGCTTTCTTCATGGCTATATCAAAGCTTGCTAGGAAGGCCCCATCCATTGCATGGACTGCAATAGGATTACCCTCTGGACCACAGACAGATATTACTGTATTAAGTCCAAGACTTTTTGAATATTCTTCAATCTTATCTATTAACTTCTTAGCTGATGCCAAGCTAATCTTGCTATTACCCATTGCCAATTGGCTAACTACAGCATTAACAATATCATCCTTGGACATTCCAGCTTTTACTATATTGGAATTATTACTCTGATCCATTGGCTTATCATACTCCTGCTTATCTATTTGACTACTGTAAGCTTCATTGAAAGATTTATTATCACTATTGATCTCACTCTCATTTAATAATTTATTTTCATATAAATAATCCGTATATCTAGCAACCATATATAGATAATCCGATAGACGATTTAGGTATCTTCTAGCTACAGAATCTACAGTATGTTTTTTGGCCACTAAGCTCATCCATCTCTCAGCCCTTCTAGCAACAGTCCTAGCTACATCAACCTGAGCAGATAGCTTATTTCCACCTGGGAGAACGAAACCTTTAAGTTCTGGAAAAAGACCTCCTAGTCTATCTATCTCTTTCTCCAGTTCAATAACTTCATTCTCATTAAGTTTATAATCCCTATTATACTGATCTGAAATGCCAGCCATTACAATCATAAGATTTTTCTGTATTTGCTCTATATATTTCCTAATATCCCCTTTAGGATATGATGCCTTAATCAGTCCTAAATTACTAGTTAATTCATCAATATTTCCGAGAAGCTGAATTCTATCGTCGGATTTTAATACATTGCTGGTATTCATCAATGATGTGACCCCGTTGTCACCTTTCTTTGTATAAATGCTCATTATATCCTTCCTTCTCGTCTTATCGATTTCTGATTTGTCTAACGAAATCCTTTTTAACGAATTGTATTAGTCAACTGCCAACTATAAGCCTGTTGCAAATACAATATTATTATATTACTAGCTTATACATGAATATGCTATTGACATTTCCATTAAAATGACTTTTATCAGATAAATCAATGTTACATAGTTACACTTCTTTAAATGGAATTCTCTTTACTGCCCTAGCAGCGTTGGAACCTAAGTTTCTGCATTGCTCTTTAGTGGGATCTTCAATATAAAATACATCTTTATGCTTTGGAATATTGGCTATTTGAAGGGATACTTTTGACTGTACAATTCCAAGTCCTACACCTAGGACCGATGCGTTGGCAGCTTCATAGCTTATATCATGCACATCACTGCTTTCTGCATATTGAAGTTCATACAAGAGCCCCTCTTCCTCTATCCCAGCACAAATCTCATTTAAAATAGATTTATCAGGGTTAAATGCATATAGTAATATGGTTGGTTTATTAATTACCATAATATTAATCATGCCTTTCTAATAATCTAATGTTTTGACTTCAATTCTGTGCATATTATAAACTCAAATGCAAAATCTATGTTTTATTAAACCCTTTACTAACATTTGAACTAGTCACCTACATATGACATTACCAGGCCTGTTGCCACTGCATTACGAGGACCTTCTACTTTACGGATATTACCTCTTCCACAGACAATCTTATAATTTGATAAGGCCTCCATAAGCATCTCAGGAATTTCAAAATCCTGTGCTGAACCACCAACTAAGACCACATTGGGTATATTTCTAAGGTTATTATCCGGTGCAATCTCTTGTAGGGCTCTAACAGCATTCTTAACAATAACTTTTTCCTTAGCTTCCCTACGAACTGATACAATCTTCTCCATAGGGATATCTTCTTCTATCTTAACTAGCTTATCTTCTTGTAATAGCACTACATTACCAAATATCTTAGGATCTATTGGTTCAGTGAAGAAATGCATTGCACCGCTTTCAAGTCTCATATGATGCATACTTTCAACCTTGGCCAATGGATATCTTTTAATCTGCTCAGCAACGTTTCTGGACTTTAATCCCAGTTCTGTCTGGATTAACATAGACACCATCTCGCCAGCCCCTGCCTTATGGGTTGATTTTACGATCCCCTGCTCATCAATGATTGCTGCGTCGCAGGAACCGCCACCCAGATCAAGAATTGCAAGAGGTAGCCTTGTCCCAGGGGTTGTAAGTCCACCAAGGGTAGCCATAACAGCCTCTACACCGGCTACCTTAACAAATATATTTAATTGTTTCATCAGTTCATCGGCTATCTTTTGCATGGGAAGTTGATATGTTCTAACCATTGCAGCAATTCCAACCGCCTTCTCCATACAGGTTTCTCCTGCCAAAGCACCACTTATGGCCACTGGAGCTAAGGTATCTACTGCTAGAATATCAGTTATTCTAATATCCCCAGTTTCACCGGTCACTTTCTTCATTTCCTCTTTGATAGCTTTAAGCATATTTCCAATGTTAGTATTCTCTTGGCCGTTGATATCATTGACTTCTCCTGTTTCATCGAGAACATCCATTATCCTATCTGCACCATCATCTATACTTACAGTGTTGATAACACCAGATTTAGCTTCTATGTATATTTCTCCAGCAGGTAATACATTTTCCTGTATCTTCCCATGGGGCGTCTTTATAACAACCGCACTTCGTTTGCCTATCAGGCTCTTTGCAATAGGGGTTACTAATTTAGTCTCATCTGAATTAAGGTCTAGAAGGGTGGCTATACCATAGGGATTGGATAACATACGGATAGTCTGTCCAGTGGGAGCTACTTCTATTGCTGCTGTCTTACCTTCCGGAATTAACTCAATTCCCCTTACTTCATCCACAATAGGTATCATGCGCCTTAGGCGGTTTTCCACCAAAACAGCTTCATCTGCTTGTAGGATTATACCTACTAAATCCAGTTTACTATCATATCTATTGATAATTTCAGATATCTCTTGATATGTATATTTATTATCTACAGTTACTATATACGGTGTCTCAGGCCTTCCCTTATGCAAATGTTCTATCTTAATAACTAATCCTACCCCATGGCCAGCTCCAGCAGGAGTTGAAGGATTATGTCCAATCATGGAAGATTCAGTTATGATAGTCTCGGTAATCGTCTCCATGGCTGTATCACCAATAACAGGAGCAGCCTCATTGATTCTAATTATCCCCAGATCTCCTATGGGCCTTTGAAGCTTAGCCATAGCTTCATTTAAAGCAGAGTGAATTCCTGCCACATTAGCTATGGTTCCTTTTGCCCCTGTTGTCGGTGTAATAGCAGAGGACAGGAAACGTAGTTGTCCTGTCTCTAAGATTTCACCTATACAAACTTCAGTTGTTGAATTACCGATATCTACACCTGCAATTAATTTCAAAGAAGGATTCCCCTTTTTTCATATATTTCAGCTGCTTCTAAAACTAATTTAGCACAATTTTCTGCTTGGTATTTGCTTCTTAGCTCCTCTGCCATATTAAGAAGCTCTGCCTTAGTTGACCTATTGGGCCTTAATTTATTATACATTTCTAAAATAATATGGTCTGGAATATCAACCATCTCTGCGGCTCTCTCTAAGTTCTTAGCCATCTCTATATTATCAGCATTCCTTGCTACCTCAGCCTGTTTTCTTAAAGTCTCCTTAGATACCTTAATATCTTCAGATGTTATATTCCCTCTTCTAACTTCATCCAAAGTTATTTCATCTAATTTTTTACCAGTTTTAGACCGGATATCATCTCGTTCAAATTCACCTAAAGGGTATTTCACATTAATCACACCTTTCCTCGTACTTACACCCTACCTATTTATCCCATACAATGGCTGGTTTGTGTCTATCTACTTGTTCAGTTTCCTTAATATGCATTAATGCTGCCTTAACTTGATAACTTGCTCTTACCATAGGATCATTTTTACCTTCAATAGGTGATACCTTCTCACCTTTGGCATATTTTGCAGCATTTTTACCAATTATACGATAGGTTTCTAAGGTTATAAGGGGAGCCTGAGGAAATAGCTCTAGATTATTTAATGGATATAGGTCCTTTTGATGGATTATAGCGGTTCCCTTGGACTGTAGACCAATTCCAATGCCTGAACCACTTAACTTAGCCGCTTCAAGTCCTATAAATGCTACGTCAGATGATTTGAACACCTTAACAACCCTAGATACCATTCCTTCTTCTTCAATACCGGCCTTAATATTACTTAGCACTTCATCTAGTGGAATATTACTAATGGTTCTGTTTATTTCAGTCTGGAAGCCTGGGCCAACCCCTATAACAACTTCCTTTGGATTAGTGCCTTTACTTGCAACATTATATCCGGAGTATGAATCGGTATTTATATTTAATTTACTTTTTAGTTCATCAGTATCAATATTTTCAATAACCGCTTTAACTATTTTCTCAATAATTTCTTCTGTTATCTGCATACTTACCTCCGTTCTGGCTAGCGCTATATTTCAATACTCTAGAAATTATTTGGATCAATTATATTAGGGATACGTTTGATCTCTTCCCAGCGTTCACCACTAACACGATATCCACTTCCTGGTCCTCTATAATCATTAGGTTGATTAATTCCTGACATAACATTAAAGTTTTCATCCAATATGGCTGCTGTATGCAAATAGTCACCAATTACCCTTTGTTTTAACATGTTGAGGATACTGTCTGCTATATCTTCAAAGCCAGTCTCAGCTAGAGCTTTAACAAGATCTACACCTGTAATTCCTCTCTTCATCACATCTTCAGCTGCCATCAGGTCTGCTGGAACATCCCTGTTTAAGGTGTCCTTACTACCATGGGCATAGGTAACTGCCTCTACCTGCTCATCAGATATTTCTGTAAGTCCAAGGTACTTAAATACAGCCTGAACAGCTTTTCCAGCCTTTCTTCTAACAAGGATTACATCCTCTTCAGTTACAGGACGCAGACCTCCATCCACTTGCATATCCCTCTGAAGCACATTGTAATCGTCAAAATCCTCTGCATCAAAGTTAGATCCTGCAAATAAGTTGTCATAATTAGGTTCTGCCGCATATCCAGAGAAGATAAAATCAGTTCCTGGTAAGAATTGAAGCATAGTTCTAGCTGTTCTTCTAGTCTCTGAATGGGTAAAGGATTGGTCGTTGGATGATGCACACTCAAGGCCCAGTATAGCAGCCACTAGGTTCTCTCCAAGGACTTCTCTTATACCTGAAGGAACTGATGCCGGTACACCTATACAGCTTACAGAGCCATTCTGAATACCTTGGGTGCCCGCCCCCTTGGCTACATATAGACATCTTGTCTCTAGATAAAGCATTGATTTCTTCTCTGCACTTCCCATCAGAACCTCTGATCCAGAGCCAGAGGTAAATCTGGTTTTCAATCCCCTTGATCCATAGGCGGCATTTAAAAATGCCTTTGAATAAGGAGTGTCATCACCATCTATAAATACATTTTCTGTACCATATACAGAAATAGTTTCTGCATAGGTTGTAAATCCACGGATACCTAATTCCAGTTCCATTGCTTCTTCTGCTGAACACTGGGTTAGGACACCTTTTCTACCAACTTGGGCACCAATCAGTAGTGCAATTGCATTAAATGGTGCATATCTAGTTATACCTGTTGTGGTTTCTTCTTCCCTAAATCCTCTTAAAGCCCCTTCCGCTGCATCTGCTGCAATCTGAACAGGATCATCCTTAAGATTAGTAATATGAGCCTGGTTTGCTGGAACCTTTCTTGCNCTCATTTTCTGCATACCCATCATCATCTCAACTACGTTTAAGTAGTTGATAACTTCTACCATCTTGGCAGGGGTAATTCCAGATGCAACCTCCATAACTTCCTTACGGGATACATTTATATCAACTATCTTCTTAGCAATAACTAAAGAGCTAATGCCCATACTTCTTTCAGCCCTGTCGATACGGATTGCATGGTCGGCAATAAATTGATCTATGAAATCAAAATCTTCTCTTTTTTTACCGTCTAATTCAACTATTACACCATTTTCTATCTTTATAGAAGGTTTCGGATCATAGGGACTGCTCATAGCAACAAATCCCATCTCAGGCCATTCATTAATAAATCCATCTTTATTAACTGGACGATTCGCCAGCACTTCCATACGTTTTGATCTCTTCATAACTATCGCCTTCACTTCCTTTTCAAATCGTACATTTTGTTCTATNTTATATAACCTACATAAATTTTATTTACTATGACTCTGTATCAAGTAATATAAAAATACTTTCATAAGTAAGTAAACATAATAAAGTAAAATATTTTTATATTACTTGCTTAGATATTCCTTAAGCAACATTTGCATATAAGCTTCATGGTTTATACTAGGTTATTTATTTTCGCTATTATTTTTATCATATACCTTAACGTTCATTGATTGGAAGGTCTGTTTCCATTGTTCCTGAATCTCCTTATCGGTGACCAGTATATCAATATCAGACAAATCCGTTATCTTTGTAAATGAAATCTTATTAAACTTAGAATTATCAACCGCTAATATTTTCTGATTAGCAGAATTTAGCATAAGCTTTTTAATATGGGCATCCATCTCATTAGAATCAGTAATACCTTTTTCAATATCTACCCCTTTGCAAGATATAATCGCTTTATCCACATGAAAGGATGTAATCATCTTCTCAGCTTGATAACCAACTAGGGCCAGGGATCCTTCTTTTAAAGTGCCACCGGTAGATAACACTTTCCAACCGGTGATATCAGATAATTCCAAAAGTATCTCTATTGAATTTGTAATTACTGTAATATTCTTTTTATGTTTTAAATGCTTGGCAATATAAACTGCAGTAGAACTGGCATCTAACATAATATGATCC